>Ga0160495_100091_pt1 | contig 148142 bp, 143 predicted proteins | sample DID4MG_4_FD_108251 | JGI IMG/M metagenome (GOLD analysis project Ga0160495, IMG submission 108251) | Enriched soil microbial communities from UW Madison campus, WI, USA - DID2933_E24_FP4 MG | ecosystem: Environmental > Terrestrial > Soil > Unclassified | place: USA: Madison, Wisconsin... | reverse complement strand
CGGCCGACCAGCTGGGTTACGCGTCGATGCGCCTGCCCAGCGGCGCGGGCCATGACGCCGTGTACATGGCGCCCACGGGCCCCATCGGCATGGTCTTCATCCCGTGCCTGAATGGCCGCAGCCACTGCCCGGAAGAATGGATCGAACCCGCGCAGTTGCTGGACGGCACCCGGGTCCTGTACCAGTCGGTGCTGGAGCTGGACCGGGTGCTGCGCGGCGCTTGAATCGGCACACCCATTCGGCGCCCGCGGGTATCCCTGGCCCGCGGGCGGCGCGCTGCCATAATGGACGCCTTGCGCCGGGTTCGTCTGGCGCCCACGACTCGTCCCCCCGCCGCCCATGGAACAGATAGAACTCAATGACAGCACCGCCGACCGCTTCCTGCTGGATGCGCCCGGCCTGACGCTGCTGGTCTTTCACAGCCGCACCTGCGGCACCTGCCGCATCGCGCGCGAACAGCTGCCGGCGCTGGAATTGCCCGTGGAACGCGTGTGCTGGGTGGATGCGGGCGACAACCGCGGACTGGTCGAACGCTACGAGGTCTTTCACCTGCCCGCCATGTTCGTCACGCGCGACGGCGCCTTCTTCGGCCCGGTGCAATCGACCCTGGCCGAATGGGACTTGCGCCAACAGATCGGCCTGGCGCTGGACAGCTACCCCGCCGAACTGCCGTGAGCGCGCCCGCCGCCAAGCCGCAACGCTTGCCGCTGGACGCGCTGGCAACCAGCGGCATGCTGGCCCTGTGCGTGTGCTGGGGTTTCCAGCAGATCGCCATCAAGCTGGTGGCCGGCGATATCGCCCCGATCATGCAGATCGGCCTGCGCTCGACGTGCGCGGCGCTGGTGCTGGCGGTGGTGGTGTGGCGGGCCGAGGGCTTGCGCGCATTCCGCGACGGCACCGCCCTGCCCGGCCTGATCGTCGGCTTGCTGTTCGCGGGAGAATTCCTGTTCGTGGCGCAGGGCCTGCTCTACACCACGGCCTCGCACATGTCGGTGTTCCTGTACACCGCCCCCATCTTCGCCGCGCTGGGCCTGCATTGGCTGTTGCCTGAAGAACGCATGCGCCCGCTCCAGTGGCTGGGCGTGGCGATCGCGTTCGGCGGCATCGGGGTGGCGTTTTTGGGCAAGCCAGCGCAGGCGGGATCCTCGAACATGCTGCTGGGCGATACCATGGGCCTGGCCGCGGGCTTGCTCTGGGGCGCCACCACGGTCGCCATCCGCAAGACCTCGCTATCGGAAGCCGCGCCTTCCAAGACGCTGTTCTATCAGATGGGCGTGGCCGCCATCGGGCTGCTGGCCTATGCCGCCGCCACCGGTCAAGACACCATCCTCTACACGCAGGCCGCCGTGCTGAGCGTGGCCTTCCAGTCGGTGGTGGTGGCGCTGTCCAGCTACCTTGCCTGGTTCTGGCTGCTGCGCCGCTACCTGGCGTCGCGGCTGTCGATCCTGTCTTTCATGACACCGCTGTTTGGCGTGAGCTTCGGCGTGCTGATCCTGAACGAACCGCTGGACGTCGGCTTTGTCATCGGCGCGGTGCTGGTGCTGTCGGGCATCACGCTGGTCAGCGGTGCGGAAGTCATCAGGAACCTGTTGCGCAAGCGGGCGTGAACCGCCCGCGTCACCCTCGCGCCTTGCCCAAGTTCAGCACGATCAGCGCCGCCCCGGCCAGCACGAAGGTGAAGCCCAGCCAATCTGCCGCGCCCGGCCGGTCGCCCACCAGCGCCATCGCGCCCAGCACCCCGACCACGGGCACCATCAGTGTCGTCAATGCCGCGACGGTGGCGCTGACCTTTTCGCTCAGCACGAACCACAGCCAATACGCCACCGCCGTGCCCAGGATGATGTGAAACGCCAGCGCGCCGGCCACCCGCGCATTCCAGCCCTGCGTGGGAAACGACTCGCCCGCGATCAGCATGCCCGTCAAGGCGCAAGCCGCGCCCACCACCAGTTGCCAGGCCGTCACCACGATGCGGTTGCCCGCCACGGGCCACCGCTTCAGATAAACCGTGCCGGCGGCCCAGCCGAAAGCGGCGATCAGCGGAAAGGCCAGGCCTTTGGTCGCGGCAATGTCGTGGTCGACGAAGACGGCATGCAGCACCGGCCAGGCCAGGATCGCCACGCCCAGCGCGCCCAGCGCCAGCGCCACGGCCCGGCGCCGGTCGGGGCGTTCACCCAGCACGGCCCAGGCCAGCACGGCCGACATCATGGGCATGGTGAAGGTCAACACCGCAGCGCGCGAGGTGCTGGTGCTGAGCTGCGCCCACGCCACCGCCAGGTTGAACACCGCCACGGCCAACAGGCCGCCCACGATGATGCCGGGCCACGACGCACGCGGAGGCAACAGGGCCACGCGCTTGGCCAGGGCCAGCAGCAACAGCAGCACCGCACCGCTGCCTAAGCCCATGACACGCAGCGTGAACGGCGGGAAGATCGACAGAATGATCTTCACCGCCGGCCAGTTCAGCCCCCAGAACAGCGCAAGCGCTATCGGGATCAGGCGCACGCGGCCTTTTCCTGGGCGGTCAGTTCGGCCAGGCCCTTGCGCTGGTTGCCTTCGGCGTCGAAACTCTCGGGGTTCAGCCAGCGCTCGTAGGCAGCGCGCAGCGCCGGCCACTCGCAGTCGATGATCGAGAACCATGCCGTATCACGGCTGCGGCCCTTGTAGACCGTCGCCTGGCGGAAGATGCCCTCGAATTGGAATCCCAGCCGGGCGGCCGCCTTGCGCGACGGCGCGTTCAGGCTGTCGCACTTCCATTCATAGCGGCGATAACCCAGTTCGTCGAACGCGCGGCGCATCAGCAGGAACTGCGCCTCGGTCGCGATGCGGGTGCGCTTGAGCTGGCGCGAGAACGACACGAAGCCCACTTCGATCACGCCGTTGGGCGGGTCGATCCGCATCAGCGCCAGCGTGCCGATGGCGCGGCCCGTTTCCAGATCGATGATGGCGTGGTGCAAAGGGTCGCTGCCTGCCTGCGCGGCCTCGGCGAACGTCCGGTAGGCGGCCTCGTCAGCAAAAGGTCCGACGCCCATGTAGGTCCAGTCGCTATCGTCCGGCGCCTGGCTGAAGGCCTGATACAAGTCCGCCGCGTGGCGCTCGGCGGACAGGGGTTCCAACCGGCAGTAACGGCCAACGGCCGGAGTCAGGGGCGGACGCGCGCGCGGGGTCCAGCCGGGAACATCAGGGCCAATGGGTTGTTGGAATGCGTTGACGCGGGGTTGCATGCTACGGGCCTCATCCTGGTTAGCGCGCGTCGCCGGCGGTGGCGGACGCAACACGCATGACCTCACGATATCGGAATCGTGGCATCATAAAAAGCACCACGATCCTTGAATTTAATAGGGCCATGACTCCCCTGCCATCCCTGGGCGACCCTGCTGACGCCGCCCTGCTGTCCAGCCCGCTGGCGCGCGGCCCCGGCGCGCTGCCTCGCCAGCGCCAGCTGATCCAGCGGCTCAAGCAGGCCATCCTGGCCGGCCAATTGCCCGCCGGCGGCAAACTGCCATCGTCGCGCGCGCTGTCCGAGGACCTGGATATTTCGCGCAACACGGTCCTGATTGCCTACGAGCAGCTCACGGCCGAAGGCTATGTCATCGCCGACCGGCAAGGCACGCGCGTGGCGCCGCTGTCGGCCGCCGCCAGCAACGCCGCCCGGCAGGCCGCGCCGCCGCCCGCCGAATCCTCCTTCACCGCCAAGCGCCTGTCGCGCATCGTAGCCTCGCGCTACCTGCACGACGGTTCCCTGCCGATGACGCCCGGCACCCCTGCGTTGACGCAGTTCCCGGTCAATGCGTGGCGCCGCGCGCAGGACCGCGCGCTGCAGGCCGCCCCGGCCACCACGCTGGGGTATGGGCATCCGGTGGGCGAACCCGCGCTGCGCGAAGCCATCGCCCAGTACCTGCGCGTATCGCGCGGCGTGCGCTGCGAGGCGTCGCGTATCGTCATCACCGAAGGCGCGCAGGGCGCGCTGGCGCTGTGCGTGCAACTGCTGACCAACCCCGGCGACACCGCATGGCTGGAAGACCCCGGCTACCGTGGCGCCAAGTCCGCCTTTCATGCGGGGGACCTGGACGTCGTGGCGATGCGCGTGGACGCCGACGGCATGGTGATTCCCGAAGACGCGTGGCAGACGCGCCCGCCGCGGCTGATCCAGACCACGCCTTCGCACCAATACCCCACCGGCGCCGTGCTGTCGGTGGCGCGCCGGCTGGACCTGCTGGAACGTGCACGCCGCGCGGGTGCGTGGATCATCGAAGACGACTACGACAGCGAATTCCGCCATCAGGGCGAGCCCATCGCGGCCATGCAGGGCCTGCTGCCCGACGCCCCCGTACTGTATGTGGGCACGTTCAGCAAGACCATGTTCCCTGCCCTGCGCCTGGGTTTCCTGGTGCTGCCCGAAACCATCGCCACGCAAGCCATGCCGTCCGTCATCGAAATGCTGCGCGGCGGCCACCGGCTGGAACAACTGACCATGGCGGCCTTCATCGACAACGGCCAGTTCTCGCGCCACCTGGGCCGCATGCGGCGGCTGTACCGCGAGCGCCAGGCGGCGCTGCGCGACGCGCTGGCCGCGCACCTTGAGATCGATCATGAAGTGCTGGGCGGCCACAGCGGCCTGCACCTGACCGTGCGACTGCCGCCGGCGTTTTCCGATGTGGCGATCGTGGAGCAGGCGCGCAAGCTGGGGATGAACCCCGGCGCGCTGTCCTCATTCGCGATCACGCCCCGCCCGGAAGACAATGGGCTGGTGATCGGATATGGGAACACGGGGGCCGAGCGGTTCCCGGCGCTGGTCGGCCGGCTGCGGGATATCGCGTTGAAAGCCCGGCGCTGACGACCAGGCCGCCCGCGGCTAATCCACCAGCCCGCCCAGCACCAGCACCGCCAGCACCAGCCAGAAGAGAAATCCGATGATGGAGCGGCGCAGCAAGGCCTTGACCGCCGCCCAAAGGAACATCAGGCCCAGCACCAGCAGGACGAAGTTGAATATCGACGGGCTCATGCCCATCGCGCCGGCCAGTCCGGAATAGAAGTCGCCCAAGGCGCCGCCCAGGCCGCCCAGCAGCCACTTGATGCCCGCAACGATACCGCGCAGCCCTTCGCCGAGCATGCCGCCCAGCGACGCGAAAAAGCCGCTATCGTGTTCCATCAGCGGCGCGTATCCATGATCATGCGCACGGCCAGGCCCGCCAGCACCGTTCCCATCAGCCAGCGTTGCACGACCATCCACAGCGGACGGCCCGCCAGGAAGCCGGCGATCGATCCGGCCATGATGGCGATGACGGCATTGACCGACAGGCTGACCACCACCTGCGTCATGCCCAGCGCCAGCGACTGCGTGAACACGCTGCCGTGGTCGGGCTGGATGAATTGCGGCAGCAGCGACACGTACATCACCGCGATCTTGGGATTCAGCAGATTGGTCACCAGGCCCATGGTGAACAGCGTCCGCGGGCTGCTCTTGGGCAGTTCGCGCACCTGGAACGGCGAACGGCCGCCCGGCCGGATCGCCTGCCACGCCATATACAGCAGGTACAGCGCGCCGCCGATGCGCAGCGCGTCATAGGCCAGCGGCACCGTCAGCAGCAAGGCGGTGATACCGAAGGCGGCGCACAGCACATAGAAGATGAACCCGACCGCCACGCCGCCCAGTGAGATCAGGCCCGCCTGAGGGCCTTGGGAAATAGAGCGGGACACCAGGTAGATCATGTTGGGCCCGGGCGTAAGCACCATGCCCAGCGCAACCAGGGCGAACGTCAGCAGATGAGTCAGGTCAGGCATGATGAGCCGGCGGGTGCCGGGCGAAGTCGGATTGAAGGCCTACACGTTATCGCAAAACTGTACCGGAACAGGGACTTTTTGTCGTAGGCAAACACGCAAGGTGTTTGCTGGCATGAAGGCAAACTCTAGAAGTTCGCAAAGGGTCGGATTGCCGTATCGCGAATACGACAGCCGCGCCAGTGTTACTGCGTGTTCCGGGCCCGCACGCTTTACGCCGGCATGGGCGCGGCGATACAGTGGTCAGGTTCGTCCGATTGCATGGAGCACCTGGACATGCCGCAGCGTCACCCGTCCGTGGTGGGCAGTTCCCCCCGTATCCGCGTTGGCATAGGAGGCTGGACCTACGCGCCCTGGCGCGGCCCGTTCTACCCCGAGGGCCTACCCCACGCGCGGGAACTGGAGTACGCCAGCCGCCAGCTGACCGCCATCGAAATCAACGGCACCTATTACAGCACCCAGAAGCCGGCAACCTTCGCCAAATGGCGCGACGAGACGCCAGAGGGGTTCGTGTTTTCGCTCAAGGCGTCGCGCTACGCGACCAACCGCCGCGAATTGGCCGGCGCCAAGGATTCGATCCAGCGCTTCGTGAACAGCGGCATTGCCGAACTGGGACCTAAGCTGGGCCCGGTGGTCTGGCAGTTCGCCCCCACCAAGACCTTCAACGCCGAGGACTTCGGCGCCTTCCTGGAATTGTTGCCGGACAAAGTCGACGGCCTGAAGCTGCGCCACGTGCTGGACGTGCGGCACGCCAGTTTCGCGTGCGACGAATACCTGGAATTGGCCCGCCGCCACCGCGCCGCCACCGTCTACACCGACAGCGAAGACTTCCCGGCCATCGCCGACCGCACGGCCGATTTCGTCTATGCGCGCCTGATGCGCGCCAGCCCGACCTTCAAGGCGGGTTATGCGCCCAAGGTGCTGGATGCCTGGGCCGAGCGCCTGCGCACCTGGGCGCGTGGGGCCGACCCGGCGGACCTGCGCCGCATCGGGCCTGACCCTTCGGGCGCCGCGCGGCCGCAGGACGTCTACGCGTTCTTCATCAATGGTGCGAAAGAACGCGCGCCGGCGGCGGCGCGCGCCATGATCGAACGCTTGTAGCGCTCCGCTGGTCTCGCCTTACTGCGCGACCGGGGTGCGCAGCGTGACGAACTCTTCGGCCGCCGTGGGGTGGATGCCGATGGTGTCGTCGAACACCTGCTTGGTCGCGCCCGCCTTCAGCGCCACGGCGATGCCCTGCACGATTTCGCCCGCGTCGGGGCCCACCATGTGCACACCCAGCACGCGGTCGGTCTTGGCGTCCACGATCAGCTTCATCAGCGTCTTTTCCTGCGACTCGGTCAGCGTCAGCTTCATGGGCCGGAAACGGCTTTCGAAGAGCTTGACCTCGTAGCCGGCCTCGCGCGCCTCTTCCGTCGTCATGCCCACCGTGCCAATGTTCGGCAGGCTGAACACGGCGGTCGGGATCAGCTTGTAATCCACCTTGCGGTATTCCTCGGGGCGGAACAGGCGGCGGGCCACGGCCATGCCTTCGGCCAGGGCCACCGGCGTCAGCGGCACGCGGCCGATGACGTCGCCAATCGCCAGGACGGAGGGCTCGGCGGTACGGTATTCGTCATCCACCTCGATGAAGCCGTCTTTCTTCAGCTTGACGCCGGTATTTTCCAGGCCCAGGTTATCCAGCATCGGACGACGGCCCGTGGCGTAGAACACGCAATCCGTCTCGATGACGGAACCGTCCTTCAAGGTGGCCGCCAGCGTGCCGTCGGCCTGCTTGTCAATGCGCGTGACTTCGGTGTTGAAGCGCAGGTCGATGCCCTTTTTCACCAGTTCGTCGCGCAAGTGTTCGCGCACGCCCTGGTCAAAGCCGCGCAGGAACAGCGGGCCGCGGTAGGCCTGGGTGGTCTGTGCACCCATGCCGTTGAAAATCGAGGCGAACTCCACGGCGATGTAACCGCCGCCCACGACCAGCACGCGACGCGGTAGCGCCTTCAAAAAGAAGGCCTCGTTCGAGGTGATGGCGTGTTCCTTGCCCGGGATGTCCGGCACCTGCGGCCAGCCGCCGGTGGCCACCAGGATGTTGGCGGCGCTGTGACGCTGGCCATTGATCTCGACCGTATGCGGGTCGACGATGCGGGCGTGGCCTTCCAGCAGCGTCACGCCGCTATTGACCAGCAAATTGCGGTAAATGCCGTTAAGGCGCTCGATCTCGCGGTTCTTGTTGGCGATCAGGGTGGGCCAGTCGAACGACGGCTTGCCGGCGGTCCAGCCAAAACCGTGCGCCTGCTCGAAGTCCTCGCTGTAGTGGGCGCCGTAGACCAGCAGCTTCTTGGGCACGCAGCCCACGTTGACGCAGGTGCCGCCCAGATAGCGGCTTTCCGCCACCGCCACGCGCGCGCCGAAGCCCGCCGCGAAACGGGCGGCGCGCACGCCGCCGGAGCCCGCGCCGATCACAAACAGATCAAAATCGAATGCCATGGTGTTTCCTTCGCGAGAAGCCTTGCGGCCACGCGTTCACTGTCCGGGAAAACCGTATTTAACACCACCCGGCGCCGGGGCATTCCCAAAGCGCTGCGATTGGCCTACAGTCACCGGCACGGCTGCCCGGCAGCCCCCCTACCCCCATCGGAGCGCGAGTCCCATGTCGCTTGAAACCTGGTTGGCCTTTCTGGGCGCATCCGCCCTGCTCGTCATGTTGCCCGGCCCGACGATCCTGACCGTCATCAGCTATTCCATGGCGTACGGCAAACGCGCGCGCCTGCCGCTGGTGCTGGCCGTGGCGCTGGGCGATTCCACCGCCCTGGTGCTGTCGCTGCTGGGCTTGGGCGCCCTGCTCAAGGCCTCTGCCTTCTGGTTCACGGTGGTCAAGACCGCCGGCGGGCTGTATCTGCTGTATCTGGGCTTCAAGCTGCTGCGCGCAGGCGTGGCTCCGGCCTCGCTGCCTGTGGCCACCGCCGCGGCCTCGCGCTGGAAGCTGTTCGCCAACACGTACCTGGTGACGGCGTTGAACCCCAAGGGCATGATTTTCTTCGTTGCCTTCCTGCCGCAGTTCATCGACCCGGCGGGCGACGTGACGCGCCAGTTGTGGATGCTGTCGGCCACGTTCGTCGCCTGCGCCGGCATCAACGCCGCCGCCTATGCGGTGTTCGCGGGTTCTGCCAGCCGGCTGCTGGCGTCGCCCCGGGCGCAGCGCGGCTTCAACCTGGGCGGCGGCGCCATGCTGTCCGCAGCCGGCGTCTGGGCCATGCTGGCGCGCCGGGTCTAGCCCCGACGCGCCTCCTGCTCCCCTACGGCAAGGCGGCGGAAACCGCTTCCGCGTCGATGCCGTAGCGGGCGATGGCGCCTGCCGCCTTCGCCCGTTCGATCAGACCGTCGTCCGCCAATGCCTTCAAGGCCGCCAGCGCGATGTGATGGCGGTCCACCCCAAAGAAGGAACGCAGCGCCTGCCGCGTATCCGACCGGCCGAACCCGTCCGTGCCCAAGGTCACATAGCGGCGGCCCGCCATGAACGGCCGGATCTGCTCGGGCACCGTCTTCATGTAGTCGGTGGCCGCCACGACCGGCCCGATGCTGCCGGCCAGCGCGGTTTCGGCGTAGCCGCGGCGCGCGTCCTCCAGCGGATGCAGGCGGTTCCAGCGTTCGGCCTCGTGGCCGTCGCGCCCCAGTTCCGAATAGCTGGTCACGCTCCAGACGTCGGCCGCCACGCCGAAGTCCTGCTGCAGCAGATCGGCCGCGGCCAGGGTCTCGCGCAAGATCGCGCCGCTGCCCAGCAATTGCACCCGCAGCGCGCCCGGCGCCGCCTCGCGCAAGCGGTACATGCCCTGCAGGATGCCCGCCTCGGCGCCCGCCGGCATGGCCGGATGCGCGGTCTTCTCGTTGATCAGCGTCAGGTAGTAGAAAACGTCTTCTTGATCCTGGTACATGCGGCGCATCCCGTCCTGCACGATCACCGCGATTTCATAGGCGTAGGCAGGATCGTAGGCACGGCACGACGGAATGACCGAGGCCAGCACGTGGCTGTGGCCGTCGTCGTGCTGCAAACCTTCGCCTTCCAGCGTGGTCCGCCCCGACGTCGCGCCCAGCAGGAAGCCGCGCGCGCGGATGTCGCCCGCCGCCCAGGCCAGGTCGCCCACGCGCTGGAAGCCGAACATCGAATAGAAGATGTAGAAAGGAATGGTGGCAACACCATGCGTGCTATGGGCGGTGGCCGCGGCGATCCACGACGACATGGCGCCCGACTCGTTGATGCCTTCCTGCAGGATCTGGCCCTTGCGGTCTTCGCGGTAGACGCTGAGCTGGTCGGCATCCTGCGGCGTGTACAACTGCCCCACGTGCGAGTAAATGCCTACCTGCCGGAACATGCCGTCCATGCCGAACGTGCGCGATTCGTCCGGCACGATCGGCACCACGCGCGGGCCGATCTCCGGGTCTTTCAGCAATTGCGCCAGCACGCGCACGAACGCCATCGTGGTGGAAAACTCGCGCCCGTCACTGCCCTTCAGGTGCGAGGCGAACGCGTCCAGCGCCGGCGTGGCCAGCGGGCCGGGCCCAACGGGACGGCGGGGCAGATGGCCGCCCGCCCGCGCGATGGCGGCGTCGAAGTAGGCCTGTTCCGCGCTGCCCGGCGCGGGCTTGATGTAGGGAATCTGCTCCAGCTGATCGTCCGGCACCGGAATGGCAAAGCGGTCGCGGAACGCGCGCACGGCTGGGTCGGCCATCTTTTTCTGTTGGTGGTTGGTGTTCGCGGCTTCGCCGGCCGCGCCCATGCCGTAGCCCTTGACGGTCTTGGCCAGGATGACGGTGGGCTGGCCGCGATGCGCCAGGGCCGCCGCATAGGCGGCATAGACCTTGGCCGGGTCATGCCCGCCGCGGTTCAACGCGCCGATCTCGTCATCCGACAGATGGGCCACGCGTTCCAGCAGCACCGGGTCCGCGCCGAAAAAGTGTTCGCGCACATAGGCGCCGCCGCGTGCCTTGAACATCTGATACTCGCCATCCACGCACTGCATCATGCGGCGGCGCAGGCGGCCGTCGTGGTCCTGGGCCAAGAGCGCGTCCCAGCCGGCGCCCCAGATCACCTTGATCACATTCCAGCCAGCGCCGCGGTACACGCTTTCCAGTTCCTGGATGATCTTGGCGTTGCCGCGCACCGGGCCGTCCAGCCGCTGCAGGTTGCAATTGACCACGAAGATCAGGTTGTCCAGCTTTTCGCGCCCGGCCATCGCCACGGCGGCCAGCGTTTCGGGCTGGTCCTGCTCGCCGTCACCCAGGAATCCCCAGACCTTGCGGCCTTGCACGGGTATCAGTTCACGGTCCTCCAGATAGCGCATATAGCGCGCCTGATAGGCGGCCATCAGTGGCCCCAGGCCCATCGACACCGTCGGGAACTGCCAGAACCCGGGCATCGTGCGCGGGTGCGGATAAGACGCCAGCCCGCCCCCGCCGATCTCGCGGCGGAAGCGGTCAAGCTCGGCTTCCGAAATGCGGCCTTCCAGATAGGCACGCGCGTAGATGCCCGGGGCCGAATGGCCCTGGATGTACAGCATGTCACCCAGGAATTCCGGCGTGGCTGCCCGGAAGAAATGGCGGAAGCCGGTTTCGTACAGCGTCGTGGCCGACGCATAGGTCGCGATGTGGCCGCCCACGCCTGAGGTCTTGCCCGCGCGCAGCACCATGGCCATGGCATTCCAGCGCAGGTAGGCGTCCAGGCGCAGTTCGACCCCCAGGTCGCCGGGAAACCCGCCCTGCGCGGCCGCAGCGATGGAGTTCACGTAAGGCGTGACGCCCGGCGCCGCGTAGCGGCCGTTGGCCGCGCGGTCCTGGTTGATCAGTTGATCCAGCAAATAGTGCGTGCGCGGCAGGCCTTCGTGGGCCAGCACGGCCTGCATGGCTTCCAGCCATTCCTGGGTTTCCTGCGGGTCGGCGTCGATCGGGTCGATCGGGGTGTCCATGGGCGTCCTCCTTTGGGTGCGTGGGCGGCGCCTGGATCGGGATAGCGGGCGCCGTCATTTCACATCGTGAATTGCAATTGCATAATGTGCAATTGCAATCGTAGGGAGGTTTTTTAACAATTGCAAGTGCAACTATTCACGCACAGCTGGGCGCCATGGCGGCGCCCTTGCCCGTCGAAGCCACTCAGCGCGGAATCGGCGCCGGCGCCTTGATCTGCTGCATCAGGTCGTTATTCCACTTGCCTTCGACCTTGATGTGCCCGGCCGCGCCCAGTTCAAAGGCTTCGATCAGGTTGTGGTTCAGGTATGCGTACACGCCCGGCTGCTTGAAGGTGTACAGCGCGGCCCCCGCCGAGCCGCCCCGGATGAACCAGGTTTCCAGGTTTTTCTGGGGCAGGTTGCCAAATTTGCCGGTTTCCCAGACCCAGTCGCCATGGCCCCCGATCAGATGGGGCCGCGTGTCGCGGTTGGCCTGCGAATGGATCAGCATCACGGTCTCGCCCACCTTGGCCGTCAAGGCGTTGTCGCCCATCAACGCGCCGACCTTGCCGTTGAAAACGATGTGCGACGGGGTCAACGTGCGCATGACTTCGAGCGTGTCCGCGTAGCTGTCGGCCAGCGTCGCGTAGTCCTTGTATTTGCCATTTTCGTCCTTGGGGATGTAGAGGTCGAACTCGCCGATGGTGTAGACGCGGTCGTAGTGCAGCGGCTTGCCGTCCGGGTCTTTCAAACCGTCGCGCGGCAGCACCATCAAGGTGCCGCTCATGCCCGACACCACGTGCCAGGGCACCATGCCCGTCGGCGCACAGTGATAGACGAAGGTGCCGCTGCGGTCCGCCTTGAAGCGCAGCGTGGCCTGTTCGCCCGGGTTCACATTGGTCAGTTGGGCGCCGCCCAGCGCGCCCGTGGCGGCATGGAAGTCCACGTTATGCGGCATCGCGTTGGTGGCGGGATTCACCAGCGTCACCTCGACGTAATCGCCCTCATGCACGACCATCGTCGGGCCCGGCAACGACCCGTTGAACGTCATGGCCTGCAACGTGGTGCCCTTGCCGTCGATGACCATCTTCTTCTCTTCGATAGTCATGACGAATTCGATCACCTTGGGCCCGGACCGCGCCACCTGCTCGTGCGGATGGACAAGCGGCGGGGCAACCAGCGCGACCTTGGCGCGCGGCAACTGGTCGGCGTTCTGGGCGCCGGCCAGGCCAGCCGCCAGCGTGAAAAACAAGGCCGTGGCGATCACGGTGGGACGCAAGGCATTCATATGCAACTCCTCTTTCCGATTCTTCAACGCCGAGTCTGTCGGCAACTCCATTGAAGGCGTCGCGCACGCATCCTTCTTTGCTGTAGCGCAAACTCGCGGCCAGGCAATGCCCGCGTGCGCATTGCCGGCACACGACCGCGGTGTCACCATCAAGGCGTGGAAATCTGCTCCGCCCTTTCAAACGGACCATCGCCATGCCATCGCCGCTTTGCCACGCCCTGCTGCGCAACCTGGACCTGTTCAGGCCGCTGTCCGATGCGCAGTTGAACGCCGCGCTGCAAGGCGCCGCGCCCTGTCGGCTTGAGGCCGGGGCCGTGGCGTACGCCCAGGGCGCACCGGGCGCACACTTCTTCGTACTGCTGCACGGTTGCCTGAAAGTGGCCCAGGTCACGCCGGAGGGCGAGCAGATCATCGTGCGCTACGTCAACCCGGGCGACATGTTCGGGCTAGCCTGCGCCATGGGGCAGGCCTGTTATCCCGCCACGGTCCAGGCCGTGCAGGAAAGCGTGTGCCTGGCCTGGCCCGCCGCGGCCTGGTCCTCCTTCACCGCCAGCCATCCGCAGCTGGCCGCCACCGCCCTGCACACGATGGGGCACCGTTTGCAGGAGGCGCACCAGCGCATCCAGGAACTCTCCAACGACGACGTCGAACAACGCGTGGCGCGCACGATACTGCGGCTGATCGACCAATCCGGCCTGCCTACCCGCGACGGCGTCGACATCGGCTTTCCCATCACGCGGCAGGACATCGCCGAGATGACCGGCACCACCCTGCACACCGTCAGCCGGCTGCTCAGCGACTGGAAACAGCGCGGCATCATCGGCGGCGGCGGGCGCATGCGCATCGTGCTGCGCTCGCCCGCCGCGCTGGCCCGCCTGTGCGGGCATGCCCCGTTGCCGGTGGATTGCGCCGCCTGCCTGTCGTGCCGCGCGGGCCCGTCCGCGGCCGTTGTTCCTGCCGTGCACTGAACCCCTAGCCGGTTTCCATCACCAGGCGCAGGCCCAGATTGGCCGGCGGCACGCCCACGGAACACGCGCCGTTCCTGGGGTTGCGGATGAAGTCCGGCAGATAGGCGATATGCCGGCCCGCCGCGACGCGGATGCCGCAATTGCCCTCGTCGGCCGTCTCCTGCGGATCGTCCAGCGCCGCCGTCAACTCGCGACGCACATGGCAATCCGACGTCCAGTCCCACACGCTGCCTGCCATGTCCTTCACCCCTCTGGCGTTGACGCCGTACGCGCCGAACGCGCGCACCTCGCCGTCCGCCTGTCCGCTTGCCTGTTGCGCATATTCCGCCAGCCAGCGCTGCGCGGGATCGTCGCGGTCGGGAAATGGTTCGACTGCCGTTTCGCGGAACGCTTCGCCCGCCGCATAGGCCCATTCGGCATAGGTCGGCAAGCGAAACCGCTGGCCGGTGCCGGCCGACAGCCAGGCAGCGTAGGCGTCGGCATCGGCCCAGCTGATGCCCACCGCCGGCCGGTCGGACGCCGACGCTCGCCGTTGTTCCGCATCTAGCGGCTTGCACGCGCCCGCGGCTACACACGACGCATACTCGGCCTGGCTGACCTGGCGCGTCATGATGGAAAAACCTTTGGGAAAGCGCGCAAGCCGCGGCACGGGCGTTGCGGGATAGCCGTTTTGCAGCACCTCGCCAGGCGGCACGTGGCGCAGTTCACCCGGTGGCAGGCGGGTCAGTTCCGGCACGGCAAGGCGGGCCCGGTCGGCGGGCCCGCAGGCGGTCATCAGCAGGGACAGGACCGCGAGGCAAAGCAGGCGCATGGAAGGCTCCGGAGGCCCCGCGCCGACCTGGCGCGGGCAAGTCTCCATTGAACCGGCCGATGCGCGCAGCCACGTTGCGCTGGCGCAAAGTCGGGATCGTCTGCCCTACCCTTGCGCGGTCCCGGCCCGCAGGCGCGGTTCTGCCAGGGCGGGACGGGCGCTCAACAATCCCAGGATCACCTGCATCACCATCGCCAGCGCGCCCAGCAGGAACACCACGTCGCCGAACGTGCGGCCCCAGCGCAGCGTCTTCAGCAGGTCCTGCTGCATGAAGGCCTCACTGCGCGCATACCAGAGCCCTTCGCTGACGCTGGCGTGGAACTGGATCAGGCCGATCGGCAGGAGGCTGGTGAAGATCATCAGCGCCAGGCCGATGTTCAAGCCCCAGAACGCCAGTTTCATCAAGCCGGGGCTTAGCGCGTAGTGCGGACGGATGTAGCGCAGCACCAGCAAGGTGAATCCCAGCGCCAGGAATCCATAGACGCCGAAGAGCGCCGCGTGCGCGTGTACCGGCGTGGTGTTCAAGCCCTGGATGTAATAGAGCGAGATCGGCGGGTTGATCATGAAGCCGAATACGCCTGCGCCCAGCATGTTCCAGAACGCCACGGCCACGAAGCACATCAGCGGCCACTTCAGGTCGGCCATCCAGGGCGCGCGCGACTTCAGGCGCCAGTTCTCCCAGGCCTCGTGGCCCAGCACGATCAGCGGCACCACCTCAAGCGCCGAGAAGCTGGCGCCCACGGCCATGACGGGCGTGGTGGTGCCCGCGAAATACAGGTGATGGAACGTGCCCGGAATGCCGCCCAGCATGAACAGCGAAGCCGAAGCCAGGCTGGCCGTCGTCGCCATGCGGCGCGACACCAGGCCCAGCGTCGAGAAAATGAATGCCAGCGCCGTCGTCGCGAACACTTCGAAGAAGCCCTCGACCCACAGGTGCACGATCCACCAGCGCCAGTACTCCATCACCGTCAGGTGCGTGCGTTCGCCGTAGAAGAAGCCCGCGCCGTAGAACAGCCCGATCGCGCCAACCGACGCCGTCAGCAGCGCCAGCAGGTTCTTGTCGCCGCCAGGCTTGCGCAAGGCGGGCACGATGCCGCGCAGCATCAGCACCAGCCAGAAGCAGATGCCGGCGAATTTGCCGATCTGCCACAGCCGGCCCAGGTCCACGTATTCATAGCCCTGATGGCCAAGCCAGAAGTTCAGGTCGGGCGGCATGATCTGCGCGATCGCCAGATAGTTGCCGGTGAACGACCCGACCACCACCAGCACCAGCGCCCAGAACAGGATGTCGACGCCCGCCTTCTGGAACTTCGGGTCGCGCCCGCCGTTGATCAGGGGCGCCAGGAACAGGCCCGCCGCCAGGAACCCGGTGGCGATCCAGAACAAGGCGCTCTGGATATGCCACGTGCGCACCAGCGAATACGGGAACCACTGGGACACGTCGATGCCGTAGAACTTCTGGCCTTCGACCGTGTAGTGCGCCGTGAAGCCGCCCAGCAGCACCTGGAAGCCGAACAACGCCACTACCAGGAACAGGTACTTGCCCAAGGCGCGCTGCGATGGCGTCAACGCGAACGTGGTGAGCGGATCGCGTTCAGGCGCCTGCGGCTCGTCTTCTTCTTTGCCGCGCAAGAACGCCCAGGCCCAGACCAGCAGGCCGATGCCCGCCAGCAGCACCACGACGCTGATGATGGACCACATGACGTTTTCGGCGCTGGGCTGGTTGCCGATCAGCGGCTCATGCGGCCAGTTGTTGGTGTAGGTGACGGTTTTCCCTTCGCGCTCGGTCGCCGCCGCCCACGCGGTCCAGAAGAAGAACCGGGTCAGCTGGGTCCGGCGCGCGGCGTCGGGCAAGGTGTTTTCCTTCATCGCGAAGCTCTCGCGGCTACCGTGCAGCGCGGGCGCATCGGAAAACAGCTGGTCGTAGTAGGCGGCGGTCTGCGCGATGGCGCGCGCCCGGCGCGGGCTGACGGTCAGCGTGTCGGTCGCGGCATCACTGCGGTTGGCGCGGTATTCGGCCTTCAGCGCTTCGCGCAGGGCCGCCTGATCGGGCGGGGCCAACTGCGCATAGGCTTGGCCGTGCTGATCGCGCGCGGCCAGATCCAGCCAGGCCGTCAGTTCGCGATGCAGCCAATCGGCGGTCCAGTCCGGCGCCTGGTACGCGCCATGCCCCCAGACGGAACCCAGCTGCATGCCCCCCACGGATTGCCAGGCGGTCTGGCCGTCCAGGATGTCATCGCGGCCGAACAGGCGCGCGCCGTCGGCCGTGGCGACCGTGCCGGGGATGGGCGGCGCCTGCCGGTAGACCTCGCCACCGTAGAATCCAAGCAATGCGAACGTGATCGCCACCACGGCGATCAACGTGAACCATAATTTCCGATACGGACCCATGATGGGAACGCCCTCCAGTGTTGCGGTTAGTGGGGTACGTTCCCTTACGCGAATTCCGTGCCAGGAAAAAGCAGCGTCAAATCAAACGCTTGAATTCGGAAAGGTAATTTTGACCTCGACCGAAAAGGGTATAAATCACTGTCCGCAGGTTCTTTCTACCCTGACACGCCGGGCCCTGCCTTCTACAATCGCCGGCTGCATCCCTGTCTTTCAATCAAAAGGAACCGAACGCATGGCCACGGGCAAGCCCGACGCGTGGAGCCTCTTCCTGACCGCGCATGCGTTGGTGGTAGAGGAAATCGAAAAACGGCTGTCGGCCGCCGACCTGCCGCCGCTGGCGTGGTACGACGCGTTGTGGGCGCTGGAACGCGCACCCGATGGCACGGCGCGCATGTTTGAAATGGCCGAACGCATGGTGATCGCGCGCTACAACCTCACGCGCCTGATGGACCGCATCGAAGCCGCGGGCCTGGTGGAGCGCTTCCGGTCCGACGAAGACCGGCGCGCCACCTACGCCCGGCTCACGCCCAAGGGCCGCGCGCTGCGGCTCCAGATGTGGAAGGTGTACGGGCCCGCCATCGACGAACTGTTCCTGTCGCAACTACCCGCCTCGCAGCAGGCGGCGATGGCCGAGAGCTTCCGCCAGATCGCCCGCCACGTGCGCGCCTTGAACAAGGAGTCCTCAGAATGAACGCCACACCGCTACACATCGGCATCGTCGCCTGCTCGGCCGAGGGCGCGGCGCTGTGCTATCGCACGCTGTGCGCGGAAGGCGCGCAACGCATGGGGCCGCACGCGCACCCGGAAATCTCCCTGCACACCCATTCGCTGGCCGACTACGTGTTCTGCCTGGACCACGGTGACCTGCCCGGCGTGGGCGCGCTGATGCTGTCGTCGGCCGACAAGCTGGCGCGCGCGGGCGCAGATTTCCTGATCTGCCCGGACAACACCATCCACCAGGCGCTGGCCCATGTGCTGCCGCAGTCTCCGCGGCCCTGGCTGCACATCGCCGAGGAAGTCGCCACCGAGGCCGCGGCGCGCGGCTATCGGCGCATCGGCATCCTGGGCACGCGTTGGCTGGTCGACAGCGATGTCTATCCCGACAAGCTTGGCGCGCAAGGCCTGGACTATGTGCGGCCCGGCCAGGAAGACCGCAGCGCGCTCGCCCGCATCATCATGGATGAACTGGTCTACGGCGTGTTCAAGCCCGAATCGGTGGCGCGGCTTCAAGCCATCATCGGCAACTTGCGCGATGCCGGCTGCGACGCCGTGGTGCTGGGCTGCACCGAGCTTCCGCTGGTGCTGAACGACGGTAATTCCGCATTGCCCACGCTGGACTCCACGCGCATCCTGGCGCGCGCCGCCTTGACGCGCGCCCTGCAGCCCCTACGCGCCCAGCCGCCCCGCTAGGCGGCTCAGATCTGATCCAGGCCGTATTGCCGCAGGCGGTCCAGGCCAAGCACTTTGATCTGGTTGTACGCCAGCGCGAGGATGCCCTGGTCGGCCAGCGCCTGCAACGCCTGGTTGACCCGCTGGCGCGACAGGCCGGTCAGATACCCCAGTTCTTCCTGCGAAATCGCCAGGGTCAGATCGGTGGACGGATACAGCTGCGGATTGAACAGCTGTGCCAGCGACTGCGCCACGCGCGCATCGGCATCCAGCAAACGGTGGTTCTGGATGGACGCGATGAATTCGCCCATCCGGTCATTCAACTGGCCGATGACAAAGTGCGAAAACGGCAGGCTGGCCGACAGCAGCGCGTGAAACGTCGAGGCCGGCACCAGCATCACCAGCGACGGCTGGATCGCCACCACATCGTATTTGCGCAGTTCGCGCTTGATGACGCTGCCTTCGCCGAACCAGCCGCCCGGCGGCACGCCCGAGAACGTGCAACTGCGTCCGGACTCGTTGTAGATCGCCAGTTTGAGCAAGCCGGCGTGCATGCCCAACCAATAGTCCGACGGCGCATTGCGCCGCGCGATCCAGGCGCCGCTGGCCACGTGTTCGGCGCGCGAGGTCGCCAGCACCAGATCCTGGTGGCGGCCGTCCAGTGCGCCGAACCAGGCGCAGGCCCGGAACAGGCGGGACAGTTCCGGGGCGGAAACAATGTTTGAAACGTCGGTCATGGGCAGAACCGTGTAAAACTGGAGTTTGCAGGGTCGACCGGCGGTCTGTCATGCAGGCGACAGACAGTATTTTCCGGCGCGCCCTAAGCTCACGCAAGCGACGGGAATCAAGGTTCCCGAAAATAGATAAGGGGCGCCTGGGCGCCCCGCTCGGAGACAACGCATGAGCAGCATGTTCGACCACGGCCTGGCGCGCCGCGACGCCAACTATGAAGCCTTGACCCCGGTAGATTTCATCGCCCGGGCGGCGGACGTCTACGGGCACCGCCTGGCGGTGGTGCACGGCAAGGTGCGCCGCACCTGGGCCCAGACCTACGAGCGCGCCCAGCGGCTGGCCAACGCGCTGGCGAATGCCGGCATCCGGCGCGGCGACACCGTCGCGGTGATGCTGCCCAACATCCCCGCCATGGTGGAAGCGCACTTCGGCGTGCCCATGCTGGGCGCGGTGCTGAACACCCTGAACACCCGGCTGGACACCCCCAGCGTGCTGTTCATGCTGGGCCACGGCGAGGCGCGCGCGCTGATCGTCGACACCGAATACGGCGACGTCGCCCAGCGCGCCCGCGCGGAATTTCCGCACCTGAAGATCGTGTCCGTGCACGATCTGGACAGTGCCCCGGCCGCGCTGCCCGGCGCCACCGACTATGAAGCTTTCCTGGCCGACGCCCCCGCCTACTACGACTGGAAGCCGCCCGCCGACGAATGGGACGCCATTGCGCTGAACTACACGTCCGGCACCACCGGCGACCCCAAGGGCGTGGTCTACCACTACCGCGGCGCCTACATGAACGCGGTCAGCAACATCCTGGAATGGGACATGCCCAAGCATGCGGTCTATCTGTGGACCCTGCCGATGTTCCACTGCAACGGCTGGTGCTTCCCGTGGACGGTCGCCGCGCGCGCCGGCGTGAACGTGTGCCTGCGCAAGTTCGATCCCAAGACCGTGTTCGACCTGATTCGCGACGAGGGGGTCACGCACTACTGCGGCGCACCCATCGTGCAAAGCGCGCTGGCCAATGCGCCGGCCGAGATGCGCGCCGGCATCACGCACACGGTGCGCACCATGGTGGCGGGCGCCGCACCCGCGCCGGCAGTCATCGCCAAGATGCGCGACATCGGCTTCGAATTGACGCACGTGTACGGCCTGACGGAAGTCTACGGACCGGCCGCCGTCTGCGCTCGCCAGGAATCCTGGGACGCGCTGGACGACGAGCGCCGCGCCCTGCTCACCGCGCGCCAAGGCGTGCGCTACCACCTGCAGGCGGGCATCTCGGTACGCAACCCCGACACGATGGAAGAAGTGCCCGCTGATGAACAGACCGTGGGCGAGATCATGTTCCGCGGCAATATCTGCATGAAGGGCTACCTGAAGAACGAACGCGCCACCGAGGAGGCCTTCGCGGGCGGCTGGTTCCATACCGGCGACCTGGGCGTGATGACGGCCGACGGGTATGTCCGCATCAAGGACCGCAGCAAGGACATCATCATCTCGGGCGGCGAGAACATCTCCAGTATCGAGGTCGAAGACGCGCTGTACCGCCACCCTGCCGTCGCCGCCGTGGCGGTGGTGGCCATGCCCGACCCCAAGTGGGGGGAAACGCCGTGCGCCTTCGTCGAGCTGAAAGCCGGCTGCACCGCCACCGCCGAAGAGATCATCGCGCACTGCAAGCTGCTGCTGCCCGGCTTCAAGGTGCCCCGCGCCGTGCGTTTCGGCGAACTGCCCAAGACCTCCACCGGCAAGATCCAGAAATTCGAACTGCGCGCCGCCGTCGGCGCAACCCGGGCCATCGACGTGGCCGACCCCGATTCCAAATCCGATTCCAAACCCGATCAGGTCGGCTGAACGCCGTCCCCGCACAACCCTGAATCCAGGAGCTCCGACGCCATGACGTACCAAGCCCCCGTGAAAGACATGCTGTTCGTGTTGAACCATCTGGCCGGATTGCAGCAAGTCGCTGCCCTGCCCGGTTTCGAGGAGGCCACGCCCGACACCGCCCAGGCGGTGCTGGAAGAATCCGCCCATTTCGCCGCCGAGGTGCTGGCGCCGCTGAACCACCCCGCCGACCGGGAGCCCAGCGCCTGGCGCGACGGCGCCGTGACCACGGCGGCCGGTTTCAAGCAGGCCTTCCGCCAATACACCGAGGCCGGCTGGCAGGGCATGTCGCATCCTGTCGAATACGGCGGCCAGGGACTGCCCGGCCTGATCGGTTCGCCCTGCTCTGAAATGCTGAACGCCGCCAATCTGTCGTTCGCGCTGTGTCCGCTGCTGACCAACGGCGCCATCGAAGCGTTGCTGACCGCCGGTTCCCCCGAGCTGAAAAAGCGCTTCATCGGCCCCATGATTTCGGGCCAATGGACCGGCACGATGAACCTGACCGAGCCGCAGGCCGGTTCCGACCTGGCCATGATCCGCACGCGCGCGCAGCCGGTGGGCGATGGCACCTACCGGCTGTCGGGCACCAAGATCTTCATCACCTACGGCGACCACGACCTGACCGAGAACATCCTGCACCTGGTGTTGGCGCGGCTGCCGGACGCGCCCGAAGGCGTCAAAGGCATTTCGCTCTTCCTGGTGCCTAAATTCCTGGTGAACGAAGACGGCTCGCTGGGCGCGCGCAATGACGTCACCTGCGTGTCCATCGAACACAAGCTGGGTATCAAGGCCAGCCCCACCGCCACCTTGCAGTTCGGCGACGCGGGCGGCGCGCTGGGTTATCTGGTCGGCCAGGAAAACCGCGGGCTGGACGCCATGTTCATCATGATGAATGCCGCCCGCTATGCCGTAGGCGTGCAGGGCATCGCCATCGCCGACCGCGCCTACCAGCATGCGCTGGCCTACGCCGCGGACCGCGTGCAGAGCCGTCCAGTGGACGGGTCCTCGCGCGAGGCCGTGGCCATCATCCAGCACCCCGATGTGCGCCGCATGCTGGGCACCATGCGCGCCCTGACCGAAGCTGGCCGCGCGCTTGCCTACGTCACCGCCGGCCATGCCGACCAGGCGCACGCCCACCCCGACGCCGACGTGCGCCGCCGCCATCTGGCCGTCCAGGAATTCCTGGTGCCCATCGTCAAGGGCTGGTGCACCGAGATGTCCATCGACGTGGCCAGCCTGGGCGTGCAGGTGCACGGCGGCATGGGCTTCATCGAGGAAACCGGCGCCGCCCAGTACTACCGCGACGCCCGCATCCTGACCATCTACGAAGGCACGACCGCCATCCAGGCCAATGACCTCGTCGGCCGCAAGACGCTACGCGACGGCGGCGCCGTGGCCCAGGCCTTGCTGGAAGCCATCCGCCAGACCGAATCAGAACTGGAATCCCGCAGCGAACCTGCCGCCAACCTGGTGCTGAAGCCGCTGCGGCAGGCCCGGCTGGCGCTGGCGAACGTGGTGGACTTCGTGCTGGCCAACGCCGCCAGCGCGCCGAACGCCGTATTCGGGTCAGCCGTGCCCTACCTGCTGCTGGCGGGCACCACGCTGGCCGGCTGGCAGATGGCGCGCGCGCTGCTCGTCAGCCTGGACCATCAGCAGGAAGATCCCGAGTTCCATCAGGCCAAGATCGCCACGGTGCAGTGCTATGCGCTGCACAAGCTGACCCAGGCCCCGGGCTTGGCGGCCGTGGTGCTCGGTTCCAAGGACTACGAGATCCAGCCGTAACCGCCCGGCAGCCGCATGACTAAAAGACCGCGATTTCGCGGTCTTTTTCATTGGGTTTTCATGGGTGAGTCTGCCGCTATTCCCCGTTCTGCGGTGTCATTAAACATATAACCAAAATGAATAAAGAAGAAGAATAAACATATTTAAAATCATTAGGCGGACACCGGAAAACCCTTTGCCCGTAGGCAAAGCGCCAGCCGCATCAAGGCGCGACTCACAGGATTTCCCATGCTCCGCAAGCTCTTGGCTGTCACCGTGCTCTCTGCCGCCGCGTCCTCCCCTGTCTTGGCTGCGCCGCCCGCACTGGAAATCGGCTATCTGCCCATCCTGCCCGATGCCCAGCTGTTCATCGGCCTGGAAGAAGGCAACTTGCAGGCCAAGGGCGCCCCGGCGCCCAAGCTGGTGCAATTCCAGAGCGGCCCGGCGTTGACTCAGGCGTTGATCGCCGGCCAGTTGGACGCCGCCTATGTCGGCATCGGGCCCGCGCTGGTCGCACGCGCCAAGGGCGCGGACATCAAGGTCGTCGCCTCGAACATCGTGGAACAGGTCAATGTGGTGGCGCTGGGCCCGCTGGCCCCGTACTTCGCCTCCGGCGACCCGTCCACGGCATTCGCCCGTTTCGCCAAGGACCATGGCCGCAAGCCCGTGCTTGCCAGCTACCCGAAGGGCGCCGTGCCCGAAGCCGCGCTGCAGTATTGGCTGCGCAACCAGATCAAGGCCGATCCCGCCAGCGTGGAACTGATCTACCAGGGCGAAGCCCAGATCCAGCAATCGCTGCTAACGGGCGCCATCGACGGCGCGGCCATCCTGGAACCCACCGTCACCACCGTCCTGACCCGCGCCCCGGAATCCCGCGTGGTCGCGCGCGGTTCACAGCTGTTTCCGAAACAGCCTGGCGCCGTGCTGCTGGTGCGCGAGAAGCTGATCGCCGACCACCCCGACACCGTGCAGCAACTGGTGAACGCGCATCTGTCGGCCACCGCGCTGTTGAAGAACGATCCGGCCAAAGCCGCAGGCTACGTGCAGAAGTACGTGGGCGGCGGCCGGCTGGACCGCGGCCTGGTGGAAAAAGCCATCCGCAGCTCGCATGACCAGTTCGTAGCCGACCCGCACGCCATCGTCGACGCCACGGCCGAACTGCAGACGTTCCAGGCAACGCTCGGCACCGTCGAAGCGCCCCCGGTCGACGTGAAGCAGTTGTTCGACACCCGCTATTACGACAAGGCCGCCAAGCCATGAATCAGGCAATTGACCCGGGAATCAACCCGGCAATGAGCCCGGCCACGCCGCCGCTCTCCGCACCTGCTGCCGGGCGCAGCGGCCCGCCGCCGTGGATGGCCGCCGCGCGCCGGGCCGCCTACGGCATCGCCGGGCTGATCCTGTTCATCGGCATCTGGAAAGCCGCGCTGCTCTGGGAATGGGCGCCGCGCGGCACCCTGCCCGACCCCTTCGCGTTGCCCGGCACGCTGGCCCAGGAATGGCAATCGGGGCGCCTGCTGCCTGCCATCGGCTCCAGCCTGATCCACTATTTCTGGGGGCTGGCGCTGGGCACGGCGCTGGGCTTCGGCGTGGGCCTGGCCGCCGCCACGCTGCCGCGCTTCGACCTGACCCAAGCCTATCTGGCCCGCATCCTGCGCCCGATCCCGCCGCTGGCATGGGTCGTGTTCGCCATCGCCTGGTTCAAAGTCAGCCACGCGGGCGCGGCCTTCGTCATCGCGATCGGCGTGTTCTGGGTGAACTACTTCGCCACCTACAGCGCCGTACGCAACGTGGACCCGCGCTACTACGAACTGGCCCGCGCGTTCGGCCATGGCGGTTATCTGGCGCGCGCGTTCTCGGTGACGCTGCCAGCCATCGCCCCCGGCGCCCTGTCGGGCGTGCGCACCGGCATCGGGCAAGCCTGGATGACGCTGATCGCCGCCGAACTGCTTGGCGTGCCCGGCATGGGCCAGGAGATGAACGCCGCCGCCGGCGTGGGCGCCTACGACGCCGTGGTCGTCTACATGCTGATCATCTCGCTGGTCTACACAATCTGCGACCTGGCGTTCTCCGCCGTTGAAGGGAAGGTGCTGCAATGGCGTCCGTGATCGAATTCACCCAACTGTCCTATCAGCATCCGGGGGCCACCGCGCCGGTCATCCAGGGGCTGTCCCTGAACATCGAGGCGGGCAGCTTCGTCGCCGTAGTCGGCGGGTCGGGCGTGGGCAAGTCCACCCTGCTGCGCGCCGCCGCGGGCCTGACGGCACCCACGGCCGGTGCGGTCCGTTTCCAGGCGCAGCCGCGCCCGGGACGCCGCACGCGCGCCGTCGTGTTCCAGGACAGCCGCCTGATGCCCTGGCGCACGGTCGGCGGCAACGTCGGCTACGGCCTGGAAGGCCTGGGACTGGATCGCGTGGAAAAGACGCAACGCATCGATGCCGCGCTGCAGCTGACAGGCATGGGTGACTACGGCCGCCGCTGGCCCCACCAGTTGTCCGGTGGGCAGGCGCAGCGGGTGGGCATTGCCCGCGCCCTGGCCGTCAAGCCGGACCTGCTGCTGATGGACGAACCCTTCAGCGCGGTCGACGCCATTACCCGCCGCAACCTGCAGCAGGAACTGATCCGCGTCTGGCAGGCGTCCGGCGCCGCCGTGCTGTTCGTCACGCACGATATCGAAGAAGCGGTGTTCCTAGCCGACAAGGTCATCGTGCTGGGCGGGCATCCCGCCAACGTCGTGGGCAGCTACGACATCGCCCTGCCCCGCCCGCGCGACCGCGGCGCGGCGGCGTTCGCTTCTCAGGTCGCAGCCATCGCCCACACGCTGGAACACCACTGATCGGCATGCGGGCACCAACGGATGCCGGACTCAGCAACGGGTTCAGCACCGGGCCGCATGCGCAGCCGCCTTCCTCGGCAGCGTCGCCGCCCAGAACAGCAACGCCGCGAGGCTGATGCCGGCGCCCAGCACACAGACGCCAGACCATCCCCAGCGCGCGTACACGGCCGTTGACGCGATAGCCCCCAACCCGCTGCCCACCGCGTAGAACATCATGTACGCGCCCACCAGGCGGCTGTGCGCCTGCGCGCTGATGCTGAAGATCATCGTCTGATTGGTCACGTGCAGCGCCTGCAACGCCACATCCAGGATCAATACGCCCAGCGCCAGCGCCCACAGGCTGTGCTCCAGCAAGGCGATGGGCGCCCAGGCCAGGCACAGCAGCAGCAGGCCCGCGGCGGTGGTGCGCTGCCCCAGCCCGCTGTCCGCCCACCGGCCGGCGCGCGCCGCCATCAACACGCCCAGCACGCCCACCAGCCCGAACGCGCCAATCGCCGTGTGCGACAAGGAATACGGCGGCGCCGACAGCGGCAACACCAGCGCCGTCCAGAAGGCGCTGATCGCCGCGAACATCAGCAACGCGATCATGCCGCGCACCCGCAGCACGGGTTCCCGCGCCATCAAGGCGTACAGGGAACGCAGCAATGCCCAGTACGACAGGTCGGCCACCGGCAGACGCCGGTGCGGCAAGCGGCGCGCCAGCACCCAGGCCAGCAAGGCGGCCAGCGCCGCCGACACCACATACACCGCGCGCCAGCCCCATGCATCCGCGACCAGGCCCGCCACCGTACGCGCCAGCAACAGGCCGATCACCACGCCGCCCTGCGCCGCGCCCACGACGCGGCCGCGCTCTTCCGGCGCCGCCAAGGCCGCGGACAAGGCCAGCAAGCCCTGCGTCATCGCCGTGCCCAGCAGCCCCAGCGCCACCATGCCCGCCAGCAGCCACGGCGTGTTGCCCGCCAGCGCCACGGCGCCCAGCGCCAGCACCAGCAGCCCCAGTTGCCCGATCATCAGCCGGCGCCGATCCAGCAGATCCCCCAGGGGCACGACGAACAGCAAGGCCAGGGCGCACCCCAGCTGCGTGGCGGTGATGACAATGCCCACGGCGCTGTCGTCCATGCCGAACTCCCGGCCGATGGCGTCCAGCAAAGGTTGGGCGTAATACACGTTGGCCACGCTCAGCGCACAAGCCACCGCCAGCAGCATGACCAGCCAGGTCGGCATGGGGCTGCCGGCATCGTGGGGGGAATCGTCGGATCGGGCGCGCATCGGATTTCCAATATGGTTTTATTACGAAACCAGAATGCTAGGGCTTTAGGTTTTATAATGCAACCATAAAGTCCGATCCGCTGTCCCCGTCATCCTCTTGTTAAAGGGCCCGACATGGTCAAACGCACCAGCCTTGAAGGCGCCGCCTGTCCCGTGGCGCGCTCGCTAGACGCGATCGGCGACTGGTGGTCGTTGCTGATTGTGCGCGACGCCTTCGATGGCTTGCGGCGCTTCGGCGAATTTCAGAAAAGCCTGGGGGTCGCCAAGAACATCCTGAGCGACCGGCTGCGCACGCTGGTCTCGCACGGCATCCTTACCGCCGTCCCGGCGTCCGACGGCAGCGCCTATCAGGAATACGTGCTGACGGAAAAGGGCCGCGCCCTGTTCCCGGTCATCGTCGGCTTGCGGCAATGGGGCGAAGATCACTACTACGCTCCCGCCGAAGCCCATTCCACACTGATCGACCGCAAGCGGGGCCAGACGGTGCGCCGGCTGGAGATCCGCGCCCAGGACGGGCGCCTGCTGGATCCGGAAGATACCGTGGTGCAAAAGACCACGCCGGGCGCCTAGGCGGCCGCCGGCCACTGCCCCGTCGCCAGCGCCGTCGGCGAATACGCATCGAACTTCCAGCGCAGCGCCAGCGCGCCCGGCCGCCACACGGCGCGGCGCACGTCCACGCGCCACAGGCGCTCAGCGCCGGCAAACGTATCGATCTCGGGGCTGTCCAGGATCACTTCCGCCCGCCCCGACAACTGCAGGACGTCGCCCCGCGCAAAATCGATGAAGACGAGGCCCGCGCGCGGGTTCGCCATCAGATTGCCCAGCGTATTGAAGAAGCGGTTGCCCGAGAAATCGGGGATGGTGAGGACATTGCCGTCCACCCGCACGAATCCCGGCTTGCCCCCGCGATGCGACACGTCCACGGCACGGCCCGCGCCGTCCTCGGCGTCCACGTAGCTGGCGACAAAGAACGTATCAGAGGCCGCGATCAAGGCGCGTGCCGCATCGTCCAGCCCATCGCGTTCGCGCGGCGTACCGGGAAAGCGCAGCGACGGCGCACGCGAAAAGTGGAAATCGCGCGACTGGATGTACTGCGGGCAGTTGCCGAAGGATTGCGCGACGGCAATGTCGAATCGCTTGCCGTCCCAGGCCGCAACCCGGCCGTTCATGCGATTGCGGCGCCGGGTATGCAGCTCGATGCCCAGCAGGCCCACCGCCCGGTCCGGGCCCAGGCCCGCCAGCAACGGATCGTCGGCATCCGGTACCGCCGCCACGCGCAAGGTGTGCGGGTCCGGCGACACGGCAAATCCCGGCAGCCCTTCCAGCACGCCCGCCCACGGGTCGCCCCGGTCGTCCACCGTGCCCATCACCAGGAAGGGTAATTGCGCGAAGAACTCCCGGTGCTGGTCCGGCATGTAGTCGCGCACGACCTTGGGGCCGATTTGCGCCATGCGCTCGGCCACGCCCGCGCGGGTTTGCAGCAGCCGTTCGCCAACGTGCCAGGGCGGCGCGACGAGGATAGGATCGGAAGCGTTCATGATGCGTTCCTTGGCCGGCACGAGTCCGGCATTCAAGCCGCCAACAGGCCGGCGGCCGTACTGGCCATCGGCACGAAGCGCGGCAGGTTTTCAATGCGGGCCAGCCAGGCGCGGACATGCGGATAGTCCGCCAACGACACGTTGCCCTCCGGCGCGTGCGCCACGTAGGCATAGCAAGCCACGTCTGCGATGGTCGGGTCCGCTCCCGCCAGGAAGTCGCGCTGCGCAAGCTCGCGATCCATGACGGACAGCAAGGCATGCGCGCGCGCCAACGTAGCGTCCACGTCGAACGACGCACCGAACACGGTCACCAGGCGGGCCGCCGCCGGGCCACCGGCCAAGGGGCCTGCGGCCACCGACAGCCAGCGCTGCACCTGCGCCGCCCCGGCCGCATCCTCGGGCAGCCAGGCGCCGCCGCCGTAGCGCTTGGCCAGGTAGACGAGGATGGCGTTGGAATCCGCGACCACCACGCCGTTGTCGTCGATCACCGGCACTTGGCCGAACGCATTCATTGCCAGGAATTCAGGACGCTTTTGTTCCGCCTGGCGCAGGTCCACGTCGACGCGGTGATGCGGCACCTCCAGCAGGGACAGCATCAACGCGACGCGATGCGCGTGGCCGGACAAGGGGAAGCTGTAGAAGGTCAACGGAGCGGTAGCCATGCGAAGTTCTCAAGTGGTTGAATCGTGCCTCCATCTTGGCCCCGTATGCGCCAAACGAGAACAGCCAGCGGCCGCAAGACACTCTTGCAGTCCGTGAAAGAAAGTGCGGGAAAACTCGCGTGTCAGGCGGGCAGCGTGGCCAGGTCCCGGCGCAGCGCGTCCACGCAGAAATCGACGAAGCTGCGCACTTTCGCCGAGCTTTTTCGGCCCTCGGGATACACCACGTGCACCGGCATGGGAGGCAGTTCGAAGTCGCGCAGCACCACCTGCAAGGCGCCGCTGGCCAGATGCCGGGCCACCTGATACGACACCACTTGCGTCAGGCCCCACCCTTCGCAAGCCGCCAGGACCGCGGCCTGGAATGACGTGACCGTCAATTGCGAATCCACGCTCAGCCGCCGGCCTTGGCCGTCCTGCTGGAAGCGCCACTGCGTGCCCCGCCCCTCCATGGCCGCGGTGATCGTGCAAAAGCGCGGCAACGCGTCCAGGTCCTTGGGTTCGCCGTGTTCCTGCAGGAAACCCGGCGCGGCGCACACCACACGGCGCACGTGCCCGACGGGCACCGCGGTCAAGGTCGAATCCGGCAAGGCGCCGATGCGTACCGCCACATCCACGCCTTCATCCAGCAGGTTCACGACGCGATCCACCAGCAAGGTGCGCACGGACACTTCACGGTGCGCGCGCAGATAGCCCAGCACCGCCGGCATCACATGCAGTTCGCCGAAGAAGGCGGGCGCCGTGATGCTGAGCGCGCCGCGCGGCGCCCCCATCACGCCCGCCGCCGCGTCGTCGGCCTGCTCCACGTCATCCAGGATGCGGCGGCAATCGGCCGCGTAGCGTTCGCCGGCTTCGGTCAGGCGCAAGCTACGCGTGGTGCGCACCAGCAGCAAGACGCCCAGGCGATGCTCCAGCGCCGCGACGCTGCGCGTCACCGTGGGCGCGGACATTTCCAGCCGCCGGGCGGCGGCGGCAAAGCTCCTGGCCTCGGCCACGGCCAGGAACACGGTCATTTCATGGAAGCGGTTCACGGCGGGTCTCTCCGGCCAAGGCGCGCGGGGCGCTGTCATGGATGCATTGCCGCACGATATCGCCCAACGCGGCGGCCACGGGGTCAGGCTGCGCCTGGGCCTGGTACAGCGACAGCGAAATCGACGGCAGGGCCGGCAAGCCCTGCTCGCCCGGCGCCAACGTGCGGACCGTGGCGGGCAGGCCCAAAGGCGTGCGCACCGCCACCCCCAGACCCGCAGTAGCGGCTGCCCACAATCCGGCCAGGCTGGGGCTGGTGAACGCGGCGCGCCAGGACAGGTTCGCCCGGTCCAGCGCCTCGGTCGCGCAATCGCGGAACAGGCACGGCGCCTCGAACGCCACCAGGGGCACATCGCCATCGTCCGTAAACACGGATGCGGCAGGCGCCGCCGGCCCGATCCAGCACATCGGAAGCTCCAGCAAACGCTCTGCATGCGGCAGGCGCGCATCATGGTCCCAGGCCAGCGCCAGATCCAGCTGCGCAAGCGCGATGCGCTCCAGCAGGTCGGCATTGCGCGCGACGCGGGCTTCGATCCTGACCTTGGGATGCGCCCGGGCGAACTGGCCCAACACCTGGGGCAGCAGCGTTTCGCCAAAGTCCTCCTGCAATCCCAGCCGCACCCGGCCCTCCAGTTCCGCCCCGCGCACGGCACGCGACGCCTGATCGTTCAGCGCCAGCAACCGGCGCGCGTAGGCCAGCATTGTCTCGCCCGCCTCGGTCAGCGCCAGGCCGCGGCCTTCCTTGCGAAGCAGCGGCACGCCGGCCTGCTCTTCCAGCTTCTTCAGTTGCGCGCTGACGGCGGACGTGGACCGGCCAAGACGATCCGCCGCACGCCCGAAGCTGCCCAGGTCGACCCCGGCCACGAAGCTGCGCAACACATCAAGATCGAACGTGACCTGCCGCATAAATAGTCCCGATATTCAAAACTATAAAACCAAAATTTCCTGATTTTCAGAACGATAGCAGAAGCGCAGACTGGCCGGGTCCTTTTCTTTTGCCCTTCGGAGCCCCGCATGCCCCCACCCTCTTGCCCCGCATTGACGATGCCTTCGGAGGCGGTACGGCCGGCCCATCGCTGGAAAGTGCTGGCGGTCGGCGTCGCCGCCAACGCCGCCTTTTCGGCCGCGGCGGCCGGCCTGCCCACGACGGCGGTGTTCATGCGTTCGGGCTACCGGCTGGACAACGACCAGTTGGGCCTGGCCTTGGGGCTGCTGGGGTTGGGCGTGGCGCTCTTCGAGTTGCCCTGGGGCTTGCTGACCGACCGCTGGGGCGACCGCCCGGTGCTCTTGAGCGGCCTGGGCGCCACGGCGGCGGCGTTGGCCTGGATGGGCCTTTTTGCCGCGCCGACGGCGGCCGGGGTGCCCAGCCTGTGGCTGCTGGCGCTGGGCCTGGTGCTGGTCGGCAGCCTGGGCGGCAGCGTCAACGGCGCCAGCGGCCGGGCGGTGATGGCCTGGTTCGACGAAGGCGAGCGCGGCCTGGCGATGAGCATCCGCCAAACCGCGGTGCCCTTGGGCGGCGGCATGGGCGCGCTCCTGCTGCCGTGGCTGGCGGCGCATGCGGGCTTTGGCGCGGTGTTCGGCGTGCTGAGCCTGATGTGCGGCGTGGCCGCCATGCTTGCCGCAGGCTGGTTGCGGGAACCGGAACGCGCCGGCCCTGCCTCGACCCGCTCGACCGCCCCGGCGCGCCCGGCCGCCTCGCCGCTGCGCGATGGCCGCGTCTGGCGGGCCGCCGTCGCGATCGGCGTCATGTGCAGCCCGCAATTCGCGGTGTTGACGTTCGCCACCGTGTTCCTGCACGACTTCAGCCAGGCGGGCATCGGCACGCTGACGGGCGTGATGGTCGCCGTGCAACTGGGCGCCATGGTGGCGCGCATCGCGGCCGGGCGTTGGACGGATCGCCATGGCGACCGGCGCGCCTTCCTGCGCCGCTGCACCTGGCTGAGCTGCCTGCTGTTCGCGGCGCTGGGCGCCGTGGCCTGGGCAGTCGACGGCGCGCCGGGCCGCCCGGGCGCCGTGTTGGCGACCGCCAGCCTGCTGGCGGCGGCAGGCATCTGCGCGTCGGCCTGGCACGGCGTGGCCTATACGGAATTGGCCACCTTGGCGGGCGCCTCGCGCGCCGGCACCGCGCTGGGCATGGCCAACAGCTGCGTCTACCTGGGCCTGTTCCTGACGCCGCTGGCCATCCCGCACGTGGTCGCGGCAAGCTCGTGGCCGGTGACCTGGGTGATCGCCGGCCTGTGCATGTTGGCGGCGCTGCCGCTGCTTCCCCGGCCCGTGCCTCGGCCCGCGCTCACCCCCAAGGCGCTGGAACCGGCGCCGCGCGCTACCCCAGGAACTCCTGGCTCAACCAACCCAGGAACGCCTTGACCGGGGGGTGCCGTTCGCGGCCCGGCGCGCACAGCGCGGTGTAGGCGGACCCGGCCACGCGCACGTCGGGCCGATACGCCGCCAGCGTGCCGGCGGCCACGCTGTCCGACACCATGACGGAACTGGCCAGCACCAGGCCCTGCCCGGCAATCGCCGCCTGCAGGGCGTAATGCTCTTCCGTGTACGCATGCACCGCCGCCGGCTTGCGCCACGAAGGCAAGCGCGCCGCGTCGCACCACGCCTGCCAGCCCAGGTCATACAGCTGGGAATCGCGCCAGTGCACCGTTACCAGCGCCGGCGCGCGTTTTCCTGCCTGCGCCACCATCGACGGCGCGCCGTATACGCCAAACGACTCCGGCAGCCGGCACGCGGCGTGCAAGGCCGGATAGGCATGCGGGCTGTAGCGGATCGCGACATCCACGCTGGCGTCCTGCAGCAGGTCCACCGGGTCGGCGTTGGCGTTCAGGCGCAACTGGTATTGCGGATAGGCGTCGTAGAAGCGCCCCAGCCTGGGCACCAGCCACAGCGCCGCGAAGGAATGCGTGGTGGACACCGTCAACGCGCCCGAGGCCGGCGCCGGCCGCAAGGCGTCCAGCGTTTGCGCCACATCCAGCAAGGCGCCGTGCACGCTGACGAAAAGGCGCGCGCCCTTGTCGGTCAGCCGCACGCCGCGCGGCACGCGGTCGAACAGCGCGAACCCCGCCTGCCGTTCCAACGCCTTGATCTGGTGCGACACCGCGGTGGGCGTCACCGCAAGTTCGGCAGCAGCCAGCTTGAAACTGCGCAGCCTGGCCGCCGCTTCAAACGTACGCAGCGCCGTGACCGGAAGGTTGGCAAACATGAAGGGGCCCTATACATGAAATGAATTCATCGTAACCAAGGAATCGTCATTTGTCGCGGCGTCTTGTCCTCCCTACATTGACGGTCAAGCATGAACCACGCATGCCGAATCCAAGGATCCCAACATGAATTCAAATCATCAAGAAAAAAAGCTGCTCATTCTGGTGGGCAGCCCCCGGCGCGACGGCAACAGCGCAGCCCTGGCCGCGGCCGCGCAACGCGGCGCCGACGCGGCCGGCACCGCCACCACCCTGCGGTTCCTGGACGACTACATCCAGGGCTTCCTGCCCGACCTGCGCCACGGTTCCGCCCCGGCCGACCGCTACGGCGAACTGTTCGGCGAGTATTTCCTGCCTGCCGACGGCGTCCTGATCTGCACGCCTGTGTATTGGTACGGGATGTCCGCGCAGGCCAAGGCGTTCTTCGACCGTTCCTTCACCCATTACGCGGGTTCGGGCCCGGAGCCGGAACGGGTCAAAGCCGCCATGACCGGCAAGCGCCTGGGCCTGACGGTCGTGTCCGAGGAAACCTATGCCGGCGCGGCGCTGGGCATCGTGCATCAGGTGCAGGAATACGCGCGCTACACGCATTCGGACTTTGTCGGCTATGTGCACGGTGCAGGCAACAAGCGCGGAGAAGTCGCGGCGGACCCGCGCCAACCGCTGCTGGCAGCCGAACAACTGGGCGCCGCCTTTTTCACGCGCAAATACTCCGACTACCGGATGGAGACGCCCCGAGCTCACAACGTGTGGGACGCGCCAGCCCGTTGCAGCACGCCGGGGGTGCTGCCGTAGACCTGCTTGAAGACACGGGTCAGGTGCGCTTGATCCGCGAACCCCACCGCATGGGCCGCCTGCGCCAGCGGCAAGCCATCGCGCAACAGCACCCGCGCCCGCGCCACCCGCCAATTACGCAGCCAGGCCTGCGGCGGCAGGCCGTAGCGGCGGGCAAACTGCTTGACGAGCGTCGTGCGATGGCGGTCTTGCGCCTGCGCCAGCGCTTCCAGATCCGGCGCGCAGGACGGATCGGCGGCCATGCGTTCGCGCAGCAAGGCGCAGACGTCGGGCGCATCGGTCAAGGCGGGGTCGCTGGCGGCGGCATGCGCAGCCAACAGCCCGAATAAGGCGGCGGACAGGCGTTCGCGGCGCGCCGGGTCGGGAATCGGGTCCGGCGTCAGCGCGGCCAACCATTGCGTGCACAGGGCTGGCGCCGTGATGACGGGCCCCGGCAAGTGCGCGCCGTCGGCGAACAAGGCGCGCGCGTGGTCGTCGAACCACTGGGCGTCGATGTACGCCATGCGATACGTCAACGGCGCGGCCGAGGTGCCGCCGGTATGGACCTGGCCTGGCGCGATCACCACCAGGTCGCCCTCGCTGGCGGCATGAGCCTGCCCATGTACCGTGAAGGTGCAACGGCCGTGCTCAATGGCGCCGATGGACCAGGCGTCGTGGAAATGTGGCGCATAGCGATAGGCGCGCAAATCCGCGATCAGCACGTCGCCGGGCAGGCCGGCGCCGCAATGCCAGATGTGTCGAGAAACCGCCATGATGCCTTCAGGCTGTGGCTAGCTGAAATAGTGTCCGTCCGAGGTCAGCGAACGGGCCAGCAGCCACGCGTTACGAGGATTCTCCCCCACCCGGCGGATGGCGTACGGCCACCAATCGCCGCCGAACGGAAGATAGACCCTGACGTTATAGCCCAAGCCGCGCAGCGCCAGTTGCCAGTCGGGGCGCACGCCATAGAGCATTTCGAATTCGAAGCCATCGGGCGGCCACCCGCGCTCGCGCGCCAGCGTCATGATCGCGCCGGCCAGGCGGTCGTCATGCGTGCCGAAGACGGGATGGAAACCCGCGTCGCGCGCCTCGCGCGACAGCATGATGGACGCCGCGTCCAGATACGCCTGATCGATGCCCGCGCGACCCGCGTGATCCAGCGCGCGCTCAGGAAACGCGCCTTTCACCAGGCGCAGCGAAGTCCGTTGCCGGATCGCCCACGTCAGGTCTTCCGGCGTGCGCCGGCGCCGCGCCTGCAAGGTCAGGCCGACAGGCAGGCCCGTTTCCTGCAAGCTGCGGTGCAGTGCGCAGGTGCGGTCGCGGATGGCGGCGTCTTCCATGTCCAGCACCATCCAGTCCTGCCCGCCGCGCGCGGCCCGCGACACCGCCGCGGCGATGCGCCGGGCGTTGTCCTCGCCCCGCGCACCGCTGTCCATATAGCCGATGGCGGTGGGATCCACTGACACGTGCACGTCCAGGCCCGCCCTGCCCAGCGCGTCGCAGGCGTCGATGGCCTGCGCCACGTTGTGCTCGATGGCGGCCGGGTCCGCCACGTATTCGCCCAGATAGAAAAGCGACGCCCGGATGCCGTGCGCGTCGCGCAAGCGCAAGGCGGTCTGGACGGCGGCCTCCACATCCGCGCCGCCGACGAAACGGCGCGCCAGTGACGACCGGGCGGCCATCGCCCGCATCGCGCGGCCCATCATGGGGCTGCGCGCCAGCGCGATGGTGGTTCTTTGGAAAAGGCTCATGGGCGCTCCCGCTAAAGCACCGCACTATCGCGCGACGGGAAGCGCCTGTATTGAACGCCCGTGAATCAGCGGTCGGGGGCCGGTTGACCCTGCAAGCAGCCCCGCACTGACCCTAGACCTTGCCAGCCGCCAAGGCCCGGGTGGGCGCCCGGCCGAACAGTGGACGCTGCACCGTCTGCGCCAGGAGCACGCCCGCCAGCGTCACCGCCCCGCCCAGCAGGTGGTATCCGTGCAACTGCTCGCGCAGCATCACAAACGCCGCCAGCGCCGTGAACAAGGGCAGCAGGTTGATGAAAATGCTGCAGCGGGTGGGGCCAAGCCGGTGCACGCCCTCGATCCACAGGTACGACAGCAACACCGACGAAAAGATGCCGGCATAAAGGATCAGCGGAATGGTGTTCACGTCCAACGCAGCCTGCGCCGCCGGCACGCGCAGGTAGAGCGGCAACATGTAGAGCAGCGCGAAGATCGACTGCACGAACGTGGATTGCCAGGCGGGAACCGGCACCTTCCAGTGGCGCAGCAGCACCCCGTACAGCGCATAGGACATGGCGGCCAGCAGCATCAGCCCGTCGCCCACATGGATGCCGTGCTGGAACACGCTGAGCATGTCGCCCTGCCCCACCAGGTACAGCAGCCCCAGAAACGACAGCACCCCGCCCGCGGCCATGCCCAGCGTCAGGGGATCGCGCAGGATGACGACGCTAAGCAACATGCTCAGCAACGGAATCAGCGCCGTCAGGATAGCCATGTTGGTGGCGGTGGTGGTTTCAGCCGCGCGGTAGGACAGCGCCTGGAACACCGCCGACGACAAGGCGCCGTACAACGCCAGCTTGGGCCAGTGCCGCAGGATGACCTTGCGGTTGCGCCAGGCCGGACGTGCCGTGAACAGGCCCATCAGTACCAAGGCCAGCACCAGGCGGTAGAACGTGATTGCCGTGGGCGAGATGGCGCTGGCGGCCATCTTGGACACGATGACATTGCCCGCCCAGAACAGGATGGCGAACAAGGGGAACAGATAGGACATGATGAATGCGCTCGCAGGAGGAGGATCGGATCCCGCTGGAACTGCCGGCAAGCCGGCGGGCGCTGCGGGATGACCGCTATCCTATTGAGCGTGCGCGGGTCCGTCTGCCGATGAAAAGGCAGCCGCTATCGCGAAATGGACATGCCGACCCCGCCGGCCGGCGCATTCACGGCCGGAACGGCGCGGGGTCCAGCGGCAGTTCCAATCCCGCCATCTGGGCCGTCAGCAAGGCCGCGCTACCGCATGCCAAGGTGAAGCCCAGCGCCCCTTGGCCGATGTTCAGCCAAAGGTTGTCGGCCGCGGCGGCGCGCCCGATCAGCGGCTTGCCGGTAGGCGTGGCGGGGCGCAGGCCCGCCCAGGGAATGGCCTGGCGCAAGTCCAGGGAAGGAAAGGCCTCATGCACCTGCCGCTTCAACAAGTCCACGCGCGCCGAATCGATGTCCGCATTGGCGCTGCCGATATCGACCATGGCCGCAATCCGCAGCACGCCGCCCACGCGGGCATAGACGATGCGCCGTTCATAGTCCGTCACGCTGATGCGCGGCGCGACGGCGTCATCATCCGACAGCGGCACGCTCAGGCTGTATCCCTTCAGCGGATACAAAGGCACATCCTGCCCCAGCGGCTTGAGCAGGGCGCGCGTGCCGATGCCGGTGGCAAGCACCACAGCGTCGGCGCCGATGTCGCCCTCGCGGGTGTTCACCGCCACGATGCGGCGGCCTTCGCGCTGCAGGCCGGCCACCGGATTGGACATGACGCATTCCACATTGCCCAGCGCCTGCAGGCGGTCGAACAAGGCTTCGGTGAACTGGCGGCAATCGCCCGCCTCTTCGCTGGGGGTATAGATGGCGCCGGCCAGCTTGTCGCCCATGGCGGCCAGCGCGGGCTCCATCGCCAGCGTCTGCGCGGCGTCCAGCACCTGCTGTTCGGCGCCATGCCCGGCCTGATACGCCACCAGCGCGCGCGCCTTGTCCAGCAGGGCCGCGCTGCGGTAGGCAATCAGCTTGCCGTTCTTCAAATGGCCAAAATCCAGGTCTTCCTGCGCCAGCAAGGTATGCATGACGTCGCGGCTCAGATAGGACAGCCCCAGCAGCTGCGCGGTCGAGGCCTTCGCGACCGATGCGCGGCAGGCCAGCGCGAACTGCAGGCACCACCGCCATTGATGCGGGTCCAGCCGGGGTCGGAAACGCAGGGGGGAATCCTCGCGCAGCAACCAGCCGGGCACGCTGGGCAGCACGCCCGGCCCTGCCAGCGGCGCGACATAGCTATAGCTGAGCTGGCCGCCGTTGGCGTAGCTGGACACCTCGGCCGGCCGCGCCTTGCTGTCGACCAGCACCACATCGTGACCCTGGCGCGCCAGGAAATAGGCGGACGTGACACCGACAACGCCCGCACCGATTACGCAAACGCGCATACCTGAATCCTGAAAGAAGTCTGCCTACTACCCCTACCCGGGGCACTTTTGCATTGGGAAGCCCCAAGGCAAAAGACGGGGAACAGCCTCTATTCTGGAACGCCTGCCGGGAACGCGGCAAATGCCAAAGCCGGCAGCATCCATAACAAAACGTCATGGCCCGCCTAGGCGGCGCGGTGCAGCTTGATGATGGCCGCCGCCGTGGGGTCGCGCACCAGATCGGCCAGCGTATAGCCGTTCAGCGCGTCGTAGAAGGCATTGAGCGTTTGCGCCAGCACGCCTGCCAGGCGGCAGGAACCGTCCAGCGCACAGGGCGGCTCGCGGCAATCGATCAGCGGGCCCTGCTGTTCCAATTCGCGGATCAGGTCGCCCACGCGGTACGCCGACGCAGGGCGCGCCAGGCTCAGGCCGCCGCCCTTGCCGCGCGACGTGCTGACCCATTCCCGCTGCGCCATGAAGTGCACCACCTTGACCAGGTGGTTGCGGGACACGTCGAAACGCCCCGCGATCTCCGGGATGGTGACGGCGGCAGGCCGGTCGCGGCATTGCGTCAGATACATCAGCACGCGCAAGCCGAAGTCGGTGAATCGGGTCAGTTGCATAGGATGGAAGACAGGTTGCCTGGCGGCCCAGGCAGATCAGGCCGCCAGGATACACCGGTCAGGCCGGCGCGCCGCCACTGCCGAAGGCCTCGGCGTGGATGCGGTCAGGACCCACGCCCAGCGCCAGCAACGCTTCGCGCTGCGCCAGCATGAACGGGGCCGGACCACACAGGTAGTAGTCCGCGCCGGGCACGATGACCTCGTCGCGGATGGCCCGCAGGTCCAGCCGGCCGGCGTGGTCGTAATCGCGTCCCGGCTCGTCGTCGTGGCCGACCTCTTCGTAGAACACGGCCTTGCGCACATTGCCCCGTTCGGCGGCGATGCGGTTGACGTGGTCCTTCATGGCATGCACCGACCGGTTGCGGCAGCCGTGCACGAAGCGGATCTGGCGTTCATCGTTGTTGCGCACCAGATGATTCAGGATCGACACCATCGGCGTCAGCCCCACCCCGCCGCTCAGCAGCACGACGGGCGCATCGCTGTCCGCTTTCAGATGGAAATCCCCCTGCGGCGGCGCCACGTCCAGCACGCCGCCCTCTTCCAGGCGATCGTGCAAAGCATTGGACACGCGTCCCGCGGGCGTCTGCGCACCGGCCGGTTCGCGCTTGACCGAAATGCGCAGGCGATCCTGCCCGGGCGCATCCGACAAGCTGTATTGGCGGGGCTGCATCAAGCCCAGTTCAGGCACGTAGATGCGCACCGACACGTATTGCCCCGGCTGATAGGCAGGCACCGCGCCGCCGTCGGAAGGCGCCAGGAAGAAAGAGGTGATTTCAGCGCTTTCGACCTGCTTGCCCACCACGCGGAACGCCCGCCAGCCCGTCCAGCCGCCGGGCTTACCGGCCGATTCGGCGTACAGGCGCGCCTCTTCGGCGATCAGCAGATCCGCCAATTGGCCATAGGCGGCGCCCCAGGCGTCCACCAGTTCATCGGTCGCGGCCTCGCCCAGCACCTCGCGGATGGAGGCCAGCAGGTGCTTGCCGACGATGGCGTAGTGCTCGGGCCGGATGCCCAGGCTGACGTGCTTGTGCACGATGCGGGTCACCACCGGCGCCAGCACGGAGGGGTCGTCGATGTGTTCGGCGTAGGCCGTCACCGCGCCCGCCAGCGCGTGCTGCTGCTGGCCGCCGGCCTGGTGGGCCTGGTTGAAGACGTGCTTCAGCTCGGGATTGTGGTCGAACATGCGTGCATAGAAATGGCGCGTCAGCGCCACGCCATGCGTCTTGAGGACGGGGGCCGTGGCTTTGACCAGTGCACGGATTTGGGGGCTCAACATCAGGTGCTCCTTGGGTTGCGAGCGGGCTCGCTTTTAAACATGCATTTATAATACATCTTTAAAAGCGAGCGGCAAAATACGACCCATGCCGCGCCGGCCTGCCCGGTTTACACTGGCGGATTGCCGCAACACCACACAAAAGGTTCACCCATGAGCACTGCTACGCTCAAGACCCGCCTCTCTGATTCCGTCAAGGACGCGATGCGCGCCAAGGCCGCCGAGCGCCTGACGACGCTGCGTTTCCTGCTGGCAGCCGTCAAGCAGAAGGAAGTGGACGAACGCCGCGACCTGACCGACGCCGAGATCACCGCCATCATCGAAAAGCAGGTCAAGCAGCGCCGCGAGTCGATCGCCGCGTTCGAACAGGCCGGCCGCACGGAAACGGCGGATCAGGAAAAGGCCGAAATGGCCGTGCTGCAGGAATTCCTGCCGCAGGCCGCATCGCCTGAAGAAGTGGCTGCCGCCATCGACGCCGCCCTGGCCGAAGTGGCCGCGCAAGGCGTGACCGGTGCGCCCGCGATGGGCAAGGTCATGGCGCTGCTCAAGCAAGCCCTGGCCGGCCGTGCCGACATGACCGCGCTGTCCCAGCAAGTGAAGGCCCGCCTGGCCTGATCCGAAGCGGGCAGTTAGAACGCGCCGCCGAACAGATCCGGCTGGCGCGCCTGCTCGGCGGGATCGGCAAAATTGCTCATCCCCACTCCTGCCAGCCGGTACAGGGTTTCCGGCGGCAATTCCACGCGTTCGCACAGCAGCTTGGCCACAGCGGCGAGTTCCGCCGCCGATCCCGGCGGATTCGGGCTGGTCTGGCTGCGCGTCAGGATGCGGAAACGATCGGTCTTCAACTTGAGCACCACCGTCCGCCCCAGCGCGCCCTTCTTCAGCGCCTGGTCCCACACCCGGTCGGCCATGCGGTCGATGGCGTCGCCCAGCGCGTCCAGCCGGATGTCTTCCGAAAACGTCGTCTCCGCGGACACCTGCTGCAATGGCTGGTCGGTCTGCACCTCGCGCTCGTCGATGCCGCGCGCCAATTCGTACAGGCGCCTGCCGTAACGGCCGAAGTAGTGCTCAAGCTCTTCCGCGCTGTGCGTGGCCAGGTCGCCCACGGTGTGGATGCCCAGTTGCTCCAGACGGGCCTGCGTCACCTTGCCCACGCCGGGCACCTTGCGCACCGGCAAGGGCTGCAAGAAGTCCAGCACCTTGCCCGGCCGGACGACGAATTGGCCATCAGGCTTGTTCCAATCAGACGCGATCTTGGCCAGGAACTTGTTGGGCGCGATGCCCGCTGACGCGGTCAGCCCGGTCTCTTCCCGGATCTGGTGCCGGATGACCTGCGCCACTTCGGTGGCGGACGGCAGCCCGCATTTGTTGATCGTCACGTCCAGGTAGGCCTCGTCCAGCGACAGCGGTTCGATCAGGTCGGTATGGCGGGCGAATATCTGGCGGATCTGGCGCGACACCTCGCGATAGCGGTTGAAGTCCGGCGGCACGTAGATGGCCTGCGGGCAAAGCCGTTCCGCGCGGACTGCGGACATGGCCGAATGGATGCCGAAGCGCCGGGCTTCGTACGACGCGGCGCACACGACCGAACGCGGGCCGGTCCAGGCCACGACCACCGGCTTGCCACGCAGTTCAGGGTTGTCGCGCTGCTCCACGGACGCGTAGAACGCATCCATGTCCACATGCACGATCTTGCGCATAAGTTCAGACATTCCGCTTGGGGACAAGAGGCCGGCCCGGCGATGCGCTGGCGGCCACTGCAAAAAAATATATTATGACCGGCTGATTCCGCTTTCCCATTCCGCCCACAACCGATCCATGACCGCAACTGCCCAAACCGATTACTTTGGCCTGACGATACCCTTCATGACCTTCATCGGCCTGGTGCCCGAGAGCATCGCGCCGGCTTACGCCCGCACCTCGCTGCCCTGGCGCGAAGACCTGACCAACAGCCGCGGCGACGTGCATGGCGGCACGCTGATGAGCGTGCTGGACTTCACGCTCAGCGCAGCCGCCCGCGGCTCGGCCGACGCCACCGAAGGCATGGCCACCATCGACATGAACACCACGTTCCTGTCGCCCGGCACGGGCAACCTGGTCATCGAGGCGCGCTGCCTGCGCCGCGGCGCGTCCATCGCCTTCTGTGAAGGCGACATCCGCCGCGCCGATGGCGAACTGGTCGCACGCGCGACGGCCACCTTCAAGATCATCCGCCGCCGTCCGGGCGGCGATTGATCCGGGCGCCGCGCTGCGGCCGGCCTACTTCGGCAAGTCGCGCGACGGCTTGACCGGCGGCCGCGGATCCAGCGGCATATAGGTGCTGCACGAGGTGATGCTGTAGTAGATGGCGTCTTGCATCGCGCGCATCGCCGCAGCGTCCCAGGTGCCCTTGCCCCACATCACGATGCGCACGTCGGTGCTTTTCTCACCGGCGGCCTTCAGGTCGACGCGCGTCATTTCATTGTCGGTATACGGCGCCAGCACGCGCACGATGGCCGACTGCGCGCCTTCATTCAGATCGGGGACCACGCGGTAGGCGTTGTCCGTACTACGCAGGCAGTTGTTCGACTGCCGGATCACCGCGGCGTAGGCATCCTTGAAGGCGACCGGCGCCTTGAACTCGCTGTGCGGCGACGTGCCGTCCTGCGAAATGCCCAGCGAGCACCCCGCCAGGCCCAGCGCCAGCGCCGATGCCGCGACCAGATTCCTGTACATGTAATTCTCCAGATGAATTGCCGCGATTATCCCGCAAACCGCCAGGCGGCATAAGTGGGGCCGGTTCGACACTGCCCGCGCGACTATGGCATTATCGACGAGCCGTCGGCGCCCGGCGCCGGCAGGCACCGTAGTCCGCCAATGCCCAAGACGTAAGGCATTGAAATCACGGAGGTCTCCCCTTGTTTTCATTCATGACGCGCACCGTTCTCGCCGCCAGCATCGTCGGCACCACCCTGGGCGGCTGCGCCACCCCGCCGCCCCCCCGCGCCTACCCCCTGAAAGATTTCTTCCGCAATCCGGAACGCGGCTTCTTCCGCCTGGCCGAAGACGGCCAGACCCTGGCCTTCATGCAGCCCACCAGCGTGGATGGCAACCCGGCCCGCATGAACATCTATGTGCAGCCGCTGGAAGGCAGCAAGCTGGTGGGCGAGCCCCGCCAACTGACCAGCGAAACCGCCCGCGACATCAGCAATTATTTCTGGAAGGGCGGCGACGTCGTCCTCTACCAGAAGGACTTCGGCGGCGACGAGAACTACCACGTGCTCGCCGTGAACGCCAAGACCGGCAAGATCACCGACCTGACCCCGTATGAAGGCGCCCGCGCCAGCATCGAAGACGACCTGGAAGACGATCCCGACCACGTCCTGATCAGCCACAACCAGCGCAACCCCGAAGTGTTCGACGTCTACCGCGTCAACGTGCACACCGGAGCCGCCGTGCTGGTCGCGCAAAACCCGGGCAATATCGTCGGCTGGCAGACGGACCACGCGGGCAAGGTCCGCGCCGCCGTCACCAGCGACGGCCTGAACACCACCCTGCTCTACCGCGACGACGAAGCATCGGAATTCCGTCCGCTGATCACGACCGACTACCGCACCAGCGTCAGCCCGTCATTCTTCACCTTCGACGACAAGAAGCTCTACGCGCTGAGCAATCGCGGCCGCGACAAGTTGTCGCTGGTGGTCATCGATCCGGCCAAGCCCGACGCCGAGGAAGAAGTCTTCACCCCCGACACCGTCGACCTGGACGGCGCGGGCTACTCGCGCAAGCGGCGCGTGCTGACCTTGGCCGCCTACCAGACCGACAAGCCGCAATTCAAGTTCTTCGACGCCCAGTCCGAGGCGCTGTTCAAGACGCTGTCGGCAAAGCTGTCGGGCTACGAGATCGCGCTGCAAGGCTCCAACCGCGACGAAAACAAGTTCATCGTCGCCGCCTACAACGACCGCACGCCGGGCTCGCGCTACATCTACGACGCCACCACCGACACGCTGACCAAACTGGCCGACATCAACCCGGCCATCCCGGAAGCGGACATGGCGCACGTGCGCCCGATCAGCTATCAAAGCCGCGACGGCCTGACCATCCACGGCTACCTGACGCTGCCCGCCGGGCGCGATCCCAAGAACCTGCCTTGCATCGTGAACCCGCACGGCGGCCCGTGGGCGCGCGACGGCTGGGGCTACAACCCCGAAACGCAGTTCCTGGCCAACCGCGGCTTCTGCGTGCTGCAGATGAACTTCCGCGGCTCGACCGGCTACGGCCGCGCCTTTTGGGAAGCCAGCTTCGGGCAATGGGGCCTGAAAATGCAGGACGACATCACTGACGGCGTCCAATGGCTGATCAAGGAAGGCATCGCCGACCCCAAGCGCATCGGCATTTACGGCGCCAGCTACGGCGGCTACGCCACCCTGGCCGGCGTGACCTACACGCCGGACCTCTATGCCGCTGCAGTGGACTACGTGGGCGTGTCGAACCTGTTCACGTTCATGAAGTCCATTCCGCCGTACTGGAAGCCCATGCTGGACAAGATGCAGGACATGGTGGGCCATCCGGAGCGTGACCACGACCGCCTGGCGGCCACCTCGCCGGCGCTGCATGCGGACAAGATCAAGACGCCGCTGTTCATCGCGCAGGGCGCCAAAGACCCCCGCGTGAACAAGGATGAGAGCGACCAGATGGTCAAGGCGCTGAAGGCCCGCGGCATCGAAGTGGAATACATGGTCAAGGACAACGAAGGCCACGGATTCCACAACGACGAGAACAAGTTCGAGTTCTACGAAGCGATGGAGAAGTTCCTGACGGAACACCTCAAGCCCTAGCCTGTTGCTGAAAGGAACCTCGGACCGAAGCTAGTCGCCCGAGGCTTCCTGGGCGGCCAACGGCGCGTTGGCCGCCACACCACCCACCTGCACCCGGCCCGCGCCGCGCCCGGAAAATGCCATTTCCACGCGGTCGCGGCCTTGTTCCTTGGCGCGGTACAACGCCACATCGGCGCGCGCCAGGATCACGTCGGCGCTGTCGCCCGGCTGGTAGGACGCCAGGCCGCCGCTGGTCGTCATCTGCACTTCGCCTCCCTGCAAGTACAGCGGCGTATCCCGCAAGGCGTCGCACACCCGCTGCGCGTGGATCAATGCCCGCGCCGGATCACAGTCGTACATCAGCAGCACGAACTCTTCGCCCCCCAGCCGGCCGAAGCGATCAGAGCTGCGCACCGCGTTCTGCACGACCTGCGCGTAATGCCGCAGCGCCGTGTCCCCGGCCGCATGGCCGTAGCGGTCGTTGATGGATTTGAAATGGTCGATGTCCAGCACCAGCACCGCCAACTGGCCGCCCATGCGGCTGCACCGCTGCAATTCGTGGTCCAGTTCATCCAGGATGCTGCGCCGGGAATACGCGCGGGTCAGGCTGTCGAACGTCAGCGCGGCCTGCATCTGTTCCGACAGGCGGGTCTGGATCAGCAACAGCAAGGCCAGGAACAAGGCTGGCACGGTGACCGATCCGCAGACAATGAAGAACAGCCCCCAGGATGACGGTTGCAGCAGCGAGACGGGCGGCGCCAGGCCAGCGCCGTAGAGCACCGCGCGCACTGCATGCAGGCCGGCCAGGCCGAAGGTCGCCAACATCAGGTAAAGCGTCACGCCGCTCGTCTGGATCTCGGTGCGCTGCTGGTAGATCACCCGGCCCGCCATTGCCATATACACGCAGGTGTAGACCGAAAACAGCACCATGCGTCCGACCAGGTTGTCCTCGCCGTACAGCATTACGGCAAACGCCAGCAGGCACATCGCACTGATACCCAGGGTGCGCACGATGTGCGGGGGCAGGCCGAAGAACTGGCGCAGGCCCACATAGACCAGGCCCACCGCGCACACCCACGCCGCGTTCGACGCCATCACATAGACGCCTGCGGTAATGAACTCGGCCGACGCGTACGACAGCATGGACACCACGGCCAGCGCGTTGGCCGCGATGAACGCCTGGACGCCGCCCACGCCGCGCGCCTGGAACGGCAGCAGCAGCGGCAACGCCAACGCCGTGGCCAGCCCCCACATCAGGAAGAACAAGGAAGTCGTCATGGTTTTTGCCGGGTCGCGCCTTCAGGCGCTTGCCGTCGCTTGGAATTGCCGTTGCACTGGGTTCGTAAGTGGAGACGCGTTACACGTCAGCATTTTTGATGCTTTTTGTTACCAGAAGGACAAATAGACGCACGGCACGCAGGACGGCCAAGAGCCGTCGCGAGACGAATGCGATTTATCCAGAACCTTTACTAGCCGCGCCAGGACGATTGCACGGTATGCGACGAAGAATACGCCAAGGGGAACGCGTCAGGATCGTCCTTTGCAGTAATTGACAGTTGAATTTGCGGAAAACCCCTACAGTCCCATCTGTCGCAGGGGCCGCAAGAAGCCCCTCGACCACGCCCTACGGGCGTGGCGCGTACTAGCCATGCACCGCCTCAGCGCGCGTGCGAAGGTCCCCGTAGCGGGCGCCGCGCAGTCCAAACCACATGTTCGCTTCCCTTCCCGAGGGCGCCCCGCGCGCCGCTCGAGTCGCTGCCGGTTCTGCCGCCAGCGCGCCCCCAGGGCGGCGGAGCCATGAACATCCCTAGTCGCAACTGCGGAAGTACAACAGATGCAAGATAGAGGACCCAAGCAACCCCGGGTTGCCCGAACGACATTGCGCCGACTGGCCGCCTGCGCCGCCCTGGCGCCCGCCCTGGCTCTGGCAGGACCGGCGGAGGACTACGACGCCCTGATCATCCGCGCCCGTGCCGGCGACTACGAGCCCGCGCTGGCCATGCTGCGCCAGCAAGGGCCGGCCGCTGGCTCCCGCGTCGTCCACGATCACATCATCATCGCCAGCTGGGCCGGCAAACCGGCCGAGGCCATCGCGGCCTACGAAACCCTGCCCTCCGGCACGGCGCTGCCCGGGGACGTCCAGTTGGCAGTGGCCCGCGCCTATCGCGATGAACGGCGCTGGCCCGAAGCCCTGGCCGCCTTCCGCGAAGGATTGCGCCGCTACCCCGGACAGCCCGCCTTCACCGCTGGTGAAATCATGACCCTGGCCGACGCCGGCCAATTCGACCCGGCTCTGGCCGCGGGCCGCAACTGGGTGGCGCGCCAATCCAAGAGCCCTGATGCGCGCCTGGCGCTGGCCTATGTCCACGCCCGCCAGGGCCAGCCCTTCGAAGCGCTGCATCAGACGGATCTGGCGCAAGGCCTTGCCCCCGACGCCCCTGAGGTGCAACGCGAATACATCTACGCGCTGCAGCGCGCCCGCATGGCAGACACGGCACTGGAACGCGCGCGCCGGCATCCGGCGCTGTTCAATGCCGCCCAGATGCGCGGCTTCGAGGCCGATGCGCTGGCCCAGCAGGTGCGCCTGGCGGCGATGCCGACGCGCAGCGAGGCCGAACGCTTCGTGATCGCCGACCGCGCGCTGGCCCGTTACGACGTGCTGATTCCCGACTGGCGGCAATTGGGCGACGCGGCGCGCGACGATATGACGCGTGCCCGCATCGACCGCCTGCACGCCCTGCATGCACGCGTGCGCATGGCCGACCTGACGCAGGAGTACGAAGCCCTGGTCGCCGAAGGCGTCCGCGTGCCGCGGTACGCCTTGAACGATGTGGCCTCGGCTTATCTGTACCTGCGCCAGCCTGAACGTGCCCGCGACCTCTACCAGCAGGTCGCCGCTGACGACGCCTTCAACAATGACGATCCCGAGCAGCGGCTGGCCAACCAGACAGGGCGCTACTACGCGCTGGCCGAAGGCGAGCAATACGACGAGACGGGTGCGGTGACCGAAGCCGTGCAGTCGGGCTATGCCCCCTGGCTTTACTACAAGGGCCAGGCCAGCCGCATGCCGAATGATCTGAACCTGGAAAGCAGCCAAACGCTTGCCGCCGCGCGCCTGCAAGCCGACGACACCGTTGCCGCGCAAACCAGCCTGCAAAACATGGTCGCCAACGCGCCCAACAACTCCGGCCTGCGCAGCGACCTGGCCGGCCTGTACCGCGCACGGTCGTTGCCGCGCGCCGCAGAGGCCGAACTGAAAATGGCCGAGACCCTGGCGCCTCGCAGCCTGGGCGTGGAAAACGGCCAGGGTTTCACCGCGCTGGACCTGCAGGAATGGCGGCAGGCGGAAGCGCTGTCCGCCGATACGCTGGCGCGCGCTCCCGAGAACCTGACCAGCCGCCGTCTGGCGCGCGAATGGGAAGTCCACAACAAGGCCGAATTGCGCATCAGCGGCTATCGCGGGCTGGCCTCGGACAGCCCCGTCAACGGCAACGGTGACTTTGGCATCGACGCCGTGCTCTATTCCTCGCCCATCAATTACAACTGGCGCGTGTTCGGCGGCGGCGGCTATGCGGCCGGCGATTTCGAGGAAGGCCGCGGCAACTACCGCTGGCTGCGCACCGGCGTGGAATGGCGCGGCCGCGACCTGACCGTCGAAGGCGAAGTCTCCACCAATGATTACGGCCATGGCGTGAAACCGGGCGTGCGCCTGTCGGCCGCCTACGACCTGGACGACCACTGGCAGATCGGCGGCTCGGGAGAAATCATGTCGCGCGAGACGCCGCTGCGCGCCTTGACCAACGACATCTCGTCCAACCGCCTGACGGGGTTTGTGCGCTGGCGCGCCAACGAACGGCGCGAATGGACGCTGGCAGTCGCCCCGTCGCGCTTCAGCGACGGCAACCGCCGCTGGGAACTGGGCGTGAACGGCCGCGAACGCGTCTACACCGCCCCGCACCTGAAGGCGGACCTGGAGCTGGACCTGTCGTCCCAGCACAACACGCACGACGACGCGCCCTACTTCAACCCGAAGGCCGACTTCATGGCGGTACCGGGCGTACGCCTGACGCATACGCTTTACCGCCGCTACGAAACCGCTTGGGAACAGATCGGCACGCTGGGCGCCGGCACCTACAGCCAGCAGGGCTACGGCACCGGCGGCGTCCTGGCGCTGGGCTACGGCCAGCGCTACCGCGCCAACGACGTGCTGGACATGGGCGCGATGGTCACTGGCATCAGCCGCCCTTACGACGGCGTGCGCGAACGCGAACTGCGCATCGTGTTCGACCTTGCCTATCGCTTCTGAACCTCCATCCGAACCTGGACCCAGAACCCGTCATGCCGCTTAACACCCCCACCCGCTTGATCCTGGCAGGCTTGCTGCTGCTGGTCATCCTGGCCCTGACCGCCTGCGCCAAGGACATTCCCGTCTTCACACCGCCGGCCGAGCGCCCCGTGGCTCCTGCCGAGCAGGCCTGGAAGCCGGATCAATTCCTGGCGCTGGCCTATCACGACGTCGAAGACGATGATCCTGACCAGGGCTTCCTCAGCGTGCGCACCGACCGGCTGGTCGACCAGTTGGCCTGGCTGCGCGCCAACGGCTACCAGGCCGTATCCGTCGACCAGATCCTGACCGCGCGCCAGGGCGGCCAGCCGCTGCCCGAACGCGCCGTGCTGCTGTCGTTCGACGACGGCTACCGCAGCTTCTACACCCGGGTGCTACCCATCCTGAGAGCCTATGGCTGGCCCGCGCTGCTGGCTCCCGTGGGTGTCTGGATGGATACGCCGGCGGACAAGCCGGTGGACTTCGGCGGCAGCCCCGAGGCGCGCGATCGCTTTTTGACCTGGGACCAGATCCGCGAAATCTCGCGGTCCGGCCTGGTGGAAATCGCTGCGCACACTGACGCGTCCCACTACGGCGCCCTGGCCAATCCCCAGGGCAACACCGAACCGGCCGCGGCCATCCGCGCCTACAACGCACAGACCCGCCAATACGAAACCGAAGCCCAGTTCAATGCCCGCATGGGCCGTGACGTAGCCGCCATCACCGAGAAGATCCGCCGCGTCACCGGCCACGCGCCCCGCGTCTGGGTCTGGCCCTATGGCGCGGAAGGCGGCTCCACGTTGCGCATCGCGGGCGAGCACGGCTATCAGTTGGCACTGACGCTGGAAGACGGCGCCGGGCGGTTGGGCCGCCTGATGTCCACGCCCCGGCTGCTGCTGTCCAGCGACCCGGCGTTGAAACCCTTCGCCAACAGCGTCGTCGGCATGGAAGCGAACCCCTTCATGCGGGTGGCGCACGTCGATCTGGACTACGTCTACGACCCCGATCCCGCGCAGACCGACCGCAACCTGGGTGAACTGGTGCAGCGCATCCTGGACATGCAGATCAACACCGTGTTCCTGCAGGCGTATGCGGATCCCGAAGGCGACGGTCTGGTGAAGTCGGTGTACTTCCCCAACCGCTGGCTGCCCATGCGCGCCGACCTGTTCAACCGCGCAGCCTGGCAATTGCACAACCGCGCCAACGTGATGGTTTACGCCTGGATGCCAGTGCTGGCCTTTGACCTGGACCCGTCCCTGCCTCGCGTCACCCGGTGGGACCCCGAGGCGGCAGGCGCGCCGCAAGCCGACCCCGACCAATACCGCCGCCTGTCGCCCTTCGACGCCACCGTGCGCGCCCGCATCGGCGACCTGTACGAAGACCTGGCGCGCTACGCGATCTTCGACGGCCTGCTGTTCCACGACGACGCCCTGCTGTCCGATTTCGAAGACGCCAGCCCCGCAGCACTGGCCGCCTACCGCGCGGCCGGCCTGCCCGGCAGCATCGCCGAACTGCGTGCGGATCCGGACACCCTGCAACGCTGGACCCGCTTCAAAAGCCGCGCCCTGATCGATTTCACCGCCAGCCTCACGCAGCGCGTGCGGGCCGTGCGCGGGCCTCAAATCAAGACCGCGCGCAACATCTATGCGCAGCCCGTCCTGAATCCCGAATCCGAGACCTGGTTCGCGCAGAACCTGGACGACTTCCTGGGCGCTTACGACTGGACCGCCCCCATGGCGATGCCGCTGATGGAAAACGTGCCGAAGGGCCAGGAGAACGCCTGGCTGGATGCGATGGTCGACGCCGTCGCCCGCCGTCCGGGCGCGCTCGGCAAGACCGTGTTCGAACTGCAAAGCCGCGATTGGCGCGCGGGCCCCGGCCAGCCCGAAGGCGCGCCCGTGGACACCGCCGTATTGGCCGGCTGGATGCAGCGCCTGCAACGGCGCGGCGCGCCCAGTTTCGGCTACTACCCCGATGACTTCTCGCAGGACCAGCCCCGGTTGCAAGGCATCCGGCCCGCCCTCTCCGAAGCGTGGTATCCCATCCGATGATCGACCGTCTGCTCGCCCTGATAATCCTTTGCGCGGTGCTCGGCGCGCCGTTCGGCTTCACCTTGATGCTGACCGGCGAAGCGCTGCTGGGCTTCGTCTTCTTCTACCCCCTCTTCATGTCCGGCATGTGGATGGCCGGCGGCATCTACTTCTGGTGGCATTGGGAACGGCACTGGGCCTGGGGCAAGGATCGCCAGCCGCCCGTGCTTGCCGGCGATCCGCTGGTGTCCATCCTGGTGCCCTGCTTCAACGAAGCCGGCAACGGCGAAGAAACGTTGTTGGCCGCGCTGAACCAGAACTATCCGCACATCGAAGTCATCGCCATCAATGACGGCTCCAGCGACGGCACCGCCGCCATGCTGGACCGGCTGGCGGCATCGCAGCCGAAACTGCGAGTGGTGCACCTGGCCCAGAACCAGGGCAAGGCGATGGCGCTACGCATGGGCGCCCTGGCCGCGCGCAGCGAATACCTGGTCTGCATCGACGGCGACGCGGTGCTGGACCCGGACGCGGCCGCGTATCTGGTGGCGCCGCTGATCGACAATCCGCGCGTCGGCGCCGTCACCGGCAACCCGCGCATCCGCACGCGCTCGACGCTGATCGGCCGCATCCAGGTGGGCGAGTTCTCGTCGATCATCGGCCTGATCAAGCGTACGCAGCGCGTCTACGGGCAGGTGTTCACCGTCTCCGGCGTGGTGGCCGCGTTCCGTCGCGCAGCGCTGGATCGCGTGGGCTACTGGAGCCTGGACATGATTACCGAAGACATCGACATCAGCTGGAAGCTGCAACGCGACCACTGGTCGATTTTCTACGAGCCGCGCGGACTGTGCTGGATCCTGATGCCCGAGACCTTGCGCGGATTGTGGAAGCAGCGCCTGCGCTGGGCCCAGGGCGGCGCCGAGGTTTTCTTGAAGAACCTGCGCTCGATCTGGAGCTGGCGCCATCGCCGGCTGTGGCCACTGGTGGCGGAATTCTGCCTGTCCACCGCCTGGGCGTTCGCGTTCGCGATTTCGGTGCTGCTGTGGGTCATCAGCCAGTTCGTCGCCCTGCCCAACCAGATGCAGATCGCCAGCCTGATGCCGCCCGCCTTCACCGGCATGATGCTGGCGATGGTGTGCCTGCTGCAATTCGCGGTCAGCATCCTGATCGACCGCCGCTATGAACCCGGCCTGACCCGCGCGCTGTACTGGGTCATCTGGTATCCGCTGGCCTATTGGATGGTCAGCCTGTTCACCACGCTGGTCAGCTTTCCCAAAGTCATGCTTCGCAAGCAGGCCCGGCGCGCGCGCTGGACCAGCCCGGACCGGGGCATCAAATCACCGGACGCATCATGATCATCACCACGCAACGCTCGCGCGCGGGCTATCTGTTCGACCTTCTGCTGACTGCCGTCGGCTGGTTCGCCTTCGTCTATCTGTTCGGTTCCGGCATCGTGGCCATCCTGCGCGCTGCGGCCGGCGGGCCCGACGTAGCCCTGTGGCCCGTTTTCCTGCCCACCGTGCGCACGCTCTGGGGATATGGGCTGCTGGCGCTGGCGAATGCCGCCTTGCTGGTGGGCTGGGCGATCTACAACCACCGGCGCTTCGGCGGCAAGGACCGCCGCAAGCCCATCAAGCCGCTCTCGGACCATCGGCTGGCCAAGAGCTTCGCCGTCACGCCCGCCCAGCTTGCGCAGCTGCGCGCGGCCCGGGTGTCGGTCATCCATCACGGCGCCGAAGGCGAGATCCTGGACATCGAAAAAAGCCAGCCCCGCCTGCACTCGGTCCAGGCGGGCTGAAGGCAAGCGGGCCCCGCGCCTTACCCCCGGGCCGTGCCCGCCCGGGGCTTCTCCACATTCGGCAGCAGGATCGCCACCACGCCCAGCAGCGGCAAGTACGCGCACACCTGGTACACGTATTCCAGGCTGGTCGCGTCCGCCAGCTTGCCCAGCGCCGCGGCGCCCACACCGCCCATACCGAACGCGAAACCGAAGAACAGGCCGGCGATCATCCCCACCTTGCCCGGCACCAGTTCCTGCGCGTAGACCACGATGGCGGAAAACGCCGACGCCAGCACCATGCCGATCACCACCACCAGCGCGCCGGTCCAGAACAGGTTCGCGTAGGGCAACATCAGCGTGAACGGCGCCACGCCCAGGATGGACACCCAGATCACGATCTTGCGGCCGACGCGGTCGCCAATGGGCCCGCCCACCACCGTCCCCACCGCGACCGCGGCCAGGAACAGGAACAGGTACAACTGCGCCTCGCGCACCGACAAGCCGAACTTGCCGATCAGGTAGAAGGTGAAATAGCTGTTCAGGCTGGCCAAGTAGAAGTACTTGGAAAAGACCAGCACGCCCAGTACCGTCAAGGCGCCCAGCACCTGGTTGCGCGACAGCCCGTTGCCCGCCCCGTCGCGCCGCGCACGCGGCTTGAGCCGTACGCGGTTGGCGCTGTACCAGCGTCCGATCCCCGTCAGCACGACGATGCCGAACAACGCCGCCAGCGAAAACCACGCCACGCTGCCCTGCCCGTGCGGAATGATGAAGAGCGCCGCCAGCAGCGGCCCCAGCGCCGAGCCCACGTTGCCACCCACCTGGAAGAGCGACTGTGCCAGACCGTGGCGGCCGCCCGAGGCCATGCGCGCCACCCGCGACGATTCCGGATGAAACACCGAGGACCCCGTTCCCACCAGCACGGCCGCCACCAGCAACCAGCCGAACGACAGCGCCACCGACAGCAGCAGCAAGCCCACCAGCGTGAAGCCCATGCCCACCGGCAAGGAATACGGCTTCGGATGGCGGTCGGTGTAGAAGCCAATGAACGGTTGCAGCAGCGATGCAGCCAGCTGATAGACCAGCGTGATCATCCCGATCTGCGCGAACGACAGACTGAACGACTCTTTGAGCATGGGATAGATGGCCAACAGGATCGACTGGATCATGTCATTCATCAGATGCGCCACGCTGATGGCGCCCAGCACCTTGAAGGCGGTGGACGGGTCGGACGCCGCCGGGTTGGCGGCCTGCGCGGAAGCGGGAGCGGGGATGGAAGCGTCCGTGACGCCGGCAACGGGGTTCTGGGCGGAATTCATGGTGCGCATGCAAAGGGGCAGGACCACCCGGCGCCATGCCGGGACCAGAGGACAGTGTAGGAATCCGGCGCGACTGAGATCTGCCAATTTTCGTCGCTTAAGTGACAAAATACGGCTACGGCGCTTTCACGGACCGCCTCATCCTTTTGTCGGAAGTGACACTCATGCCCGCTCGCCTGCCCTTGCCCGACCCCGCCCGCAGCATCAACGCCCAGGACTATCAGCACCTGCCCCGCGCGGTGACGGCCATGGCCAAGGAATTCCCGGCCGGCGCGCAGACCGGCGCCCACTCCCACCCGCGCGCCCAACTGATCTACGCGGTCGAAGGCGTGATGCGCGTCACCACGCCCAGCGGCTTCTGGGCGCTGCCGCCGCTGCGCGCGCTATGGGTGCCGGCGGGCGTGCCGCACGGCGTGGACATGGTGGGCGCGGTATCCATGCGATCGCTCTACATCCAGGCCGAGGCCGCGGCGGGGTATTGGCAGCAATGCCAGGTGATCGAGGTCAGCGGGCTGCTGCGCGAACTGATCCTGGCGCTGACGGCGGCGCCCGTCGATTACCCGCTGGGCGGCCGCGAAGAACAGGTCGCCGCGCTGATCCTGTCCGAACTGGCCGCCGCCCGCGTGGTGCCGATCCAGATCCCGTGGCCCCGCGACCGCCGGCTGCAGACCATCTGCATGGCCATCCTGGACCAGCCGGGGCTGCAGCGCGGCATCGAAGACTGGGGCAGCGAAGTCGGCGCCAGCGCCCGCACCCTGATCCGGCTGTTTCAGGCCGAACTGGGCCTGAATTACCGGCAGTGGGTGCAGCAGGTGCGCCTGGCGGACGCGGTGTGCCGCCTGTCGCTGGGGGTGCCCGTCGCGCGCATCGCGGCCGACCTGGGCTACCGCAGCCCCAGCGCGTTCAGTGCCATGTTCCATCGGGCGCTGGGCGCGCCGCCGCAGCGCTACCTGCAGGACGCGGACGCGCTGAACCGACGCTGAATTCCGACAAAAGCGTGCAACCGGCCTTGCTGTTTGTCACGGCGCGCAATACATTTCACAGCGCATTCCTGTGCGCACGCGCGCGAAAGCCGCGCCCCGCGTATGCTAGACCCCGTCCCTATATTTACGTGGCACACGCCCCCCACCGCGCCCCGGCAAGTTTGGTTACTGAAACCTTATTGCGCCATGGCCGGTCTATAGCGTTCTGCCCTAGAATCGCCTGCAATGAGCACCCCCCAGCAATCCTCCGCCACCCCGGGCGGCAAATCGGGCCTTCCCTGGAAACGACTCCTGGTCAAAGCGGGCATCGCCGTGGCCGGCGCCGGCGTGTGCGGAGCCGTCCTGTTGGGGCTGGCCCTGGCGCTGGCCTGGCCCAGCCTGCCCGACCTGCATGCCATGACGGACTACCGTCCGCGGGTGCCGCTGCGCATCTATACGGCCGACAAGGTGCTGATCGGCGAATACGGCGAAGAGCACCGCAACGTGCTGCGCTTTGACGAGATCCCGCCCGTGATGCGCCAGGCGGTGCTGGCGGCCGAGGACGACCGCTTCTACAGCCACGGCGGCGTCGACTGGATGGGCGTGGCGCGCGCCGTGCTGACCAACGTCGTCAAGGGCTCGAAGTCGCAGGGCGGCAGCACGATCACCATGCAGGTGGCGCGCAACTTCTACCTGTCGTCGGAAAAGACCTACTCGCGCAAGTTCTACGAACTGCTGCTGACCTTCAAGATCGAGAACGAGCTCACCAAGGACCAGATCCTTGAGCTCTACATGAACCAGATCTACCTGGGCCACCGCGCCTACGGTTTCGCCGCTGCGTCGCGCACCTACCTGGGCAAGCCGCTGTCGGAAGTGACGCCGGCCGAAGCCGCCATGCTGGCCGGCATCCCCAAGGCCCCGTCGCGCTTCAACCCCATCACCAATTTCCCGCGCGCGGAAATCCGCCAGCACTACGTGCTGGGCCGCATGAAGACGCTGGGCTACCTGACGCCCGAGCAGGCCGATGAAGCCTTGAAGCAGCACCTGACGATCCGCGGCGCGGACGGCACCAGTGCGCGCGGCTTCGCCGTGCATGGCGACTACCCGGCCGAACTGGCGCGCCAGCTGATGTACGGCGTGTTCCAGGAAGAGACCTACTCCAAGGGCATCGACGTCTACACGACGATCGATTCCAAGGCCCAAGAAGCCGCTTATCGCGCCGTGCGCGACGGCGTGCTGGACTACACGCGCCGCGCCGTCTATCCCGGCCCGGAAGACCAGCTCGACCTGCCCGACGGCGTCGAGAACGATCCGCAAGCGTTGGACGAAGTCCTGGATGGCGTGCAGGACAAGGCGCCCGACAGCGAAGACCTGCTGGCCGCCGTCGTGCTGTCGGCCAGCCCCACGGAAGTGAAGCTGGCGCGCAGCGGACGCGACCTCATCACCATTTCGGACAAGAAGGCGCTGGCCGTCGTCGCCCGCGCCCTGAACCCGAAGGCCAGCGACAGCCAGCGCATCCGCCGCGGTTCTGTCGTCTACATCCACAAGACCGGCGACAAGGACACGGACAGTTGGGAAATCATCAACATGCCGGCGCTGCAGGCCGCGCTGGTGTCGATGACTCCCGAAGACGGCGCCATCCGCGCCATGATCGGCGGCTTCGACTACAACCGTGGCACCTTCAACCGCGTAACCCAGGCCTGGCGCCAGCCCGGCTCCAACATCAAGCCGTTCGTCTACGCCGCGGCGCTTGAGCGCGGCTTCACACCCGCCACCCAGATCTCGGACCAGCCCTTCATGCTGACGGCGGCCCAGACGGGCTCGAAGGATTGGCAGCCCAAGAACGACGGCAACAAATACGAGCCCATGCTGACCCTGCGCCAGGGCCTGTACCGCTCCAAGAACATGGTGTCGATCCGCATCCTACAGGCCATCTCGCCGCAGTATGCGCAGGACTACCTGACCCGCTTCGGCTTCGACAAGTCCCGCTGGCCGGCGGTGCTGCCGCTGGCACTCGGCGCGGGCGGCGCCACCCCCTTGCAGGTGGTCAACGGCTACAGCGTCTTCGCCAATGGCGGCTATCGCGTCACGCCCTATCTGGTCGACCACGTGACCGACCGTTCCGGCAAAGTGCTGATGCAGGCGCAGCCCGTCAAGGCCGGCGACGAAGCAGCGCGCGCGATCGACCCGCGCACCGCCTGGGTCATGGACGACATCCTTCGCGGCGTCGCCACCAGCGGCACCGCGGCGCGCGCGCACCAGGTGCTCAAGCGCAACGATGTCGGCGGCAAGACCGGAACCACCAACGAAGCCGTGGACGTCTGGTTCTCGGGCTTTACGCCCGCGCTGGCGACCACGGTGTGGATGGGCTTTGACCAGCCCAAGTCGCTGGGCACGAACGAGTTCGGCAGCGGCCTGGCCCTGTCGACCTGGCTGGACTACATGCAGCCCGTGCTCAAGGGCGTGCCGGATGCCAAGCAGGCGCCGCGTCCGGACGGCCTGCTGGTGGAAAACGGCGAATACTACTTCTCGGAATTCCCGCCGGGCCAGGCCGTGGCCTCGCTGGACCTGTCCTCGGGCGATGCCCTGACCGACTTCCTGAACAACAACCGCTCCACCGACGGGGTGGATACCTCGGTCAAGCCGCTGCCGACCCCCGGCGCGGCCTTGGCGCCGTCTAACCCGACCAGCGCCGTCCAGGCCCCGTTGATGCCGATCCCGGCGCCCCGCGCGGACAATGCCCCCGCGACGGGTTCGCCCGTCGCGGGGGCACCTGCCGCAGGTTCGCCTGCCGCAGGTTCGCCTGCCGCAGGTTCGCCTGCCTCCAATCTGGACAGCAGCGGTGTCAGCGCCAGCGCGGTCACCACCTCCGCCCCCGTGATGGCCCGGCCCCTCTGATCCCGGCTGTCCACAGACACGAAGGGCGCCTGCAAGGCGCCCTTTGCTATTTCCGCGTATCGATTTTGCGACCCGGCGGACCTATTCCTCGGTCGCCAGCTCGGTCACCACCTCATGTGGCCAGGCCAGCAGCGACTCCAGGTCCAGGAACGTGAAATAGCCCTCTCGCCAGCCCTCGGTGTCGATGTGATAGACGTTGCCCAGCAACAGCGGCGCCGCCACCGGCGTATGCCCCGCCACCACTGCCCGCACGCCCTTGATAACCGTCCTGTCCATTTGGCGCAGCCGTTCCCGCGACCACTGGCAAGCCGCGCTGGTGCGCTTATAGCGGTCTTGCAGCGCGGATTCCAGCCGCGGCCAGAACAGCACCGGGCAGTCCGCATGCAGCAAGCCGACCGCGCCGTCGGCGGTCTCGACCTCAATGGCGATGGGCAGTTGCGCGAAGGCTTCGGCAAAGACTTTTTGCCGATCGGGCGGCAGGTCCAGGAACCAGCCGCCGCCGTAGCCGCGCCAGTTCATGACGTCTACCTCCCCGGTGCGTACGTGGCGGATCGCGTAGTCCTCGTGGTTGCCCTGGACCGCATGGAACCAGGGCTGGGCCAGCCACTCCAGGGCGGCCTCGTTTTCCGGCCCCCGGTCGACAAGATCGCCCACGGAAAACAGCCGGTCGCGCGCCGGGTCGAAACCCAGGCGGTCCAGGCTTTCCTGTAGACGGGAAAAATGCCCATGCACGTCGCCCACCGCAAAATCGCGGCCGCGTTCATTGCGCGGGATTTTCAGAAATCGCTGCTCCATGATGATCCGGCAGCCACCGGTTGCGGGCGGATGGATCCGTCCCCATCACCCGACTGTGGCTGTTCTTGCCTGTTGAAACCTGACCCCTCTTTTTAACCCGGTTTCCGGCCGGACACTGTTGCGCCCCCCATGGCTACGGGGTCAAAATATTGCGTTACGAGAATCGCTATTGTTCGTGATAATGTTCCGACTTTCCCAACTGATACCTTAAAGGGGGCCGCGCAGGCCGCCTCCTGCCGTCGCCATGACAGCCGCCTCCACCATCAAGACCTGGTACTGGATCCACAAGTGGACCAGCCTCGTCTGCACCATCTTCCTGCTCATCATCTGTCTTACCGGTTTGCCGCTGGTGTTCCACCACGAAATCGAACACTGGCTCGATGATGCCAAGCCCCTGTCGGATGTACCGGCCAACACGCCCCCCGCCAACCTGGACAAGCTCGTAGCAAGCGCCAAGTCCATGTACCCGGGCGAAGTCATCGACTACCTGTTCTTCGACCCCGACGAACCCCAGGTCTTCGTGGGCATGGCCAAGAAGCCGGGCGACGGCCAGGTCTCCGGGCACGCGGTGCGCATGGACGGCCGCACGGGCGACGTGCTGCTGGACGGCCCGCCCTATACCGAGGACAAATTCTCTTTCATGGGCATCATGCTGGCGCTGCACGTGGACCTGTTCGCGGGGTTGCCCGGCGAACTGTTCCTGGGCTTCATGGGCCTGCTGTTCTGCGTGGCCATCGTGTCCGGTGTCGTGCTCTACGGCCCCTTCATGAAGAAGCTGGAATTCGGCACGGTGCGCGCCGCGCGCTCCACCCGTCTGAAATGGCTGGACCTGCACAACCTGCTGGGCATCGTCACGCTGGTCTGGGCGTTCGTGGTGGGCGTGACGGGCGTCATCAACGAATTGTCGACGCCGCTGTTCCGCCTGTGGCAATCGACCGAACTGGTCCGCATCCTGGAACCCTACAAGGGCCAGACGGTCCCCACCGAACTGGCGTCGGCCCAACTGGCCGCCGACACCGCGAAAAAAGCGCTGCCGGGCAATGAAGTGTCGTTCATCGCCTTCCCCGGCAACGCCTTCGGCAGCCCGCACCATTACATCGCCTGGATGCGCGGCGATACGCCGCTGACCTCGAAGCTGAACACCCCGGTGCTGGTGGACGGCAAGACCGGCGCGCTGACGACCGTGGCCAAGATGCCCTGGTACCTGACCGCGCTGGAAGTGTCCCGCCCGCTGCATTTCGGCGATTACGCCGGCCTGCCCCTGAAGATCATCTGGGCGCTGCTGGACCTGATCACCATCGTGGTCCTGGTCAGCGGCCTCTACCTGTGGCTGGCTCGCCGCCGCGCCACCGAAGCACGCATCAACGAACTCGTGAAAAAGCATCAGGCCGCCGCCGCCCCGCAAAGGACACCCGCATGACCGCCCGTAAAAGCAGCAAAGGGGGCCGCGGTTTCATGTTCGTGTGGGGCGTGCCGATCCTGCTGGGCGCGCTGAGCGTGTTCGGCCTGCTGGCCGCCCTGCTCGGCACCGGCGCCTGGCACTGGGCGTCCTGGATCACGCTGACCATCCTGCTCGTGGTCATCGTGCGCTACTGGTGCTTCCCGCTGAAGCACTAGGCCCGCAAAAAGTACCGCCACGGGGGATTGGGGTCCCGCCTCCCCATCGGGGGCCCGCTACCCCCTGCCCCGCCGACGGCCGCGCTGGCCGGCCTTACTTGCCGAAGCGCTCGGGGTCCGGCCCCAGGCGGGCGCCTTCCTTGATGCCGTCGATCGCCGCCATCTCGTCGCCCGACAGTTCAAAATCGAAAACGTCGATGTTCTCGCGGATGCGGGCGGGCGTGACCGATTTCGGGATCACGATCAGGTCACTCTGCAAATGCCACCGCAGCGTCACCTGCGCGGGTGATTTGCCGTGCTTCTTCGCCAGCTCCAGGATGACCTTTTCCTTGGTGATGCCGCCTTGGGCCAAGGGGCTCCAGGACTCGGTCGCGATCCCGTGCTTGGCATGGAACGCGCGCAGTTCACGCTGGGCGAACCCGGGATGCAGCTCGATCTGGTTCACCGCCGGCACCACTTTGGACGACTCCATCAGCCGCTCAAGATTGGCCTGCGTGAAATTGGACACGCCGATCGAACGGGCGCGACCGTCTTCCTTCATCTCGACCATGGCGCGCCAGGCGTCCAGGAACTTCGCGCTGCCCGCCACGGGCCAATGGATCAGATAGAGGTCCACATACGCCAGGCCCAGCTTTTCCAGGCTTTCGTCCATCGCCTTGTGCGCGTCGTCGTAGCCGTGCCGGTCATTCCAGAGCTTGGTGGTCACGAACAGGTCCTTGCGCGCCACGCCGGCCGCGCGCAGCCCGGCGCCCACGCCCGCCTCGTTGCCATAGATGGCCGCGGTGTCCACCGAGCGGTAACCGGCCGCCAGCGCCTCCTTCACGCTGGAGGAGGCTTGCTCGTCCGGCACCTGCCAGACGCCCAACCCCAGTTGCGGGATCTTGTTGCCGTCGTTCAATTTCACTGCGGGTACTTTCGCCATAAGACCCTCCGAAGCTTGCACCGCGACACCCGCGCGGCGAATACGCGCCAGGTCGCGCAATCCTGGGCACAGCCCGGCTTACCCCAGGATTGAAGAGACAAAAGAGCGGGCTTGCCGAGCTGCGCCCGCATCGCGATACCGGATCAACATCCCCCAGCAATGGTCCGTAGATACCAGGGGTTATCAGCCAAATAATAGCGCCCGTGTCCGATAATGGCCGTTACACGCCCCTGCGCCCCCGTGGCCGCCCCCCGCATCCGCCCCCTTGCCCAGCCATGAATCCCTCTGACGCGCCCCCCAAGAATCGGGGCGGTTTTTCCACCCTGCGCACCCTTTTCCCCTACCTGTGGCCCCCCGGGATGACGGGGTTGAAAGTGCGCGTCGTCGCCGCCCTGCTCTGTCTGTTCGCCGCCAAGGCGGCGACCGTCTATGTGCCGCTGATCTACAAGCACGCCATCGACGAACTGGGCAAAGGCGCGCCCGGCGCCGTGACGGTGCCGCTGGGGCTGATCCTGGCTTACGGCACGGCCCGCGTGCTATCGCTGCTGTTCTCGGAATTGCGCGACGCCATCTTCGCCCGGGTCGGCCAGCACGCCATCCGCGCCGTCGGCCTGCAGATCTTCCGTCACCTGCACGCCCTGGCGTTGCGCTTTCACCTGTCGCGCCAGACCGGCGGGCTGACCCGCGCCATCGAACGCGGCACCAAGGGCATCCAGACGCTGCTGTCGTTCCTGCTGTTCAACATCCTGCCGACGTTCTTCGAAATTGGCCTGGTCTGCATCGTGCTGTGGAAGATGTTCGACGTCTGGCTGGCGCTGGCCACCGGCGCGACGGTGATCCTGTACATGGCCTATACGCTTGTCGTCACCGAGTGGCGCGCCAAGTTCCGGCGCCAGATGAACGAGACCGACTCCGAGGCCAACACCAAAGCCATCGAAAGCCTGCTGAACTACGAAACCGTCAAATACTTCGGCAACGAAGAGCACGAAGCGCGCCGCTACGACGCCTCGCTGACCCGCTACGAACGCGCCGCGGTGCGCAGCCAGGTCAGCCTGTCGATCCTGAACGTGGGCCAGGCGGCCATCATCTCGGTCGGCCTCACGCTGGTCATGTGGATGGCCGCCACCGGCATCGCTGAAGGCCGCTACACGCTGGGCGACTTCGTCCTGGTCAACACCTACCTGCTGCAGCTGTACCAGCCGCTCAGCTTCTTCGGCTTCATCTACCGCGAAATCAAGCAAGCGATCATCGACATGGAGCGCATGTTCGAACTGCTGGGCCAGGACCGCGAGGTGGCCGACCGCCCAGATGCCCACCCCCTGCAGATCGCGGGCGGCCAGGTCGAATTCCGCGACGTGCATTTCGGCTATGACGCACGCCGCCCCATCCTGAAAGGCGTCAGCTTCACCATTCCCGCCGGCAAGACCGTGGCGGTAGTGGGCACGTCGGGCGCCGGCAAGTCCACGATCGCCCGCCTGCTGTTCCGCTTCTACGACACCGATAGCGGCGCGATCGTCGTCGACGGCCAGGACGTGCGCGATGTCACCCAAGCCAGCCTGCGGGCAGCGATCGGCGTGGTGCCGCAAGACACGGTGCTGTTCAACGACACCATCCACTACAACATCGGCTACGGCCGGCCCGGCGCCACCGACGCCGACATCGAGGCTGCCGCACGGCTGGCGCACATCCATGACCTGATCATGACCATGCCCGACGGCTACCAGACCATGGTGGGCGAACGGGGCCTGAAGCTGTCGGGCGGGGAAAAGCAGCGCGTGGCCATTGCGCGCACGATCCTGAAGAACCCGGCCATCTTCCTGTTCGACGAGGCCACCAGCGCGCTGGACACCCACACCGAACGCGAAATCCAGGCGAACCTGCGGGAAGTCAGCCAGGGTCGCAGCACGCTGATCATCGCCCACCGTCTGTCCACCGTGGCGGACGCGGACGAGATCATCGTGCTGTCCGACGGACGCGTCATCGAACGCGGCCGCCATCCGCAGCTGCTGGCCCAGGGCGGCGTCTATGCGGGCATGTGGGCCCGCCAGCAGGACAGCGCCCCCGTCATCCCCACCGCCCCCGCCGATTGACAAGCCCGGCCCCCTGTCCGAAGATCGCACCCTTTTCCTGGAAGGCCCGCCATGCACGATTCCCCCGCCGCCCCTGAAGTCCGAGTCTGTGCCGCCGCCGAGCTCGTCAATGGCGGGCTTGGCGTGAAAGTACCGGCGACGGACAGCGCAGGCCAGACCACCGCATTCTTCGTGCGCTACCAGGACCGCGTGCATGGCTACCTGAACCGCTGCGCCCACGTGGGCGTCGAACTCGACTGGGAAGGCAGCTTTTTCACGCGTGCCGGCGACCTGCTCATGTGTGCGCGCCACGGCGCCACCTACCAACCCGACACGGGCCTGTGCGTAGGCGGCCCCTGCAAGAACGGCCGCCTGGCCGTCTTGACCGTCACTGAGCGCGACGGCGACGTCTTCTGGCAACCCAGCGGCAAGATCCAGCCGCGGGACGAGACCGCTTGACGGGGGCTGCCAGTCTCCTGCGTTCCTAGGCGCCGGCCACCGCCACCTGCGTCGGCTCCTGGCGCTCTGCGTACCGGCGCGCCAGCACCGCGCACACCATCAGTTGCATCTGGTGGAAGATCATCAGCGGCAGGACCACCACGCCCATTTGCGAGGTGCCGAACAGCACGGTCGCCAGCGGAATGCCCGAGGCCAGCGACTTCTTCGATCCGCAGAAGACCAGCGTGATCTCGTTTTCCTTGGACAGGCCCAGCTTGCGGCTGCCCCACGTCGTGATCAGCAACACGGCCCCCAGCAGCAAGGCATTGACCAGCACCATCGTGGCGAGATCGATCGCGGGGAACGCATGCCAGATGCCCTGGGCAACGGCCTCGCTGAACGCGGTGTAGACCGCCAGCAGGATCGAACTGCGGTCCACCTTGGACAGGGCGCGGTTGTTGCGTTGCGCCCAGGCGCCGATCCACGGCCGCAGCAGGCTACCCACGGCGAACGGCAGCAACAGCTGCAGCAGGATGCGGCCGGCATCGGCCAGCCCGTGCCCGCCGCCCTGGCGATGCAGCAGCACCGCCACCAGCAGCGGCGTCAGCACAGTGCCCAGCAGATTGGATGCCGTCGCCGCGCATATGGCGCCGGGCACGTTGCCACGCGCCATGGAGGTGAACGCGATGGACGATTGCACCGTGGACGACAAGGTGCAGACGAACAGCACGCCCAGCCACAGCGACGGCGTCAGCAAACCGGGGAACAGCGCCCGCAGCCCCAAGCCCAACGCCGGAAACAGGATGAAGGTGCACGCAAGGATCAGCGCGTGCAGGCGCACATCCTTCACACCCGCCACGATGGCGTCGGTGGACAGGCGCGCGCCATGCAGGAAGAACAGCAGCGAAATGGCCACATTGCTGGCCACCATCATGAAGGACGCGCCCTTGCCCACCGCGGGAAAGAAGCTGGCGAACACCACCGTGGCGATCAGGATGAGCGTGAATTGGTCGGGCAGGAAGCGGCGCATGGCGGTCGGATGGTCGAAAAGTTACGGGAACTATAGGCGCGCCCCTTGCCATCGTGAAGCCCACTGATTACTTTAACTGTCATCGGAAATTCCTATGACCAAACCGCGCCATGCTCAATCCCTTGTGGCTCAAGACCTTTGCCGCCGCCGCGGCCGCGCCCAGCTTCACCGAGGCCGCCCGGCGGCTGGGGCTGACCCAGCCCACGGTAAGCGAACACGTCCGGCAACTGGAGCAGGCGGTCAACCGCCGCCTGTTCCTGCGCGACACGCATTCGCTTACGCTGACCAGCGACGGCCGCAGTCTGCTGGTGCACGCGGAAATCATCCTGGATGCCCATGAACGGGCTGAAAGGCTGTTCGACGCGCCTCGGCTGCGCGGCCGCGTCCGCCTGGGTACGTCCGATGACCTGGCGATGGGGCCGCTGCCCGACGTGCTGGCGGCTTTCCGCCTGGCCCACCCCGAAGTGGAGCTGGACCTGACCATCGGCGTCACCAGCGAGCTCTACAAGCTGCTGGACGACAATGGGCTGGATGTGATGATCGGCAAGCGTCGCCGCGGCGACCGCCGGGGACAGACCCTGCACAAGGAAGCCCTGCTATGGCGGGCCAAGGAGGGCTTGCGCATCGCCCCCGACGAGCCCCTGCCGCTGATCCTCTTGCGCGAACCCAGCGTGACCCGCACGCTGACGCTGGATGCGCTGGCGCGCGCCGGCCGCAGTTGGCAGATCGTCTGCACCAGCACCAGCTACGCCGGCTGCCAGGCTGCCGCCCGCGCCGGGCTGGGCATCACGGTGCAGCCCTCGCACCTGTCCACCACGGGCCTGGCCGCCCCCGCGGGCGCAGGCCACTTGCCCGCCCTGCCGCAGGTGGAATTCATCGTCATCTCGGCGCCCGCGCCCAACAAGCCCACCCGCGCGCTCACCGAGATCCTGATGCGCAGCACGCTGACCTGAGCCGCCGCGCCTGCCCGCGCTTATTGCGGCGCCGGGCGCGTGTGCTGCACGCTGCCTTCCAGCGGTTGCGGCTGCTTGAGCAGGTTCAGGATGGGGCACCACTGCTCCACCGCCTCGTGCACGGCGCGCACTGCCTGCTCGTCGGCGGGCGACACGATGTGCGCCGTGTAGCGGATATTGTGCGGAAAGAACGGCACCTTCTCGTAGCCCGGCTTGCCGCCGCGCGGGTCCAGGTCGCCTTCAATCTCGACTTCCAGCGATTCCAGCGGCAGTTCCAGCTCAGCCGCCTTGATCAGGAAGATGTGCGTAAGACAACTGCCCAGGGAGCCCAGCAGCAGCTCAGGCGAACTGGGCCCCAGGTCGTAACCGGCGAAGTCGGCCGGACTGTCGCTGACCACCTGATGGTCCCGGATGCGAATGCGGCGCACGCCGCTACGGCCCTCGGCGCTGACGTGCGCGCGCAGCTTCACGGGCTCCACGGTCTGCGGATCACGCCCGTTGCGAACCAGGACGGCAGCGCGTTTCTGGCCCAGATATTCGTTCAACGTACTCATCTTGAAGACCTCGTCATGAAGAAAGTGTGCAAAGAAACCTGTCCACGATGATGGGTCGCAGGGCCGCCAAGGGGAACTATCTTGTCGGAATATCCGGATTCCGCGCGCTTATATGTCCCTCACTTATCGCGTCCGATTTTTCCCCTGCCGCGCCTATACTCGACGCAATAGCGGAGGTATGCATGTGCAGCCACTACCAGACCTTGAAGGACGCCGAACTGCTGCTCAAGAAGTTCGGGGTGCGCGACAAGCCCGCGGCGCTCGGCATGTATGACGTGTGGCCCAAGCTTCAGGGGCTGTTCGTGCGCCGCCCGGTGGCGCATGACGCCGGCGATGACGCGGTGCCGGATCGCGAGGCGGTCCTGGGGCGGTGGGGGCTGATCAGCGCATCGACCCGGTCCGACGGACTGAACGATGCCGGCAAGCTGTCGACATTCAATGCGCGCGATGATCAAGTGGCCCGCGCCTTCACGTTCCGCGGCGCATGGCAGAAGGGGCAACGCTGCATCATCCCGGCCGAGGCGATCTTCGAACCGGATTGGCGGCCCGTTGACGAAGGCCTCAGCATGAAGTCCGTCGCAACGCGATTCACCCGCGCCGACGGCGCGCCCCTGGGCATCGCCGGCTTATGGGACCAATGGCACGACGCCACGGGCCAGCGCCAGGAAAGCTACACCATGCTGACGGTCAATGCGGATGATCACCCGCTGTTCAAGCATTACCACCAGTCGGGTAAGGAAAAGCGCATGATCGTCATTCTGCCCGAAGGCGCCTATGGCGACTGGCTGACGGCGCCGGCCGAGGCGGCACGCGGTTTGCTCGTGCCCTTCCCCGCCGACAAGCTCGTCGCGACGCCGATGCCGACGCCAACGCCGTAACCGGCTCGCGCGCCGCTACCTATTCCCAGCTGGCCGGACGCTCCATCCCGGCCACGCATGGGAGGGGCACTTATGACTCCCGCTGGTTGGATGCGGGCGTGCCTACCGGCTCTTCAGGTTCCAGTTCAGCCAGTTCTTCCGGCTGTGCTTCGTCTTCGGGAAGGTCGGAGTCGTCGTCCGCATCGTCTGGAAGATCCAGCTTTTCCTGTGAATCGGGATGCTCGGGCTCAATGGGCGGGTTGGGTAGGGGTGTGTTCATGTCGCTTCACCTTGATCGGCCAAATGGCCGCACCCTTTCCCCGCAAGAAGCGCTCCCAACCTGGTGCCCGGTTTCGCGAGATCAAGGGGATCTCTGCGGCAAGGCTATGGGTGCCCGATCCATCGCCAGCAATAGTTCACCCAGTCCGCCCGCGGCCCCGCCCTCCATCCGCCCGCCCGGCCCGCAGACGTTGTCCGCGCTGGTCCACGCGGGCGCCGCGCCAGGCAGGCGGCGCGCACGCAACCAGCCTCGCCGGTCCACCATGAACTGCGCGCCCGACAGCGCCTCGGGGGGCACCCCTGCCGCCAGGGCATAGGCATCCCAGGCGCCGCGATCCGCCGCCACGCAGTCGGCGTCGACCTCGCCTGGCGCGCCGCGCGTCAGGGCAATCGTCAATATGCGCGGGTCCTGCGGCTCGTCCGGCGCGTCGGGTGCATGCGCCACCACACGCAACGGAAGACCGCGCAAGCCGCTCAGGCTGTCCGCGCGCCCATCGCGGCAGGCCAGCTGCACGACCGGCGCCGGGATGGCCGGCATGCCTGCGCCACCGCTTGTTCCATAGGCGCGCAGTCGCAGGTAGTCCAGCACGCGCCAGATGTCGTCGGCGCTCAACACCGCTTGAAAGCCATGCATGGCGGACGCGGACGGCGTCTTGCCGCCTTGAGCCACGTGCCAATGCAATTCGCCTTCCAGCCGGTTGTCGAAAAGAGGCGCGCCCAACACGCTGGGCCAAGTGGGCAAGCTGGCCGCGCGCGGCCCACGGCCGTCGGCCGCCGCGCCATGGCAGCTTGCGCACTGCGCCTGATACAGCCGCCCGCCCTGCAGCACGTTGGCGTCCGAAAACGCCAACGGTGAACGCTGATACGACGTGCTGTGCGCCTCGGTCAGCAGCATCTGCGGACGCGGCCACTGCGTGCTGAAAGCCAGCACGACGGCCACGGCCAGCAGGCCGTAGCGCCAACGCCTGGAAAACAAGGCGCACACCAGCAACACCAGCGCGGCGCCGCTCTGCGCCAATGCCAGCCATAGCTGCCGCCAGGTGTGGGGGCTGACGGGCAGGTCGGGGTCATATCGCCAGGCGAAAGGCCAGTGGGAAATCGCCAGCGCCGCTTGCGGTTGCCGCCAGACCGCCACGGCAACCGCAACTCCCAGCAAGCCCAGCACGGCCAGCGCCAGCCCCAGTTTCCTCACCACGTCGCATCCAGCCCCAGCAAGGACAGTGCGCGATGGCGCAATTGCGCCAGCTTCGGATCGCCCCGGTGCCGCGGGTAAGGCAGGTCGTTGATGATCTCGTCCTTGATCCGCGCAGGCCGTTCGCTCAGCACCACGATGCGCGACGCCATGAACAGGGCTTCCTCCACGTCGTGCGTCACCAGCAGGGCCGTAAACCCCGCACGTTGCCACAACTCGACCAGTTCGGATTGCATGGCGATGCGCGTCAGCGAATCCAGCTTGCCCAAGGGCTCGTCCAGGATCAGGATGCGCGGGTCGTTGACCAGCGCGCGGGCCAACGCCGCACGCTGCGCCATGCCTCCCGACAGCTGATGCGGATACGCCTTGCTGAAGGAAGCCAGGCCCACACGCTGCAAGGCGTCATCGACGCGATGGCGCTCGGTCTTCAACAGGCCACGCGCCTGCAGGCCCAACGCCACGTTGTTCCAGACGGTGCGCCAGGGGTACAAGGTGGGATCCTGGAACACGACGATGCGCGACGGCGACGGCCCGTCGATCGGCTCGCCATCCGCCAGCAAGTCCCCTTGCGCCGGCGGCTCCAGACCCGCCACCAGCCGCAACAGCGTCGATTTGCCGCAACCGCTGGGCCCCAGCAGCGCCACGAACTCGCCCGGCTTGACCTCAAGGTCGATGCTGTCGAGCACCGGCAAAGCGGTGCCGTCCAGATCGAAATGATGATTCACGCCCTGCACGGCCAGCGCCGCGCCGCGGTGGATGGGCGCTTGCGCCCCGGCTGCCGCTACCATTTCACCACTCCTTTCTGCCAGGCCAGGAGGCGGTCTCGCCCCAGGAACAACAAAGTGATCAGCCCCGAGAACACCAGCGCCATGACAAAGAGCGCGCCGTACATGTTGGCGTAGGACGCCCAGCCTTGCGCCCAGGACAGGTACCAGCCCAGCCCTGATTTCACGCCCATCATTTCCGCGGCCACCAGCACCGAGAACGACGCGCCCAGCCCCATGAACAGGCCTACGAAGACCTGCGGCAAGGCGGCCGGAATCGCCACGCGCAACACCAGGAACCATTCGTTGGCGCCCATCGTGCGCGCCACGTCGTAGTAGGCGCGGTTCACGCCCGCCACGCCCGACCAGGTCAGCACCGTCACCGGAAACCACGTCGCCAGCGCGATCAGGAACACCGCCGCCGACCAGCTGGAGGGAAAGAAGAAGAACGCCATCGGCAGCAAGGCGGTGGACGGCACCGGCCCCAGAAAGCGCAGCACCGGATGCACCCAGTAGCCCAACCCGCGCGACCACCCGATCGCCACGCCCGTCAGGAAGCCGGCCGCCGCTCCCAACACGAAACCATTGGCCAGCAGCCACAGCGAATTCACGAGGCTGTCGCCCAAGCGCTTGTAGTCGGTGACGTAAACCTCGATCAGCGACTGCGGCGGAGCGAAGAACGGGCTGGGCAGCAGCGCCAGTTTCGCCGTCGCGATTTCCCACGCGCCCACCGCAACCGCCAGCGCCAGCAGCCATGGCCCGGCGCGGCGCAAGGCGCGCACCGGCCGCGCCTGCTCTGCGCCCGACACCGCCACCAGCAGAAGCAGCGCCGCCAGCGCCAGGGTCGCCACGCCGAACTCCTGCGTGTAGCCCCATGACGAGAAACCCACTTCCACGTTCGGCCAGCCCAGCGTCACGCCGCCCACGCCCGCCCACACGGCGGCGGCCGCCACGCCCGTCTTCCACAAGCGCCAGCCTGGCGCCAGCGCCGCGCCCGCCGCGCGGGCCGGCAATGCATCAGCCGAGGACATTGGGCACCACCACTTGCGCGTATTTGTTGATGTCCAGATTCGCGCTCAGCACCTTGATGGTCTTCAAGTCCTTGGCGTAGCCCACGATCTCCTCGCGCAGCGCGGACCCCGTGGAGGCATGCCCGTGGCTATGGCTGCGCAAGATCGCGGCCACGCGCTCGGCCGGCACCTTGCCTGGCACATAGGGTGCGAAAATGCGCGCCGTCTCATCGGGGTTGGACGCGGTCCAGCGTTGCGCGTCGATCACCGCACGCGTGATGGCCGCGGCCGCCTCGGGATCCTTGCGCACCAGGTCGCCGCGCAGGCCCAGCACGCAGCAGGTGCGGTTCTCGTAGTCGCCTTCGATGTTGGTCGCGATCTCGCGCAGCTTGTTGTCTTCGCGCAGCGTATAGATCAGCGGATCGTCGCCGGCGATGGCATCCACCTCGCCTTTTCTCAGCACCTCGCCGAACAGATCCTGCGGATACTGGCGCCAGTCCACGGACTCGGGGTCGATGCCCAGTTGGGCCACGCGGATCGCAAAGAAATTCTTCACGGGGCTGGCCTGATCCGACACGGCCACGCGGCGGCCCTTCAAATCGTTCACGCTCTTGATGGGCGAGTCTTCGGCGGTCAGCAAGCGCATGCAGCCGCCGTGCGTGCCCACCGCCAGCTTCACGTCAAAGCCCTGCTCCAGCGGCTTGAGCCACCGCAGCGCCATGCCGATGCCGCCGTCGGCATGCCCGGTGGCGATCGCTTCCAGCAACTGGTCGGTCGATCCGCTGAAATTGATGCGTTCGACCTTCAACCCGTATTTTTCGAAGAAGCCGCGCTCAAGCGCCACCGACACGGGCGATTGGCAGACCGCGGTCTGGCTCCACGCGATCTTGAACGTGCGCGGCGCCGAATCGGCCGCCAGCACGCGGGAGCCCAGCATGCCCAGCGGCGCGGCCAATCCCGCGACGCTTGCCGCGCGCAACAGGGCGCGGCGTGAAACTCCCCGCGCGGTGAGCGCTGGAGAATGGACGTTCGTATTCATCAACCTTCCTTTTGAGCAGACTGTGAATGGCGATGATTGCCATGCGGCATCATCAGCCTGCTGTCAGGGATTCGACAAATACAAAGTCGGGATAACAATATGGGGGCCGACGCCGGCAATCACCGTTGCCGACCCCGCTTCGCCCGCCCTTGTGCGCTATTCGGGCAGGGGGTCCGGCACCCCGTCCTCATCCACGCTTTTCACGCGGTCCAACGCGTTGCGCGCCGCCGACATGGCTTCGATCGTGCTGCGAAAGCGCCGGCTGACGAAGATTTCGAAAGGCTGGCCTTCGGGCTTGTCCGCTTCAGGTTGCGCCGGCTCGGCCGCCTCGGTACCCGCGTCTGCAGGCTTCGCCTTGGGCGCAAGTCGCCGCGTCTCCAGGAACGCCCGCGGGGGGATGCGGCCCTCGGGTTGCGTCGCGTACGCAACCACCGAAAATCCGTTGATCGTCTTCTCTAGCATTACGGTTCCCTATCGCCGCGGCCAAAGTCGGCGCAGCTCGTTGTTAGCGACAACGGCCCGGCAGAAGAAAACTTAAATACCCGCAAACCCTGCTGCTACGCCGCTCCCGTCGACGCAGGGCCGCCGCCCCAGGGGCAAGCGCTTGTTAGCTCGGACAAGTGCGCTGGAAAAAAAGAACCGGAATTGATCTGCATCAATTCCGGCTTCGGGCACCGCAACACACACGCGAATCTATTTTGTCGACGTGACCGCATTCATGCGCACGCGCACATAGTCCGCCACCTGCTCCAGCACCTGCGACAGATGCCCGCGCAACAACTCGAATCCTGCGTTGCGCTCGCGCGTGGCCTCGTCCATGTACAAGGGACGCCGGATCTCCACTTGCAGGCTGTGCCGGTTCAGCGCCGGTTGCCCGATCTGCGCGATCAGCTGCACGCCCTTGTAAGGGTCGTTGCGCGCCACCGTGTACCCCAGATCGCGCAAGGCCTTCTCGATCAGCGCAATGAATTCAGGCTCGCAGGTCGTGCCGTCGCGATCGCCCAGCACGAAGTCCGCCAGCGGATGCTCGCTTTGCCGGCCCAGGCGCTCGTAGGCGTCATTGGGCATGGAATGCAGGTTCAGATGCCAGACGGCGCCAAACCGCTGCTCGACCCGGCTGATCGCCTGCGACAGCGCCGCATGGTAAGGCTCGTAATACGCCTGGATACGGTGCCGCACTTCATCCAGCGTCAGCTTGCGGTCATAGATCGGCGTGGCCTTGTCCATCCGGCGCCAGATCAGGCCCTTGCCCAAGCGGGTCTTCTCGCCCGGCGCAAGCGGCACGGGCCAAGGCTCGGCCAGCAGTTCCGGATCCAGGTCCTGCAAGGTTCGGTTCGGATCGATATACACGCGCGGGAAGTTGGCTGCGATCAGCGTGGCCCCCAGCGCGGGCGCCGCCGACCACAACGCGTCCACGTGCGTGTCTTCGCCCTGGCGCAGCTGCGAACGCGTCGCAGCGGCCCCGAAGTCATCCGGATAGTGCTCTCCGCTATGGGGCGAATCACAGACCAGCGGCAAGGCCGGCCCTTGGGGTTCATGCACGGAAACCGCGTTGAAATCGGCGTGTGTCATTGTCAGTCAGCCTGAATGTTGGCGGCCTTGGCCACCTTGGCGTATCGGGCCAGGGCCTGTTCGATCTGGACCTGGAACTCTTGCGGGGTCGTCGGCATCAGCGTACCACCCACATCCTCGGCCTTCTTGCGGAACTCGGGGTCCTTCATCGCCGCACGCACCGCCTGGTTCAAGCGATCGACCACGGCGGGCGGCGTGCCCGCCGGCGCCACCAGGCCGAACCAGCCGCCCGTGCCCATGTCGGGGTAACCCAGCTCGATATAGGTGGGCACGTCGGGCAGCAGCGGCGAGCGCTCGGCGCCCAGCACGGCCAGCGCACGCAGCTTGCCGCCCAGCACTTGCGGCAAGGTCGACGACAGGTTGTCGGTGATGGCATCCACCTGGCCGCCCATCACGTCGTTCAGGGCCGGCCCTGCGCCGCGGTAAGGCACGTGCAGCAGCTTGATGCCGGACAGCATCATGAAATTCTCGATGTTCACGTGGCCCAGCGATCCCACGCCCGGCGACGCGAAGCTGTACCGGTCAGCCGACGCCTTCTTGGCCAAGGCCACGAATTCCGCCATGTTCTTGGCCGGCAGGTTCGGATTGATCGCAAAGATGCTGGGCACGGCCAGCACATTCGCCACGGGCACGAAATCCTTGACCGGGTCGTAGTTCATCTTGCGGTAGACGGCCGGGTTCGAGCCATGCGTGCTCATCGTGGCCATGCCGATGGTGTAGCCATCCGGCGTGGCCCGGGCCACCTGTTCCATGCCCATCGAACCGCCCGCGCCCGCCTTGTTTTCGACCACGATGGTCTGCTTCAGATCGCGGCCGGCGTATTCCGCCACCAGACGGGCGACGATGTCGGTTGAACCGCCAGCGGCGAACGGCACCACCAGCTTGATGGGACGGGACGGATAGTCGGCGGCTTGGACCAAACCGGCAAAGGACAACGTGGCGAACATGCCGGCAAGCGCGAAACGCGCGGACCGGCCCAACAGGCGGCGGGACATGGGGCTACTCCGAAATGAAAAAGTCGTTATGGATCTGCAGAGACGGCCGCCAGTGTCCAAACTTTACGATCTCCTTTCAAACGACTATATTGCACTCCTTCATTACCAAAGATCATGCTCAATGCGCCTGCACTCGCCGTCCATGTCGGAGCTGCATGCTTTCATCACGGCAGCGCGCCTGGGCAGCTTCACGCAAGCCGCACAGACGCTGTGCGTGACCCAAGGCGCCATCAGCCGCGCCATCTCCCGCCTGGAAGCGCATTTCGGCCAGCCCCTGATGCACCGGAACGCGCACGGACTGACCCTGACCGACACCGGCCGCAAGCTCTACGACGGGGCACAGTCACCGTTACAGGCGATTGAAGCGCTCAGCACCGAGCTGCGGGCCGACGAGCGGCGCTTTCGCCTGACGCTGTCCACAGTACCCACGCTGGCCAGCGCCTGGCTGGTGCCCCACCTGCCGGATTTCCACCGGCGCCATCCCGAAATCCAGCTGAGTTTCGCGGCCTACCGCCGCAACGAAGATTTTTCCGGCGCAACGCCCGATGCCAGCATCCTGTCCGGCACGCCCGACCAGTGGCCGGGCTGGCATGCCGACTACGTCATCGGGCGGGAAATGGTGGTGATCTGCCACCCGGGCAGGCTGGCGGCAAGGCAGGCCCAAGGCCTGTGGAACACGCCTCACGGCCTGCTCGGCGAACCGCTGCTCTACCACTCCAACGGCAAGGACAACTGGGCGCAATGGTTCACCGCGGCGGGCGTGCCGCGCGACGAAGTGACGCTGTCCAATGGATTCGACCAGGTGTCCATCCTGGTCCGTGCCGTCATGGCCGACATGGGGATCGCGGTATTGCAACGCTGCCTGGTGCGTGACGAGCTCCAGTCCGGCCGCGTGGCTGCGCCCTTCCCCGATCTGCCCATCCGGCTACGCCGTGGCTACCACCTGTGCGCGCCGGCCCAGCGCCGCGACCACTACGCGCTGGCCTGTTTCCGGCAATGGCTGCTGGAGACCGCCAGCGCAGATCCGGATGTCGCGGCGGCGGAGCCCGCTCGCTAGAACCCGCCGGCAGCAGGACGGATGCACGAAGTTTCAGATGGCGGCCGTAATATATTGCAAAATGAAACGGGCCTCTTTCCAGAGGCCCGCTTTCAATGCGACAACGCAACGCGACTCAAGGCGCCAGCTTGAAGCCCAGGTCCACGCCCCACTTGTCGGTTTCACGCAGCCATTTCGCGCCGCAGTTCAGGCAGCGGAAATGGTCTTCACGGCTTTCCTCACGCCCTTTCTGGGTCGGATTGGTGAAACCTTGATGTCCCAGGTGCGAATGCGGCGCAACGCCCGACAGCCCCGGGTTAATGCGTTGGCAAGCCAAGCACATAACGCTCATTGATGCTTCCCCACAAACAGTGTTAGCAAATTGTAAGGGATTTCACCAATGTTTTTCTATCAATTCATGACAACACAAGGACAATAATTGTTAACGGGGCAATTAAACAACGCCCGGCAACGCCGCTAGACAGGTCGCCAAATGGTAGGGCGATGTCGACGGCATGTCGGCGCGCACCACCGCCCCGCTGGCATCCAGGCACTCGAACCAGCCCCCGTCGTGCAGGAATCGGGCCCGGAAACTGGCCAACCCTGCCGCCAGCGCCGGCCAATCGCCCAGCACCGCCAAGACCCGCAGGTACTCCGTCTGGGCCCAGATGCGCCGCGTATCGTCAATGACTGCGCCGGAGTCATCCAGCGACGCCAGCACGCCAGCCCCCCCGACATCCACGCCATGCCGGCGGGACCACTGCACCGCGCGCGGTAGCGACTCCGCCAGATCCAGTCCGTCGAACACCTCGGCCGCGCCGTGCACCAGCGACAGCCACTCGAACTGGTGCCCCGGCTCCAGCCGGTTGTCTGCGGTGCCCTGCAACGCCTCGGAGATGCACTGGGTGGGCGCATGCACGAAGAACTGGCTGATCGCTTGCGCGAGCCCGCGCAAATGTTGGGCGAACAGCGCCGGCTCAGCCACCTGGGCCGCGGCCAGATAGGCCTCGGTCAGATGCATCATGGGATTCTGCGCGGGCGGGCGCAGCGGCTGGCTCAGGTCAGGGCTGAGCGCGGCGTGGTACAGCCCGTCGCGGGTCTTGAAGCGCGCCTCGATCGTCGATGCGGTCGTCAGCATGAGCTTGCGTGCATCGGCGTTGCGGCTGCGCTGGAAATAGGCCGCGCAGGCCAGCACGACGAACGCATGCGTGTACAGATCCTGGGTTTCATCCAGCGGACGCGCATCGGCGTCCACGCTGTATCGCCATCCGCCGTGCGCCTCGTCGCGGAACACGCGTCGCAAGGAATCAAACAGGCGGTCGGCATGCTGGGCGCAGGCCGCGCCCGGCGCTTGCGCAAACACATACAACTGGCGTGCGCACGCCATCGCGCGATAGCGCACGGGCGCAAGCGGCGCACCCGTCGCGGCGTCCAGCGATTCATAGGGCAGACCGGTTGCGTCATTGAAGCCCTGCCCCATCCATAAGGGCAGGATGACACCGTCGAAATGCTCGCGCAGCGCGCGGATGTGCTCCGCGAGAGAATGATTGGTCTGTGCGGCAGTCATCTTGGAACGACGCATACCCGAATAGGGCCCCAGGTTTTGGAGCAGCAACGATAACCGAAATTTTCGTCGCAAACTTTCGAGCATTCTCCGCAGCGTCATGCGCGCACAGACCGGTTTGACCGCTTAGCTTCGCCCAGGGCGCAGTGCCCTATCGGAAGATATTTTCCTCGACCCAGTTCTGCGCGAAGATTTCCGCGCGATCACGTGCTTCGTCCAAGGAAGCGCAGTTGCCCAAGTGGGAAAATGCGGCATCCACTTCGGTGCCGCCCTCGGCCGTTACCGTCAGCAAAACGCCATATCCGCCGGTATCCATGGCCGCTGTGGAAACGTCGATCAGTACTTCCTGGTCACGATGCTGCATGTGCTACCTCCCAGTCGGTTACCTAAACGCGTGAACCACGCGTGACGTGGCGGGAGCAGAAATCCCGCATGAATGAATAGACCTGAAAGCGTCACGCAAGTTCATCTTACTGGCGACGCAGCATGTGCGATACGTCTGGAAGATGCCAAATCGAACATTCCGTCTCAGGAGATTCCCGTACTGCCCCGCCAATACCCATGAACTCGCGACATACAGCGAAATCATTCGCAAACTATGCGGAAATTCGGGTGTCTGCGCGCAACACGCCGCCTTGTGGAGATGATTGATTGGGGCCGGAATGGGGGCTTGAAGCGCCAGCAATCGTTGCCAGCGCCCTCTCCCGTCAGCGCACGTGGATAGCGCCCGGCTCTTCCATGCGAAGGGCGAGCTTGCCCTTTTCGGTGATCAGCCAGCGGCCATCGGGGCCCGCCTGAACGCAACGCAAGGTCACCAGCGCCTTCGCGACTTCGTCGGGCACGTCGACTTGAGCGGTATCAGGCTCGGAATTGTCAGCGACTAGTCGCAGCCAATGACCCAGTTCGCCCTTCTGGAAACGATGCAATGCCATGCGTGATTCTCTCTTGAATCCCTCAACGATAGCATGCCGGCCCAGGCGCTTGCCGCTAGGCCAGCAGCTTGGGCACCGACGAGGCCAGCAAGGCAATGCCCGACAGCGTCAGCAGGCCCAGCACGATCCGGCGAAACGCAAGATCGCTGATGCCGACGTACAGGCGCGCCCCCAGCAAAGTAGGCACCAGCATCGCGGGCACGATCATGGCGAACAGCGGCAGCATGTCCCGCGTGACCACGCCCGTGAACACATAGGTCGCCATCGTCACTGCTAGCATGGACAAATTGAAATTCTGGATCACCGAGCGCTGCACGTCGCGGTCGAACCCCCGCAAGGTGCACCACAACGTCGGGATGACGCCCGTGAACCCGCCGATGCCGCCCATGATGCCGCCCACCGCGCCCGCCACGCCGTCGGCCACTTTGCCACCAGCGGTGATCTTCGGCAGACGCGTCGCAAACAACATGACCGGGCACCAAATGCCCAGCAGCGCGCCGATGAAAGCCTTGAATATCAACGGTTCCAGATGCGGCAAGAGCATCACGCCCAGCGGGATGCCCAACAGCCCGCCTGCGATGAAAGGCAGTAGCTGCGTCATCGCGAAACCGCGCCGTACCGTGAACGCGGCCAGCAACTGTCCGGTCAACGAGCCGAACACGGCCATCGCGGCCGCCAGCCTGGGGTCAATGGTCCACGCCCAGAACGACATGGCCACCATCCCGAACCCGAATCCCGACAAGCCCTGCACAAACCCCGCGGCCATGGCGCCAACCACGACCAGCACATATAGCGAATCCATTTAAGCCCTGCACCCGGATGACGTGCCAGGCCCTCCCCGGCGCGAAACCATTCTAGAGCGTTCTAGGATGGACGCAGCACCATCGGCCGCTTCAAGCGCGACGCCACGGCAGACGCGGCCACGCTCGCGCCGATCAGCGACAGGCCCAGCGCCAGATCGGCCGAGATGCGCTCATGGAATACCACCGACGACACGACCAGGCCGATCACCGGCACGCACAGCATTGCGATGGACGTGGCCACGGGCGGCATCTTCTGCGTCATGCCCAGCACGACGATGAAGGTCAGCGCGGTGGCCAGCGGACCCGTGTAGAGGATGATGGGCCAGGCGTCCGGCACCGCCAGAAAGGCTGGCGCGCCGTCGCGCACCCAGGCCAGCACGGCCAACGGCACGGTGGCGATTGCGGTCTGCCACGGGATCATGTCCGCCCCCAGGCGCACATGGCGATTGCCGCGCAGCTGGATGATATTGCACGCCCACGCGAACGAGGCGCCCAGCAGCATCACCAGACCGATCACCGTATGCGCCTGCCACGGGCTGAAGGCCGGCGCGACGATCACGCCGATGCCCGCATAGCTCAGCGCGGTGGCCAGCCACTGCCCCGCCGACAGGCGTTCTTTCAGGATCAGCGCCGACAGCGGTATTACCCAGATCGAGGTGGCGTACGCAATGACGGACGCGCGCCCGGGCGCCACGTATTGCAGGGCCCAAAGCGCCAATGCCGTGAAGGCGCCCATCTGCAGCAACGCCACGCCCGCCACCAGCGGCCATTCCTGGCGCGTCGGCAAGCGCAAGCGCCCCATTGCACCCAGCACCAGCACGCTGATCAGCGCCGCCGATCCGAAGCGGCTGGCGGCCAGCCACAGCGGGCTCATGTGCGCCAGGCCCAACTTCATGACAGGCCAATTCCCGCCCCAGACCATGACCGCCCCGATCAATGGCAAAAACTTGCGCAACGTGCTTTGCTGACTCATTACTGCTCGATCTACCGCTTGATTATTCTGCGATTTGGCCGATTGACCAAAGGAAGAAATAGTCTATAGGGTTAACCCCGGCACATTTCACCTCAATTCACTTCTATACACTACATCCCCAGCACAAACGAACTGCCGATCGATAACACCTAGGTGACTTATGCCGGAAATCAACCTGGATGCCACTGACATCCGAATTCTGAACGAACTCCAGCGCGATGCGCGCCTGACCAACGTCGAACTTGCCGCCCGCGTGAACCTGTCGGCCTCGCCCTGTCTGGCTCGGGTGCGCCGCCTGGAAACCGAGGGCCTGATCGATCGCCGAGTCACGTTGCTGAACGCGCGCAAGCTGGGGCTGAAAGTCAACGTGTTCATCCAGATCTCATTGGACAAGCAGCGCAAGGCGGCACTCGACGTCTTTGAACGTGAAATCGCGGTGCTGCCGGAAATCATGGAGTGCTATCTGATGTCGGGCGACGCCGACTACCTGATCCGCGCGCTGGTGCCGGATGTGGATGCGCTGGAACGCCTGATCGTCGAACACATCACGCGCATCCCGGGGGTCGCCAGCATCCGCTCAAGCTTCGCACTCAAGCAGGTGCTCTACACCACCGCCGTTCCGCTCGCCTGATACCGGGCGACGCTTTCGGAAACTTGCGGGATGCCGCCCGCGCCCGCACAATGGACGCGTCGGCGCGATCGCGCGCCGGCATCCCTCCCATCGCTTAGCAAGGAGCAAACCATGCCCGAAACTGAATGGTTCCCCGGCGGCACGCTACCCGATCGTCAGGGCTACTTTGAAGTGGAATTCGACACAGGCGAAACTGAAATCACGCGCTACGGCATGCTGGGTTGGGAACCCGAGCAAGACCGCGGCCGTATCGTGCGCTGGCGCGGCCTGGACCCGAACATCGAAGAAGCCGAAATGCAACGCGAAAACGCCGTACGCAACAACGGCGACACCCTTCTCGGCTGAAGAGCCACGCAAAAAAAACGCCGCGGAAATTTCCGCGGCGTTTTGCTTTTCAGCGTTGCGTGCTTACCAGTCGAGCTTGGAGATCTTGGTGCCGGCCAGCGACACGCCTGCCATCAAGCCGCCGTTGTTCATCACGAAGCCGACAACGGGCTGCTGCGCCGTATTGGTGTCGATACGGCCGTTCGCGCCGATATTCACAACGGCCACCGTGGCGTCGGCGCCGACGGTCCAACCGCTGCTATTGCGGAACTTGTTCAATGCATCGTCCGTCATGAACAGCAGGACCATGGCCTTGGATTGCGCACCGGCCTGGAAGCCGACGGAACCCGCAGTCGTGCTGTAGTAGCCGGCATTGGCGCCGCCAACCCGCAGCACCCCATTGCCATGCTCGGCGCCCACAATGAAGCTGCCGCTCAGCACGTCAGGGAACACCAGCACGCCCCTGGCGCGCGCCACCAGTTCCTTGGATTGCGGCGAGGCCGCGTACAGCTTGGTCAACGTGGCGTTGGCCGCGCTATTCATCGACTCCCGCTTCTCCGATGATGTCGCGGTGTTTTTGGGGGTGTTGGTGGTGCAGCCTGCGAACAGCAGGCCTGCTACACCGATGGTCGCGGCCGCCAGGCCAACACGACGCAGGACAGGAAAAGTATCAAACATGGAACTCTCCTTTATTGTTGTCTTCCACTACCACTGTACCGGCCAATCCAATCGGCACAAGGCACACGTTGTGATAAACGAAACAAAACCTACCTGTTGCCGCTTTCCACACGCGGGCAGCAACATTTGGTAGGGCAATCGCCCCGGCCCGCGCAGTTATAGGATGCCATAACGCGGCTCGCCCGTCGCTTCGTCCACCGAAACGATCCCGGAGAGGACCAGTTCGGCATGGCGCCTGGCCACGGCCGCATCTGCGAATGTCACGAATCTGGGTAATGACCAGCGCTGTTGAAAATCGCCATCGCCTGATCGGCGAACCGTGACCTCGATAGCCAGCACGCCGGCATCCAGACTCACGATCTCGCACCCCACTTGAAAGCCATCGATATGGCGCTGCGGCCACGCGCTCATGCTTATTGCTCCTGAAATCGGTGTATCCGGGCGCAATATGCCAAAAAAAAAAGCGCTTGAAAAGTGATCCTTTCAACGGGTCACATTGCACTAATCGAGGTAGTGCAAACGCATCTTGCAGACGCGAAAAAACAGGCCAAATCGGGCCTCGGAATGCCACTGGGCCAGTTTTTTGGATTACCCCAAACCAAGGGCGGGTCCTGTTATTTCGCGGCCGAACCCTCGCTCGCCGGCCGGATCCACTTTGACTCCCACAGGTCTTCGCCGCGCTCCAACGCCGCCCCCAGCTCTTTCCGGCGGCGCTGCGCAACAGCGGCCAGCAGGGCATTGCACACCGAGAAGGCCGCGGTATAGGAATCGAACGGCGATGCGCTGGAACTGCGCGCGACCAGCACGTGATGGGCGGACGCGGCCGCTGGCGCGGACGCCGCATCCGTGATCAACACCACTTTACCCCCGCGCTGTCGGAACACCTTCACCGCGTTCGCCGTCGCAACCGAATAGCGTCTGAACGTGAATGCAAGCAGCACATCGTTGCTGTCGATCCAGAGCAGTTGGTCTTCCAGGAACATCGGCCCTGCGCCGCCCATCGGCCTGACCGACGGCAGGCACAGGTTCAGGTAGAGCGCCACATGGCTGGCCAGTGGCGCGGCCTGCCGCAAGCCCAGCACATGCACGCGGCCCTTGCGTTGGGTCAGCAGGCGCACGGCGGATTCGAACGCGGCCACATCGATCGCCGCAAAGGTCTCTTGCAGATTGTGCTGGTCATGCAGCAACGCGTTGTGCAGGCAGGCCCGGGCCGACGGATTGTCGCCGCTGACCGCATCCGCGCGTTCGCCCGGCGAGGCCAGGCGCGCCGTCACCTCAGAGCGCGCCTCCATCTGCGCCTGCGCATAGCTGTCGTAGCCCAGCTTGGCCAACAAGCGAACAACCGTGGACGCGCTGGTGCCGACGCGCTTGGCCAGCGCGGTGGCGGATTCCAGCAAGCTTTGCGGGTAGCGCGCCTGCATTTCCTCCACTAGCAGACTTTCCGTCTTGCTGAGTTTCTTGGCGTAGGTGGCAATGCGTTGATTCAGATTCATGATGGCAGCGATTCCGCAAGGGGAGGCTCTAGGTGATAACCCCAAATTCCACAATATTCATTGCATCTTATATTTCACTCTGCAATGCATATTGCAAAATAGACCAATCCGACCGCCTTCACAAGAGAGCTTCATGAAGCACCACTCCGCTGCGCCGTCCCTGATGCGCCGCAGCCTCGTCCTTGCCGGCCTGGGCGCCGCAGCCCTGCCCCTGGCCGCGCGTGCCAACGCCTATCCTTCCCGCCCCATTACGCTGGTCGTGCCGTTTCCCGCAGGCGGATCCGTCGATCTGATCGGCCGCATCTATGCCGAAGCGCTGGGCAAGGCGCTGGGCACCACGGTCATCATTGAGAACCGCGACGGCGCTGGCGGCGCCATCGGCAGCCAGCGCGTGGCGCGCGCCAAGCCGGACGGCTACACGTTGGTCGCCTCGTCGCAAAGCTCGCATCTGGCCAACCCGCTGATGCGCAGCGACCTGGGCTACGACCCGATCAAGGATTTCACGTCCATTTCGCAGTTGTCGCGCACGCCCAATGTGCTGGTGACCAACATCGACGTGCCCGCCAAGACCCTGGCCGAATTCGTGGCCTTGCTCAAGGCGCGGCCCGACGAACTGCACTACGCCACGGCCGGCATCGGCAGCATGGGTCAGCTCAACGCGGAACTATTCAAGAACACGCTTCAGGTCCAGGCCATGCACGTGCCCTACCGCGGCGGTGCGCCCTTGATCAATGCCCTGCTGTCCAACCAGGCGCAGTTCGCGCTGGACAACCTGGCGCCCTTCCTGCCCCACATTCAGGTCGGCAAGATGCGCGCCTTGGCTGTGGCGGCGCCCAAACGCCTGGACGCGCTGCCCGACGTGCCCACGTTCGCTGAACTGGGCTACCCGGTGCTCAACGCCATGTCGTGGATCGGCTTGGCCGCCCCCGCCGGCACGCCGGACGACATCATCCAGACCCTGCTGGCCGCGGTGCGCACCGTCGCCGGCCAGGACGGCATGCCGCAAGCCCTGGAGAAGGCCGGCGCCCTGCCGCCTGAAAACCAGACTCCTCAACAGTTCACCACCATGATGAGCGAACGCCTGGCGCTGTATAAAGACCTGATCGACCGCGCCGGCATCCGCCCCGAATAGGCTTCCATCTCATGCAAAATCCCGCTTTCGAACCCGACACCGCCCCCCTTGAAGTCTTGCCCCGCGACCTCTCGGCATACCGCGAGGGCAACACCGGCATCCCCTACGTCCACCGCTTCGAGTCGGGCGTGCCCGGCCCGCACGTGCTGATCAACGCCATCACCCACGGCAACGAGATCTGTGGCATGGTCGCCGCGACCCATCTGCTGGACACCGGCGTGCGACCCAAGATCGGTACGCTGACGGTCAGCTTCGCCCACGTCGAAGCCTACGAGGCCTTCGACATCAACCAGCCCTATGAAAACCGCCAGCTCGTTCACAACCTGAACCGCATCTGGTCGGCCGCCATGCTGGATGGCACTGAAGACAGCCCCGAACTGCGCCGCGCCCGCGAACTGCGCCCTGTGCTGGACGCCGCCGACTTCGTGCTGGACATCCACTCGACCCGCGCGCCCGTACAGCCTTTCTGGGTCTACAACGAGATGGACCGCAATACCGCGCTGGCCTCCGCCGTCGGCGCACCGCTCGTACACCTGGTGATGCCGCAGCACAAGTTCCCGGGCACGGGCGTCATGGGCTACGGCCATCACGGCGATCCGCTGTCCGACAGCGGCGGCGCGCTGGTGGTGGAATGCGGCCAGCACTTCGCCAAGTCCGCTGCTGAACTGGCAACCGACGTCACGCTGCGGTTCCTGGCGCACACGGGCCTGATCGATGCCCCGGCCGACGCCACGCCACCGCCCGCGCCGCAGCGGTACCGGCTGCTGGAAGTCCACATGGTGAAGTCCGAAGACTTCCATTTCACCCGCCCGGTCATCGGCTTCGAGACCTTCGACAAGGACGAGCTGATCGCCATGAACGGCACCGAAGAAATCCGCTCGCCGTGCAACAACTGCACGATCTTCATGCCGACCCGCATGCCGATCGTCGGCCGCGAAGCCGTCTACCTGACGGTCGCGATCTAAGCTGAATCGCCGGCAGCGTGCTGCCGCGCACATGAAAAAGTCCGACACCAGCGCGTGCCGGACTTTTTCATTTCAAAGGTCCGGGATCAAGCGCTTGCCCAGGCTGATCACCTCGTCGCACGAAAAGCCCAGCGATTCGTAAAAGCCTTGCACCGCGACGTTGCCCGAGCGGATCAAGAGGTTGATCTTGGGGCACCCCATCTCCAGCAGCTTGCGCTCCACCGCGCGCATCAGCACGGTGGCGTAGCCTCGCCTTTGATGCGCGGGCGACACCGCCAGATAGTTGATCCAGCCGCGATGGCCGTCATAACCGCCCATCAGCGTGCCCACGATCACGCCGTCCGCTTCGCCCACCAGAAACAGGTCGGACTGCACAGTGAGCTTGCGGGCGATGTCTTTCGCCGGATCGTTCCATGGACGCGTCAGACCGCAATCGCGCCATAGCTGGACGATGGCCGACTCGTCGGCGGGATGGTAGGGCCGGATGGATAAGGCTTGCTGGGTCATGCTTCGTTCCTTGGATGAGGGAAACGAAGGCCTTGCGATACGCCTCGCGAGCGGGAACGGATAAAGCACAAACAAAAAGGCCACGAGGGGTATCGTGGCCTTCAGGGTGAAGCGCCGAAGACTCGGCGCCTGAACGTGACTTGCCACTCAACGTAGTCGTCGAGTGATTCGTCGGTTATCTGCCCGGCATGCCGGTGCAAAGGGGATCGCGTTCATGCGAAAGAGCATACACGAGCCCGCGCGCGGCAGGCAAGATCGAGCTAATGCCGATCAGGCGACGACAGGCGCGGGCAGCGTTCCTTCCATGACGATGACCGCCTGGCCCGCCACCCCCGCCCATACGCCGTCGGCGCGCGGCTCGGCATGCGCCAGCAACAGGCTGGCGCGGCCCATGTCCACGCCCTGCCCCACGCGCAAGTGCAACGTCCCGTCGCCGCGCAGCGCCGCGCGCAACGCCGTCATCGCCGCCGTTGCGCTGCCCGTGGCGGGATCTTCCGTCATGCGTCCGGTGAACATCCGGGCCTGGATGTCCGTCGGCGCGTCCACGGTGTCCCCACCGGTATCGGTCGTGTAGACATAGATGGACTTCGCGCCATCCAGCGGCAGCAGGGCCGCATAGCCATCGGAATCCGGCGCCGCGCGGCGCAGGGCGTCACGGCTGCGCAACTGCACGACCAGGAAGATCAGCCCCACCGAGACCACCTGCGGAGCGTGTTCGGACGTGTCGATATCGGACGGCGCGAGCTTCAACGCGCGGGCCACCGCCGCCACCGGCGCCTCGCTGGCGCGGGACAAGGGCTGCGGCGCCAATAGCTCTACGCCTTCCACGCCCTTGGCGCCCGTTTTCAACGAGATCCGGACCAGGCCGGCAGCCTCTTCGAAAATGAACGAATCCGGCGCCGGACGTCCGGCAGCGACCATCTCACGAGCCAGCACCACGGCAGTGCCCACGTTCGGGTGCCCGGCGAAAGGCACCTCACGATCCGGCGTGAAGATCCGCACCCAGGCGGTATGCGCAGGGTCTTTCGGCGGCAGCACGAAGCTGGTCTCCGAATAATTGAATTCACGCGCAATACGCTGCATCTGCGCGGTTTCCAACCCGTGGGCATCCAGCACCACCGCCAACGGGTTGCCGCTATAGGGCTGGGTGGTGAAAACATCGGCGGTGACGTATCGGTAACGCATGGGAGCTTCTCTTGTCCAAGGGAAAGACCCAGTATGCAAGGGGCCCCCAGCGCGCGACAGGCACAGATCGGAAGAACTTTCGTCATAACAGCTCCGTCCCCGGCCTGATCAAACACCCGGCCCGGCGCCCGCGTCGAGTAACCTGTCCTCCAAGGACGCATCTGCGTCCCAATGCACGCTTACCCGAAAGGAATACACCATGGAAAACCCTTTTGGCGACTCCGACGAACCCTCCAGCGACCACCGGCAATATCTGGTCCTGATTTCGGCTTCGAAAGACAACGCCTCACTCGCCCAGAAGCTGCTGGAAAACCTGAAGAAACACGTCGACGAACGGGCTGCGCCCTTGTGGATCGACGCCAAGGGCATCGGCGTGCTGTTGACGACGGATCTGGTCGCATCCGACATCTGGCGTGAAATGTTCCAGAAGGAACCGGGCCAGGACTACGGCGACACCCGCAACATGCTGGTGCTGGAAATCGGCAAGGATTGGGCCGCCCGCCGGGACGACAAGATCGAACACTGGTTGGCCAGCCATGTCGGCAATCCGCTGCCACCCGCGCCACGGCGGGCAGACAAGCGGCGCTAAATGAAATCCGCCAGCAGGCGTGAGATCACTTCGGGCTGATCCAGGCTGGGCAGATGGGCGGCGTCAGGCACTTCCTTGCCCACGCCCGCCCTGATCAGCGTCGACACCCGCCGCGACCGCTCCTGGATGTGGGGAAAGTCGAAACTTCCCCACATCACACAACACCTCTGGCTCATGGGAAACTGGTGCCCAGCGCAACTTCATCACACCCCACACCCATGATCCGCCCGCTGACCGCCCTTGCCCTGATGCTGATGGCCACCGCCACCCACGCCGCCGGCGCGAAAGACTACACCGCCCAATACGACCGCTGCCTGTCGGAGGCCGGCGCCACCAACAATACTTCGGTGCTGAATTGCTCCAGTACGGTGTCCGCGTCGGTCAAGGCGGAAATCAATGCGCTGTACAGCAAACTGCATGCGCGCCTGGCTCAGCAATCGGCGGAAGACGCCAACAAGCTGGAGCAAACGCAAAAGGCATGGCTCGCGTACCGCAATGGCCAATGCGACCTGGCGACATCCTATGTGGGCTCACCGATGTTCGGCTATTGCCCCATGCTGCTGAACATTCAAAGGGCCGACGAATTGCGCGAACTGCTAGGGGAATAAACCCGGTGCGTACGGCGTGAACTGCTGGCGAATCAATCCCCGGCGCCCGCGCCCCCGGCCGCCTGCTCGCGATACGCCACGGCGGACATCGTCGTGGCCATCATCACCAGCGCGATGCACAGCAGGATGCCCGCGAGACCCAGTGCGATCGCGGCCGCCGACATGTCAGAAACGGCGGTGGATAGCAAGGCGCCCGTGATCACCACGAACACCGCCAGCAGGAACAGCATGCTCATCATCGGCCACGCATGCACACGCCGCGCCTGACGCGTCCGCCAGAAATCGTACTGGCCCGATACCGCAACGCGTGCAAGGCTTGGCGCAAACGTGCTGACCCCATACAGCACAGGCGCCCATATCGCCGCAAGCGCCAGAAACAGGCACACAAAGAACACGCTATCGGCGTTGGCGTCAAAAGAAAAATAAAGAAGGATCGGCACTCTAGCGGTGGCGTACATCAACCCCATGCCTATCGCGATAAGCAGCGCAAGCAAGGCAACGACCTTCCACTCCGGTTTGCCCAAGCGCCAATCCGCATCATCCGCGTGGCCGCCCGCCACGGTCTGCCGAAGCCACGAGACCGACAGGCGCGTCAACGCCAGCACGTTCACGACAACAAGCAAGAAGAATGGCGAGTACACCAAGGACAGGTGCGGCAACAGCAGCGCGATGGGCAGCGTCAGGACGAACACGGCGAATGCCCAAGGCGTAGACCGCCATAGCGCGCCGCCCCGTTGCCGGAGCGTACTTGCCGTCAGTGCGAAATAGCGGCTTGCCGGAAGCTTGGTCGTCACGGGGATCCTTTGCGCGAAGAGATTTGGGCTAATCCGCTGGTGTTATACCAGCACTTCCCGTGTTCGGCATGTCAACGCGCCGTGCCCGCAATACTGACGATGCTAAGCGTTGATAACGCGCACAGCAAAGAGCTGAGTGAATGCTCGTAATGTCTGCGACATCAGCAACGCTTGTCCATCAATATGAAGATTCCGAAGCGCCAATGAGAAAGGGGGTTAGTGATTTTCATCACTAACCCCCTAGGGTATTGCTGGTCGGGACGGCGGGATTCGAACTCGCGACCCCTTGCACCCCATGCAAGTGCGCTACCAGGCTGCGCTACGCCCCGAAAGAAAAAGAGTATAGCAGAACAAAAATAAGTTTGCACGCATTGGTGCAAAAAAAGTGCTGAATACTCAAAAAAATTTGCGCCTCATGTTCGTCGCCTGCACGAGCTTCGTGCAAGGCGGCGCGCGCGAGGCGCAACGTACTGCTTGATGCAATGCCCGTTGCTTCAAGAGCCACGCGCGTTGCAGATACTGCGTTCAATCAAACAATCTTGGACGACAAGAAATTCAGCGCTTAAACGGCCGAGCCCGCATTGCTGGGGGTTACGCTGGCGGCGGCGTTTGCCGGCATGCCCAACGCGTCGGCCAGCATCGTCGAAACGTTGCCAAGCTCGTTGCGCAAGGCTTGCATTTCGGCGCCCGACAAGCGCACGGCGGCGTCTTGATCATGCGGCATGTCGCGCGCATCGCCCAAGCGATTGCGCGCGCCGCTGATGGTGAAGCCTTGTTCGTACAACAACGAACGGATGCGACGGATCAGCAGCACTTCGTGATGCTGATAGTAGCGACGATTGCCGCGGCGCTTCACGGGTTTGAGTTGCGTGAATTCCTGTTCCCAGTACCGCAAGACGTGGGGCTTGACGCCACACAGCTCGCTGACTTCACCGATAGTGAAGTAACGCTTGGCGGGAATGGGCGGTAAGGTAACGGTGGGTTCAGTACGTGTCATAAGCGAATTTTATGCCGCGCGGGCGCTGGAAGCCGATAACAATTACCGACAAAGCGTATCACTCCGCGGCGTCGGGTGCAGCAGGGGTCGCCTGCTCCACCACGCTCTTGAGTTTCTGACTCGCATGGAACGTGACCACGCGGCGTGCGGCGATGGGAATGGTCTCGCCGGTTTTGGGGTTGCGGCCAGGGCGCGGCGGTTTGTCACGCACCTGGAAATTGCCAAAGCCCGAAAGCTTGACCGAGTCTCCGCGAGCCAGGGCATCGCGGATTTCCTCGAAGAACGTATCGACGATGTCCTTGGCTTCGCGCTTGTTCAGGCCGACCCGCTCAAAGAGCAGTTCGGCCAGCTCAGCCTTGGTCAGAGTGCGCGGCTCGGCAGCAAGCATACTGTTCCCCATGGTTCAAGCACGCTGGCGCGCGCCGTGAGCACTGACCAATGCATCCTTGATGCGGGACAGGCAATCCGCCACACGGGCTTCGTCCAGCGTAACTTCAGTGTCCTGTAGCCAGAAACGGAAAGCAAGGCTTTTCTCGGTGACGGGTTCGCTGCCCTGGGCCTTCTCGCGCCACACGTCGAACACGCGCACATCCTGCACCACGGCCAGTTGCGCATCCGCCTTGACGGCCGCGGCCACGGTGTCCAGCATCGATTGCGTGGACACGGGAGCATCGACCCACAACGCCAGATCGCGCACCACCACCGGTTGGCGCGACAGTTCGCGCACCTGCGGCAACTCGCCTTCGGACAACGCATCCACGTTCAATTCGAACACCACGGGCGCGTGCGCCAGGTCGGCTTGCTGCGCCCAACGCGGGTGCAGTTCACCGATCCAGCCAATCGCGCGACCGTCGAGTTCGATGCGGGCGCTACGGCCCGGATGCAGCGCCGGATGCGCAGCGGGTTCGAAACGCAGGCGGCGGCCGCGTGCGCCGAACAGCGCTTCGACATCCATCTTCACGTCATAGAAGTCCACCTGGCGCGTCGGAACGCCCCACTGCTCTTCCATGGCCGGCCCCCAGGCCGCGCCCGACAGGCGCATCGGCTGATTCACGCCCGCCACTTCCAGCGGACCGTCCTCGACGGACGCGTCACGCATGAATACGCGGCCCAATTCAAACAGGCGCACGCGCGACTGCTTGCGGTTGGCGTTGTGGCGGATGTTGGCGACAAGGCCGCCGATCAGGCTGGACCGCATGACCGACAGGTGGCTGGCGATCGGGTTCACCAGACGAACCGGCGTCTCGTTGCCTGCGTAGTCGCGCTCCCAATCCGCTTCGACGAAGCTGTAGTTCACGACTTCCTGGTAGTCCTGCGCGGCGGCCAGGCGGCGCAGCGCATGCGCGCCGCGATGCACTTCCGGCTGCGAGAACATCTTGGCGCGCGCCATCGGCGGCACGTCGGGGATGCTCTCGAAACCGTAGATGCGGGCCACTTCCTCGATCAGGTCTTCTTCGATCACGAGGTCGAAACGGTACGACGGCGGGCTGACGACGAAGTCATCGCCTTCAACCGTGAACTCCAGCCCCAAGCTGCCGAAGATCTTGGCGACCTGCTCTTGCGTGACGGGCACGCCCAGCACGCGATGGCAGCGCGCCAGGCGCATGCGCACCGGCGGACGAGCCGGCAGGTTGACGATCTGGTCGTCGATGGGACCGACTTGGCCGCCGCAGATATCGACGATCAGGCGGGTGATGAATTCAAGGTGCTCGGGAATGCTGGCGTAGTCCACGCCACGTTCGAAACGGTGGCTGGCTTCCGAACTGAACTTGTAGCGGCGCGCGCGGCCGGCAATGGCTTGCGGCCACCAGAACGCGGCTTCCAGATAGATGTTCTGCGTGTCCAACGTCACGGAGGTGGCTTCGCCGCCCATGATGCCGGCCAGGCTTTCCACCTGATCGCCCGCCACCACCACGCCGACCTTCGGGTCCAGCGTGACGGTCTGGCCGTTCAGCAGTTCCAGCGTTTCGCCTTCATGCGCCCAGCGCACGCTGATGTCGCCGCCGATCTTGTCCAGATCGAACACGTGCGACGGGCGGCCCAGTTCCAACATGACGTAGTTGGAGATGTCCACCAGCGCGGACAGCGAACGCTGGCCGGCGCGTTCAAGACGCGACTTCATCCAGTCGGGCGTTGCCGCGCGGGCGTTCACGCCGCGGATCACGCGGCCGCCGAAACGGCCGCACAGGTCGGGTGCTTCAATCTTGACGGGCAGGCGCTCATCCAGCGTAACGGGCACGGCGACGGCGGTGGGCACCGACAGCGGCGCGCCGGTCAAGGCCGCGACTTCGCGCGCCACACCCAGGATCGACAGGCAATCGGCGCGGTTGGGCGTGAGCTTGAGTGTGAAGAGCGTGTCGTCCAGGTCCAGCGCGTCGCGGATGGACTGGCCGGGCACCATGTCGGCAGGCAGCTCCAACAGACCGGCATGGTCTTGCGACAGACCCAGTTCGCGGGCCGAGCACAGCATGCCCGACGATTGCACGCCGCGCATCTTGGCCACGCCGATCTTCATGCCGCCAGGCAGCTCCGCGCCCACGCGGGCCAGCGGCACCTTCAGGCCGGCGGCCGCGTTCGGCGCGCCGCACACGATCTGCAGGCGTTCGCCGGAACCGTCGTCCACTTGGCAGACGCGCAGCTTGTCCGCGTCGGGGTGCGGCGCGATGTCGACGATATGGCCCACGACCACGCCGGTGAAGGCGGGCGCGGCGGGCACGGTCTCTTCGACTTCCAGGCCGGCCATGGTGAGCCGGTGCGCGAGTTCATCGGTTGCGATCGGAGGGTTGACCAGCGTACGCAGCCAGGATTCAGGAAATTGCATGATCAGCCGTCTGTTATTCGTTGAACTGGCGCAAGAAGCGCAAATCGCCTTCGTAGAACTGGCGCAGATCGTTCACGCCGTAGCGCAACATCGTCAGGCGCTCAAGTCCGGAACCGAAGGCAAAGCCGATGTAGCGCTCGGGATCAAGACCGAAATTGCGCACCACTTCGGGGTGCACCTGGCCCGAGCCGGAGATCTCCAGCCAGCGGCCGCGGTTGGGACCCGAGGTGAACATCATGTCGATTTCGGCGGACGGTTCCGTGAACGGGAAGAACGACGGACGGAAACGCACGACAAGATCGTCGCTTTCAAAGAAGCAACGCAGGAAATCGGTGTACACGCCTTTCAGATCGGCAAACGAGATGTCCTCGGCGATCCAGAGCCCTTCCACCTGGTGGAACATGGGCGAGTGCGTGGCGTCGCTGTCGACGCGATAGGTGCGCCCCGGCGCGATGACCTTGATGGGCGGCTTGTGCATGCGGGCGTAACGCACCTGCATGGGGCTGGTGTGCGTGCGCAGCAGCAGCGGCAGGCCGTCGGCGTCATTCATGTCGACGTAGAACGTGTCCTGCATGGAACGCGCCGGATGGTCCAGCGGGTTGTTCAGCGCGGTGAAATTGGTCCAGTCGTTTTCCACTTCGGGGCCGTCGGCCACATCGAAGCCAATGGAACGGAAGATGGCTTCCACGCGTTCCCAGGTCCGGATCACCGGATGGATACCACCCGGCGCGCGACCACGGCCAGGCAAGGTGACGTCAATGGTTTCAGAGGCCAGTCGGGCATCCAATTCCGCCTGCGCCAATGCGGCGCGGCGAGCAGTCAGAAGCTCTTCGACTTTTTGCTTGGCCTGATTGATCCGGGCGCCCATTTCGCGCTTCTGCTCGGGATCGAGTTTGCCCAGGCCTTTCAGCAGCACCGTCAGTGCGCCTTCCTTACCCAGGAATCGAGCCTTTGCGTTCTCAAGCGCGGCGGCATCCGTAGCCGCGGCGAACCGTTCTTGCGCCTGGGAGACCAGGTCGTCAACCAATAGAGTCATGAAATCCAGCCTTCAAAACGCAAACGGGGCTATTACAGCCCCGTTTGCAGCGATGCGCGATGAGTTAAAGCGCGCGATCAGGCAGCCAAGGCAGCCTTGGCTTGCTGCACGATGGCGGCAAAGCCGGCCTTGTCGCGCACGGCCAGATCGGCCAGGACCTTACGGTCGAGTTCGATCGAAGCCTTCTTCAGACCAGCGATGAACACGCTGTAGCTGACGCCATGTTCGCGGACGGCGGCGTTGATACGCGTGATCCACAGAGCACGGAACGTGCGCTTCTTGTTACGACGGTCGCGGTAGGCGTATTGGCCAGCGCGCATGACTGCTTGCTTGGCAATACGGAACACATTACCGCGGCGGCCACGGTAACCCTTGGCGGCGGCAATGACTTTTTTGTGACGTGCGCGGGCAGTTACGCCGCGTTTGACGCGAGGCATATTAGATCTCCCTTATCAAGCGAAAGGCATCATGGCCTTGACGGAGGCCACGTTGGATTCATGAACCGCTGCCGAGCCACGCAGTTGACGCTTGGCCTTGGTGGTCTTCTTGGTCAGAATGTGGCGCTTGAACGCCTGACCGCGCTTGATGGAGCCGCTGCCGCGAACCTTAAAGCGCTTGGAGGCGCTTTTCTTGGTTTTCATCTTGGGCATGATGATTCCCTAAACTTAAACTCGTAGTTGATTTGACATGACGCGAGGTGCTTGGCGTTGCTGGCAAAAAGCCCTAGGGCTAGCACCGATGCAACGGCAAAACTTGTAGACCTGTTGTCACTTCTTGGGGGTACTTCGGGGTTACTGCTGGGTCGATTCCCCCCGGGCTATGGCATCGCTGCCAGGCACGGGTTCCTCCCGGTTCTTGGCAAAAAGGTACACCAGATCCGGGAAAGCCTTTGATTATATGGTGATTTCCTGGTCTTTGTCGAGTCGGGCGCGGCAAAAAGCGGAAGGGATCGCCTCTGACGCCCAGCCAGGAGTTTCAGCCGCCCATCATACCCCCGGGCGCCGGTACTGCACCGCCTGCGCCACATGCCCCGCGCCCAACACGTCCGCCCCTTCCAGATCGGCGATCGTGCGGGCCACCCGCAACGTCCGGTGCAGGGCCCGCCCGGACCCCGCCATGCGGCGCATGGCCTGAAACAGCAGCGCCTGTGCTTCGCCGTCCATGACGCAATGCTGGTCGAGTTCCGCCCCGGCCAGCGCCGCGTTTGGTTTGCCTTGGCGGGCCTGCTGGCGGTCGCGGCAACGGATCACCCTCTCCTGAACCGGGCCGGAGGCCTCGCCGGGCGGACCACCCATGGATTCGGGGTCGGATGGCGGCAGCGCCACGTGCAGGTCGATGCGGTCCAGCAAGGGGCCCGAAATCTTTCCCGCATAACGCGCCACCTGGTCCGGCGTGCAAATGCAGGCGCGCCCCGGGTGCCCGCGCCAGCCACAAGGGCACGGGTTCATGGCGGCGACCAATTGAAAGCGCGCGGGGAATTGGGCGGCATGCAGGGCACGGGCGATCACCACCCTGCCCGTCTCGAGTGGCTCGCGTAGCGCCTCCAGCGTGCGCCGGCTGAACTCGGGAAGCTCATCCAAAAACAGGACCCCGTGGTGGGCCAGGCTGATCTCGCCCGGACGCGGACGGCTGCCGCCACCCACTAACGCCGCGACGGACGCGGAATGATGCGGCGACCGGAACGGACGATGGCCCATCAGCGCCTCGGCCAATCCCGCCAGCGCAGCCACAGCGGCGGCTTCCAGCGCCTGGCTGCGCTGCAGGGGCGGCAACAGGCCCGGCAGGCGAGACGCCAGCATGCTCTTGCCCGCGCCAGGCGGCCCGATCATCAACAAGCTATGGCCACCGGCCGCGGCCACCTCCAACGCCCGCCGCGCGCCGGGCTGACCCCGCACGTCCGACAGGCAGGCCGCGGGCGGCGATGCCGGCCACGCCTTAGGGACCGCATCCGGCAACCGGCAGGCCCCCGTGACGTGTGCGGCCACGTCCGCCAGGCTTCGCGCCGACAGCACGCCAAGCCCCGGCACCCAAGCCGCCTGCTCCGCGCTGCCCGCCGGCAGGATCAAGGTGGCGTCCGGCGCCTCGCGCGCCACGCTCAGCGCAATCACCAAGGGAGCCGCCACCGGCACCAGCGCACCGGTCAAGGACAGCTCGCCTGCCAGCACCAGGCCAGCCAGGGAAGGATCAGGCGCGGGCAGATCGGGCCCGCCGCCGTCGGTGGGCGCGGCCAACTGGCCAGAGGCAAGCAGCAGCCCCAGCGCAATGGGCAGGTCGAACCTGCCCGATTCCTTGGGGATATCAGCGGGCGACAGATTCACCGTGATGCGGCCGGCCGGAAACTCGAAACCGCTGTTGAGAATGGCGGCACGCACGCGCTCACGGCTTTCGCGCACCTCGGTGTCGGGCAACCCCACGACGTTGAAGCTGGGCAGCCCAGGACCCAGATGCGTTTCAACCCGGACGGCGTGCGCATGCAACCCACTGAGTGCCCGGCTGGCAAGAACGGCAAGCGTCACGACGCTCTCCCGAAGGGAACAAGGCCGTCAGTATCGGCAATCAGCAGAACGCCGTGGCCAAGGCAGGGACGTATTCGTCCCTTGCCCGCCGAGATCCCAAATGAAAAACGGCCGCGCTTGGCGGCCGTCAATGCAGCGATGCAGACAGGCGGGAGCTTACTTGTCCAGCGCCGAAAGACGCTCTTCCAGCTGCTGCACTTGCGCCGCCAGCTGATCCACGCGGGCGCGGGTGCGCGCCAGCAGATCCGATTGGACGTCAAACTCTTCGCGCGTGACCAGATCCATCTTGGTGAACGCCTGCGCCATCATTGCGCGCACGTTCTTTTCAACGTCGGCAGCGGGGCTGCGGGCGATCAGGTCGGAGATGTTCTTCTGGATGTCTTCCATCCACTGGGTGCGATTGTTCATAGCGGCCTCTCGGTGTTCTTGATGCCTCAAGTGTAGTGCTTCGGGCCCCGCGCTGCAGGACGAATGGGCAAAAAAAGAGGGCGGGCCGCATGCGGTGACCGCCCATCAAAGCACAGGAGAAAACCGGGCTGCCATGGCGGCAACCCCCTACCAACATCGTTACGGGCAGCCCATCTGGGATGCCGACTGCGAGAACAGGTCAGACGATTGCTTGCACTGCGCCGCCAATTGGGTCTTGTCGGGGATCGCCGCCCACTGTGACTTGGCCGATTCGAGCTGCTGCTTGATGCTGGCCGCTGCCGGGTTGCTGCTGCCCAGCTTATCCATGCACGCGTTGACCTTGGCCAGATACGCTTCGCACTCCGCAGGCACGGAAGGCGAGGTGCTGGCGGTCGGCGGCGTGGAGGCGGTGGGTGGTGCCTGCGTCGTCGGCGCGGGCGTCGCCGCAGGCGGCGTCGACGCCGGCGGGGTGGCAGTCGGTGCCGGAGTCGTCGACGCGGCCGGCGGGGCCGCCTTTTCGTCGCTCTTGTTGCAACCCGCCAGCACGCCCACCGATGCGGCCAGCGCCAGGATGCCGATCATCTTGCGTTGAATCTTCATGGTGTCCTCTTTCCGTTCTTGCTTCTTATTAGGGCGGGCCGCCACACCGGGAACGTCTCCAGCGACCCGATTCGCCCTGACCCTTTTGGATGAGCCATGAGCTGTTGCTGATTCTTCTTCAGTGGCCCCTTGGCAACAAGCGTATCCGTGTAAACCCCGGTATCAAGCGCATCCCCATTTTCGGGCGGCCAGCCCCTTGGCTGGCAGGCGGCTGAATCGCCCCCTGATTCAAGCCACACCCACGGCCTGTAACGCTGTGCGGCCCGAAGCGCGTCAACGTGCGACAAGCCCGCCCGGTCCGAAATTCACGACAAACCGCAACAATCGCAGCATCAACTGGCTACAAATGTCGGGCTTGAAACATATTTCGTTGCAAGCCCTGATTCCCCGCTTTACGCACCATCTTGAGGCTGATGTGTGGTGCATGACGCACCGCATTGGTGCAATCAAGCACAACTCGAGCGCCTCCACCCCGCTTCCCCGGGTTCAACAAACATGGCATGGAACTTGCTTGATAGACGAAGCCAACGTGCAACCATGAGAGGAAATGCCATGAAACTCATCATCGCCATCATCAAGCCCTTCAAGCTCGACGAAGTGCGGGTGGCTCTATCCGGAATCGGCGTCCAAGGTCTGACTGTTACCGAAGTCAAAGGGTTTGGACGCCAGAAGGGTCACACCGAGCTGTATCGCGGCGCTGAATACGCCGTCGACTTTTTGCCCAAGCTGCGGGTTGAAGCCGCGGTGCCCGACCACCTTGTCGATCAGGTCATCGAAGCGATCGAACAAGCCGCCCGTACCGGAAAGATCGGCGACGGCAAGATCTTCGCCGCCCCCCTGGAACAGGTAATCCGTATCCGAACGGGTGAAGCTGGCGAAGCTGCGCTGTAAATAAATAAAGAAGACTCATTGGAGCCTGAAAATGGATAAAGCAGATATCTCCTGGTTGCTCGTCTCTACCCTGCTTGTATTGATGATGGCCGTACCCGGTCTGGCGATGTTCTATGGCGGCCTGGTACGCAGCAAGAACGTGCTCTCTGTGTTGCTGCAAGTGCTGTGCACGTTCGTGCTGGGCCTGGTTCTCTGGTTCATCTACGGCTATTCCCTCGCGTTCACCGAGGGCAACGCCTTCTTCGGCGGCCTGTCGCGTGCCTTCTTCTCTGGCATGTTCACGCCGGCTGACGGCAAGTACGCCATGTCGAACACCCTGACCGAGCTGCTGTTCGCATCGTTCCAGGCCACGTTCGCCGGCATTACCTGCGCGCTGATCGTCGGCAGCTTCGCCGAACGCGCCCGCTTCTCGGCGGTGCTGGTATTCACGGTGATCTGGTTCACGTTCGCCTATGTGCCGATCGCCCACATGGTGTGGTTCGCCTCCGAAACGGCGCCGGGCCTGCTCAACGCCAAGGGCGCGCTGGACTTCGCCGGCGGCACTGTGGTGCACATCAACGCTGGCGTGGCCGGCCTGGTGGGTGCTTATGTGGTCGGCAAGCGCGTGGGCTACGGCCGCGAAGCCATGCAGCCGCATAACCTGCCGATGACCTTCGTGGGCGCTGCCCTGCTGTGGGTGGGCTGGTTCGGTTTCAACGCGGGTTCGGCCCTGGCCGCCAACGAGAACGCCACCCTGGCCTTCTTCAACACGATGATCGCCACCGCTGGCGCCGTCCTGGCCTGGCTGTTCACGGAATGGGCCGTCAAGGGCAAGCCCTCGATGCTGGGCGCCGCTTCGGGTGCGATTGCCGGCCTGGTGGGCATCACCCCCGCCGCTGGCCTGGTGGGCCCGGTGGGCGCGCTGATCATCGGTGTGATCGCCGGTGTCGTCTGCGTCTGGGGTGTGAATGGCCTGAAGCGCCTCTTGCGTGCCGATGACGCGCTGGACGTGTTCGGCGTGCACGGCGTGGGCGGTATCGTCGGCGCCCTGCTGACCGGCGTGTTCAACGCGCAAATCCTCGGCGGCCCCGGCCTGGCCGAGCCCGGCATGATCGCCCACCAACTGTGGGTCCAGCTGGAAGGCGTGCTGCTGACCATCGTCTGGTCCGGCGTGGTGGCCTGGATTGCCTACAAGATCGCCAACGCCCTGTGCGGTTTGCGTGTGCCGGAAGACCAGGAACGCGAAGGCCTGGACGTCACGAGCCACGGCGAATCGGCGTACCACAGCTGATTCATCGAAGGATGAGAAAAAGCCCGGACCTTGCGGTTCCGGGCTTTTTTTATTTCACTGACCTGGCGTTGCCGAAGCGTGATTCAGGCGGGATCCAGTGCGTCCAGATCCACGGGCAAGGCGCGGTTCAGCGCGGTGGCCACTTTGATCCGCAAGGCATTGGAATGCGCCCGGCGCACCTCGCGCTTGACGTCCAGCAGCTGCTGCGGGTGCATCGAAAACTCGGTCAGGCCCAAGCCTAGCAACAGCCGGGTCATGCGTGAATCGCCCGCCATTTCGCCGCAGACCGCCACTGGTTTGCCGGCACGCTCGCCGGCATTGATGGTGTTGGCCACCAGGCGCAGCACGGCAGGATGGAGGGGATCGTAGAGCGTGGCCACATCGTGGTCGCCGCGATCGATCGCCAGGGTGTATTGGATCAGGTCGTTCGTGCCGATCGACAGAAAATCCAGCGCCTGGACGAAGGGCTCGATCGCGATTGCGATGGCGGGCACTTCGACCATGGCGCCCACTTCCATATGCGGCGCATACGCCTGGCCGCGCGCATCCAGCTCGCGCCGCGCGGATTCGATCGCCGCCTTGGTCGCCACCACTTCGTGCATGTGGGCGATCATCGGGATCAGCAGGCGCACCGGCCCGTGGGCCGAGGCCCGCAGAATGGCGCGCAGCTGCGTCGCGAACATTTCCGGACGCGCCAGGCAATAACGGATCGCCCGCTGGCCCAACGCGGGATTGGTGGCGACCGTGGCCTCGCCATCCAGTGTCTTGTCCGACCCGATATCCAGCGTGCGGATGGTGACGGGCCGGCCAGCCATGACTTTCACGACCGACGAATAGGCTTCGTACTGCTCTTCTTCGCCGGGCAGGTCCGGACGCCCCATGAACAGGAATTCGCTGCGGAACAGGCCGATGCCGTCCGCGCCGGAGGCGAGCGCCAGTGCGGCCTCTTCGGGCAGTTCGATGTTCGCGTGCAGGACGACGTCGATGCCGTCGAGCGTGACCGAGGGTTCGTCGCGCAAGAGGCCAAGCTCGGCCCGCTCGTCGGCGTACACGGCCTGGCGGCGACGGTACTCTTGAAGAATCCGGTCCGACGGGTTGACGACCACGGCACCCGCGGCGCCATCGATGATCAGCATGTCGCCGTCACGGACCAGCTCGCGCACATTGCCCATGGCAACGACGGCGGGCACGCCCATGCTGCGCGCCACGATGGCCGTATGCGAGGTCGGGCCGCCCAGATCGGTCACGAAAGCCGCGAAGCGGCCGCCGCGCAAGCGCAGCATGTCTGCGGGCGAAATATCGTGCGCCACGACCACCAGCGCATCATCGCCGCCCATGTGGGACATGTCGGGCAAGATGGCGGAGGTGCCCGCCAGCACGTGCAGCACGCGCTCAATCACCTGGCGGACGTCCGCCCCGCGCTCGCGCAGGTATTCGTCCTCCATGGCGTCGAACTGCTGGCCCAGGATCTGGCCTTGCGTGGTCAGCGCCCATTCGGCGTTGTAGTGGCGCTCGGCAATCAGGGCCAGCGTCTGCTCGGCCAGCAAGGGATCGCCCAACAGCAGGCTGTGCACGTTCAACATGGCGCCCAGCTCGCGCGGCGCATCGGCCGGCAAGGTGTCGGCCAGTTGCCGAAGTTCGTGCTGCGCCGAGGCCAGGGCGTCGGTCAGTCGGGCACTTTCCGTGGGCACATCTTCCGGCGATATCCGGTAGTGCGCCACTTCCAGCGCCGCGGCGCCCATGACGACGGCCCGCCCGATGGCGTATCCCTTGGCAACCCCCTTGCCGTAAAGACAAACGACGGGCCTGGCAGCGCCAGATCCGTCGTATGCGGGGTCCAGGGTCGTGGACGAGCCGGCCCGGGCAGCGCTCAGGCCGGCTGTTTCAGAGGGGGTTCTATTCCTGCTCACCGAATTTGCTGTCGAACAGAGTTTCGATTTCGGAAAGGGCTTGCTCGGCGTCGCCGCCCGAAGCCTCCAGCTTGACCGTCACGCCCAGCCCGGCCGCCAGCATCATGACGCCCATGATGCTTTTGGCGTTCACACGCTGTGCGCCACGCGATATGAAGATCTCGCTTGAGAACTTACTGGCAAGTTGCGTCAGCTTGGCGGCCGCCCGCGCATGCAAACCCAATTTATTGCTGATGACGATGTCTGTAGTAGGCATAGGAAATATTATGACCGCGGATGAACGCCGCGGTGTTGATCACAGCAAAACGCCAAACCGCCAACTGCTTTTCGGCTTGAATTATCAGCCGACATAATAGGGCAAATTCCCGCCCGTCAGTCTACACGCAAGACACCCTGCACCCCGCCGGCCAAGGCCTTCTCACGGGTTTCCGCCAATGGCAGGTTGCGATAGGTCAGCGCCCGCAGCAGCATGGGGGTATTCAGGCCCGCCAGCACGCAGCATTGAATGCCTTGGGCCTGGGCGTCGGCCACCGCCCGCTTGGAGATATTGGCGGGCGTGGCGCCGATCAGGTCCGTCAGCACCAGCACGCCGGCGCCGTGATCCTGCCCCAGGATGTCTTTCAAGACGTCCGGCGCCAGATCATCCGGCCGGTCTTCGGGCTGGATATCGTGAATGGCCAGCATGCCGTCAAGGTTGCCCATGACGTGGCTGGCGCATTCGCGCATCGCCGCGCCCAAAGGCGCGTGCACGACGATAACAATACCCGTGGTCATGACGGATTCCAGAGAGTTCAGGCCGCCACGGCAGTGGTCGCCACGGCTTTTTCAAGCGCCTGGACGAACATGCCTGCGACATCGAAGCCGGTCTGTTCGGCAATCTCTACGAAACAGGTGGGGCTGGTGACGTTGACTTCGGTGACGTAGTCGCCAATGACGTCCAGGCCGACCAGCAGCAGGCCGCGGGCGGCCAGCTTGGGGGCCACGGCTTCGGCGATTTCGCGGTCGCGCGCGGACAATTCCTGCGCGACGCCGCGGCCGCCTGCGGCCAGGTTGCCGCGCGTTTCGCCGGCCAGCGGGATGCGGGCCAGCGAGTACGGCACCGGTTCGCCGCCGATCAGCAGGATGCGCTTGTCGCCCTTGACGATGTCGGGGATGTAACGCTGGGCCATGATGGTGCGCGCGCCGTTGTCGGTCAGCGTTTCCAGGATGGCGTTCAGGTTGGGATCCTTGGGCTGCAGGCGGAATACGCCCGTGCCACCCATGCCGTCCAGCGGCTTGACGATCACGTCGTGATGCGTGTCGTGGAATGCCTTCAAACGAGCCATATTGCGGGTCACCAGCGTGGGCGCGGTGAACTCGCTGATCTCGGTGATGGCCAGCTTTTCGGGATGGTTACGGATGGCCGCGCCGCTGTTGAACACGCGGGCGCCTTGCGCCTCGGCATATTCGAGCAGGTGCGTGGAATACACGTATTCCATGTCGAAAGGCGGGTCTTTGCGCATGACGACTGCCCCGAAGTCCGCCAACGGCAGATCCTGGGCGGCGGATTCCGTCCACCAGTCATGGCCGTGCAGGTCGGCGTCGGCCACCAGCGCTATCGGCCTGGTGACGGCCTTGACGATGCCCGCCTCGATGTAAAGGTCGCCCTGCATGGCCACGCTAAGCGTATGGCCGCGCGCCACCAGGGCACGCATCATGGCGACAGAACTGTCCTTGTACGCCTTTAGAAGCGGCAAGGGATCCAAAACGAACAAAACATGCATCGCGACACCCCGAACGTACGCCGCCTTCCCTAGTGGGAAGGCGGCTTTATGACATCGTAGCGCAGAGCCGCCCAATAAGCGAACCCGCCGGTCACAGGACGGACGGCGGGTCGGAAGCGGAGCGGCCTAGCCCTCTAGAGAAGGCTGCGGCTGGAACTCAGGCGGCCGATTCAGGCTTGCCCGCAGCGGGCACTGCCTTCTTCTTGGGCGCCAGCACCATGACCATCTGACGGCCTTCGAGCTTCGGCATGGCTTCGACCTGGGCAAGTTCCAGCAGATCGTCGCGCACACGTTCAAGCACCCGCATACCGAGTTCCTGGTGAGCCATTTCGCGGCCCCGGAAACGCAGCGTCACCTTGGCCTTGTCGCCCTCTTCGAGGAAGCGGCGCAGGTTGCGCAGCTTGACCTGGTAGTCGCCCTCGTCGGTGGCCGGACGGAATTTGACTTCCTTGACCTGAATGACCTTCTGCTTGGAACGAGCTTCGGCTTGGCGCTTTTGCTCTTGGTACTTGAACTTACCGTAGTCCATCAAACGGCAGACCGGCGGTTCGGCGTTCGGCGCGATTTCCACCAGATCCACGTCGCTTTGCTCGGAAAGACGGAACGCGTCGGCGATCTTGACGATGCCCAGCTGTTCTCCTTCCAGACCTATCAGGCGCACCTCGGGGACGCGGATTTCACCGTTGATGCGATTGGCTTTTTCAGTGGCGATGTTGAAAGCTCCTAGAAATGTTAAGCAGCACTGCTATCAGGTTGATTGACGTCGCGACGGGTGGACACATCCTCGGTCAAGCGCGCGACGAATTCGTCGTATGCGATTGCGCCAAGGTCCAATCCACCCAGACCGCGTACGGCTACGGTGCCGTTTTGCTTCTCCTTGTCGCCGACGACAAGAATGTACGGCACCTTTTGCAGGCTGTGCTCCCGAATTTTACGAGTGATTTTTTCACCACGCAAATCGGACTCTACTCTAAAGCCTTGTTTTTTCAGGCTTTGTGTGATTTCAGCCGCATAATCGGCCGAAGGTTCGGAAATGCAGCATACGACAGCCTGCACCGGAGCCAGCCAGGGAGGCATCGCGCCGGCATGGTTTTCGATCAGCATGCCGATAAAACGCTCGAGCGAACCCAGGATGGCACGGTGCAGCATGACCGGCGGACGGCGCTGGTCATTCTGGTCCACGTACTCGGCGCCCAGGCGCACAGGCATGGAGAAGTCGACCTGGATCGTACCGCATTGCCAGTGACGGCCGATGGCGTCCTTCAGGGTGTATTCCACCTTCGGGCCGTAAAACGCGCCTTCTCCGGGCGAAATCTCGAATTCGCATCCGGTGCGGCGCAGGCTTTCCATCAGCGCCTGTTCGGCCGTATCCCAGACCTCGTCCGAGCCGATGCGCTTTTCAGGGCGCGTAGCAACCTTATACAGCACTTCGGTAAAGCCGAAGTCGCGGTAGACCTTCTGCAGCAGGGCCGTGAAGTCGGCGCATTCGTCCTGGAGCTGTTCTTCGGTACAGAAAATGTGACCGTCGTCCTGCGTGAAGCCGCGCACGCGCATCATGCCGTGCAGCGAGCCCGAGGGTTCGTTGCGGTGGCACTGGCCGAATTCGCCATAGCGCAGCGGCAGTTCGCGGTAGGAATGCAGGCCGGAATTGAAGATCTGCACGTGGCCCGGGCAGTTCATCGGCTTCAGGCCGTAAACGCGGTTTTCGGACTCGGTCGTGAACATGTTTTCACGATAGTTGTCCCAGTGGCCCGTCTTCTTCCACAACGACAGGTCCAGGATCTGCGGTGCCTTGACTTCCTGGTAGCCGTTGTTGTTGTAGACGGCGCGCATGTATTGCTCGACCTGCTGCCACAGGGCCCAGCCCTTGGGGTGCCAGAAGATCAGGCCAGGCGCTTCGTCCTGGAAGTGGAACAGGTCGAGTTCGCGGCCAATCTTGCGGTGGTCGCGGCGTTCGGCCTCTTCCAGCATATGCAGGTAGGCTTCCTGGTCTTCCTTGGTCGCCCAGGCGGTGCCGTAGATGCGCTGGAGCATCTCGTTCTTGCTGTCGCCGCGCCAGTAGGCGCCGGCCACCTTCATCAGCTTGAAGACTTTCAGCTTGCCCGTGGACGGCACGTGGGGGCCGCGGCACAGGTCGATGAAGTCGCCTTCGCGGTACAGGCTGAGCGGCTCGTTCGAAGGAATCGAAGCGATGATCTCGGCCTTGTACGTTTCGCCGATGCCCTTGAAGAATTCGACGGCGTCGTCGCGCGACCATTCTTCGCGCGTCACGACTTCGTCCTTCTTGGCCAGTTCGGCCATCTTCTTTTCGATGGCGGCCAGGTCTTCAGGCGTGAACGGGCGCTTGTACGAGAAATCGTAGTAGAAGCCGTTGTCGATCACGGGGCCGATGGTGACTTGGGCGTCGGGGAACAGGGACTTGACGGCATAGGCCAGCAAGTGGGCCGTGGAGTGGCGGATCAAGTCCAGGCCGTCGGCGTCCTTGGCGGTCACGATTGCCAGGCGCGCATCGCCTTCGATGCGGAAGCTGGTATCGACCAGCTTGGATTCCGCGCCTTCAACCGTCACGCGGCCGCCCAAGGCGGCCTTGGCCAAGCCCGTACCGATCGATTGCGCCACTTCGGCAACCGTTACCGGCCCCGGATATTGGCGCTGCGAACCATCGGGCAATGTGATCTGTACCATCGGGAGTGCTTCCTGGGGTTCTGGGAACTAAAAATTCGAAAATCGGAAACGAAAAACGCGGCCTGAGAGCCGCGTTCTAGTGGTTGTCTTGCTGAGTCCTACCGCTGACCTGACACGGTGAAACCCGACGCACGAAAAACTAACGCGACATAGGGCGAAAGTTCCGGGTCGTAGTTCGTGCCAGCGGGAAAAACATGGTTCTAAGCCTGTTGGTACGCGCCCGAGGCGGCGCGGAGCAAGTGTTGCGCAATCGGGATCAACGGATCAATTGCGTTTATCGTTGCCGATTGTAGCACCATTTGTGTCCTTTCCGTGGCGTAAGCGAGACAAACCGCCCGGTCACGCCAAGTTGCGGCTGCCTGCCATGGCTGCCAGCGCGTGCCGGACGCCCTCCTGCCACGGCGGCGCGTGTATCCCGAATCGCTGCGCCAGCAGGCCGGTATCCAGACAAGAGTTCAAGGGCCTGCGCGGCGTGGACGGGTACTGGCTGGACGGGACCGGCTGGATATCGGCCGGCACCAGCGTGACGGGCAGCCCTGCCATCCGGGCTTGCTCGGCCACGTAGCAGGCGTATTCGTGCCAGGTGGCCTGGCCCCCGGCCGCCAGGTGGTACAGCCCGAACGGGAACCCCGTCATCCCGCCCAGGTAGCGCGCTACCGCCAGCGCCGTCACGTCGGCGATGAACGCGGCGCCTGTCGGCGCGCCGCGCTGATCGCTGACGACGCGCAACGGCTCAGGCTGGCGCAGCGCCATCAGCATGGATTTCAGGAAGCTGTTGCCGAACACGCCATAGATCCACGACGTGCGGAACACCAGATGATCCGCGTTCATGGCCTGGACGGCGCGCTCACCCGCCAGCTTGCTGCGGCCATAGGCATTCAGCGGCGCCGGCACGTCGGTCTCGAGGTAGGGATCCTGCTTCTCGCCGTCGAACACATAATCGGAGGAGTAATGGACGATAAGCGCGCCCCGGCTTGCGGCCAACGCGGCAAGCTCGCCCGCCGCTTCGGCGTTGATCCGCATGGCGCGCACCACGTCCTCCTCGGCGCGTTCGACCGAGGTCAGCGCGGCGGCATTGACGATGACGTCAGGCTTTTCACGGCGCACCACTCGCGCCAGCTGCAGGGGGTAGGTCAAGTCGCACTCGCTCCTGCCCACCGCTGCCACGTTGCCCAGGGGCGCAAGGCTGCGCCTGAGTTCAAAGCCCAACTGGCCATCCCGACCTAAAACCAGAATCTTCTTGGGCATACGTACGCTCTTTGTCAGGCCAAGGGTGCAACAGTCTGATTTTGGCGCGTTTCCCATCCGAACAACCGTAGGGAAACGTAATCTGCCTTCGCAAATTTCAGACAACCCGCGACGCGTGCTTAGGATTTCGCCCACAACCGGATGAAACCACCACCAGCGTTCCCTTTTACCGGCCTATGGGGCATCGATGAAACCTGTTTCAACGCCTGGAAGCGTGGCGTCATTCTTTTCAGTCCCCGCGCGCGGCGGCGACGCCGATGATCGCCCTCCGGGCGCACGCCGGCATCTGCTGCTGTCGCGCCCTCCCCCCTCCATCCGCGTCGCCGTGCTGGATGACCACCCCGTCGTGACGCTGGGCGTTGCCGCCCACCTGGAAAGCCGGCCGGGATTCCGGGTCGTGCATCGGGAAACGTCGGCGCGCGCCCTATTGGAAAAACTGGGCCATGCGCCCTGTGACGTCGCCTTGATCGATTTCTATCTGCCCCAGGAGCCCTGGGACGGCGTCAACTACCTGCGGCGCCTGCGCCGCTACCACCCCAACCTGGCGATCATCACGTTTTCAGCCGGCAACCTTCACGAAACCCAATACGCCGCGTTCCGCGCCGGCGCCAATGGCTACCTGGCCAAACAGTGGGGCATGGCTTTCCTGGCGGACATGATCCGCGGCGTGCTGAACGGCAGGGATCCCTTCCTCACAGTGGTTGAAGGCAAGGTCCGCCCCCTTCAGCCCACGCACCCGCATGCGCTGTTGACCACGTCCGAAGTCGAAATCCTGCGCCATATCCGCCAGGGGCTGTCGGTGACGCAGATCGCGGTCCGGCTCATGCGCAGCAAAAAGACGGTCAGCACCCACAAGCGCCGCGCCATGCGCAAACTGCGGCTGGCAGACGACCTGTCGCTGGCGCTGTACCTGCGTGAGAAGTTCGCCGAATGACCCCGGAGCTGCGCGCCCCCCTGGCTTGGTCAGATGATGCGGGAATAGCTGGCGCTGGTGGTGACGCTGCGCAGATAGCCATCGAAAGCCATGGCGACCGCGCGCACGAAATACCAGCCCAGGCCGGTTACCTGGACCTCGGTGGAACGCAGATTCACCAGGCCCAATTCCGCCAAATTGGCCATTTGCAGCAATTCGCGACCGAAGTAGTCGCCAAAGCGCAAGCCATGGCGCGCTTCGATCCGCGCGAAATCCACGCGGCCCTGGCACATGATGTCCATGATGACCTCCCGCCGGACCAGGTCGTCGGCATTGAGCGCCAGCCCCCGCTCGACCGCGAAATCACCGGATTCAATGGCGGCGTAGTACTCGTCAAGCACTTTGGCGTTTTGGCTGTAGGTGTTACCGATGCGGCCGATGGCCGATACGCCCAGCGCCACCAGATCGCGGTCGGGCTGCGTGCTGTAGCCCTGGAAATTCCGGTGCAGTTCGCCCCGCTGCTTGGCAATCGCCAGCGCGTCCGTGTTCAACGCGAAATGATCCATGCCGATGTACGTGTAGCCCTGCTGCAAAAAGCCGTCGATGGCCGAGCTGAGCAGGCCGACGCGCGTGGCGCGGTCGGGCAGATCGGCTTCATTGATGCGGCGTTGCGGCTTGAAGCGTTCCGGCAGATGCGCATAGGCGTACAGCGCGATGCGGTCGGGCCGCAGCGTCACCACTTGCGCGATTGTGCGCGCGAACGATTCGGTGGTCTGCAAGGGCAGCCCGTAGATCAAGTCCACGTTGACCGAGTCGTAGCCCAGGGTTCTGGCGCTTTGCATCAGCGCCCGCACGTCCTCGAAAGACTGCACGCGGTGCACCGCCACCTGCACCCGTTGGTCGAAGTCCTGCACCCCAAAACTCAGCCGGTTGAAGCCCAGTTGGCGCAAATGGGCCAAACGCGCGGGCGTGGCCGTGCGTGGATCGACTTCGATGGAAATCTCGGCGTCCGCTTCAAACCGGAAGCCCGCCCGCAGGTCTTGCATCAGACGGGTCAGTTCATCGTCGGACAGGAAGGTCGGGGTGCCGCCGCCAAAATGCAGTTGCGACACCGGAACACCCGCACCGAGTTCCCGGACGTGCAACGCGATTTCTTGCGCCAGCGCGTCCAGATAGCGGGCGGCGCGTTCGTGGTGACGCGTCACCACCTTGTTACAAGCACAGTAGTAGCAGACCGAGTCGCAGAACGGGATGTGGACGTACAACGACAGGGGCTCGTCCGGGCTGGTTGCGCGCCGCTGCTGGAGCGCCTGCCGGTAGTCCTGCTTGCCGAATCCGGCGTGATAGCGGTCAGCCGTGGGGTAAGAGGTGTATCGCGGCCCGTTCTTGTCCAGCCTTGCCAGCAACTGGGGCGGGAAAAAGGGCTCGGCGGCGGCGGTGGCCGGAGGTTCTGAAACGAGTGGGCGTAGGGCGGCTTGCATACCCTGGATTATTCGCCTGTGGCGCCCTGCCCACCTTGATCTTGCGCAAACCGCGCCACCGGCACCTGCGTGGGCGGTCTGGCCCTTAAAATGCGTCAATCACGATGCAGAACAAGGACACACCTCATGGGCACTGAACTGGAAGGCCGCTTGCTGGCCATGCGCCAGGCGTTGGCGATTGCCATCGCCCTTTCCACCCGCAGCAGCCCCCAGGCGACCGACATGGCGCTGGAACTGCTGGACGACCTGAAAGCCAACCTGGATAAGACGCCGTCTGACAGCCCGTTCGAAAAACCGGAATGGGTCGTGGGTGCGCACGACGAACTGGACGGCATTGCCCGCCTGGTGCGCGCCTTCACGCAAACGCCAGAACCGGACGCCGACCCGCAGTAGCCCCCTGGCCCTACGCGCCGCAGGCCGCCGCCGGTGGCAGCACCCGCCAGTACAGGCCGGGAAAATCGACGCCAACGGGATCAAAGCCCTCGGGGCGCGTGTTCAGGCTCAGTTCCAGCGCGCCGCATGCAGCCGCCAGCCCGGTGGGCACCCAGGGGCTGTGGCGCGCCTGCCCGTCGATCAGCACCAGCGGCTGTTCGGGCAAGCGCAACGCCAGCGCGCCGGCTTCGGCCGGCGGCCCCGATATCACCCGTACCGGTCCGCCCAAGGCAAGCGTCGCCCGTTTGTGCAGGGTCTGCGCCAGCGCCTGGGAATCGAAATACCGCCAATCCGCCGGCCGCCGCGCCAGCCCCGCCCCCAAGGGCGAGGTCAATTCCATCCGCGCCATCAACGCCAACTGGATCAGCATGAAAGCCACCAAGGCTTCACGCGGCCTGACACGCCGCCACCCCACGCGACCCCGCAGCAGTTCCATCACGGCCGGCACCGCAAACAGCAGATACGGCGTTCCCCAATGCAGCTGGATGTGGGAACCAGTGGCCAGTGTCATCACACTGACGAAGACGAGCGGCGTGAAGCCGAAGGCGAGCAACAGCGCGCGGCCCGGGTCGCGCGGTGTCGGGGCCGGCACCGCGACGTCGGCGGCGCGCACTGACCGCCTGCGCCGCGTCAGCACCCAGAACACCCCCAGCAGCACCCACGCGGGCATGGCACGGTTGAGCATCTGATCGCCCCACCACCGCGCCACCTCTTGAGCGCGGGCCGGCCAGGACAGGCTGGCCGCCAGCGACGAGGTCATGGCATAGCCCAAGGATTCGAAATCGTTTGCCGCCAACCAGATCAGATGGGGCGAAAACACGGCCAAGGCCGTCAACCCGGCCACCTGCAGGCCGAACACCTGCATCGGATCGCGCCAGCCCCGTTGGCTTAGCCAGAAGACCAGTACAGCCACGCCCGCCACCACGATCTGGTATTTGGCCAAAGCGCCCAGTCCCAGGCAGACGCCCAACACGATCCACCAGCCGATGCGGCGCGTGGCGTAGGCCTTCCAGCAAGCCACCGCGCAGCCCACCGCCAACGGGATCAGCACGATCTCGTGGTTATAGAAGTACAGCCGTCCGTTGTAGAAGGTGACGCACAGGCCGGCCAGCAAGGCAACCATCGCATAGGCGCGGCCACGCAGTTCGCGCAGCAGGCACCAGAGCAAGGCAAAGGCCCCCAAGGTGCACAGCGCCCCCGCAAAATACGTCGCCCACGCCGACCACCCCAGCACGCGCACCAATGGCCACAGCAACCACGTCGGCAACGGCGGATGCTTGTAGTAGCCCCATTCCAGGCTGCGCACCCAGGTCAATTGCTCGATGTTGTCGGTCGGCGGCGCCAGCGCTCCCCGGTCAAGCAGCGGCAGCCACAACAAGGCGAACACCAGCAGCCCCGCCACTATCCCCCACCGCTCCATCCGGGCCGACCGCACTGCACGCATCCCCACCCGCATCTCCCCCGCCACCATCCGGTGGACCACCTTGCTCGCCCGACATTGGGCGGGGGAATTATGAATTTGCGCGACGCGGCAAGGCCGGGGGTTTTGTTCGCCAATTGTTGAAAAACTGTAAAGCGGCAGACAAGCGGGAACGCTGCCCTAACTGGCCTGACCACTTGATAGGAAGACGTGTATTCCCTCTGATCGTTTTCCCTGAATCTTCAAGATTTCCCTTCTATTTCAATATCGACATGCCTATATTGGTGGCCTGACCACTAGGCCATTTTGATCGCCAAACCTGTCATGAGTTCGTTCCAGGCCGTCGCCGCCACCCGTCTGTACCGCATGATCGCCGACCAGATCGCCGGCCGCATCCGGGCGGGCGATTTCCCCCGCGGCGCGCGCCTGCCGTCCGAACGCGAATTGGCGGAACAATTGCAAGTCAGCCGGGCGTCGATCCGCGAAGCCTTGATCGCGCTGGAAATCGAGGGCTATGTGGAAGTGCGCGTCGGGTCGGGGGTGTTCGTCACCATCGCCCCCGACGGTGCCGGGTTCCCGTCGCCCGGCGGCCCGTCCCCTTCCGGCACCGCCGATCGCGACGACATCGGCCCCTTCGACCTGCTTGAAGCCCGCATGCTGATCGAACCGGATTGCGCCGCGCTAGCCGCCCACCAGGCCACGCCCGCCCAGATCGCCGCCATCCGCGACGCGCATGCGGACATGTCCCTGACCGACTCGCCCGGCCGCCACGACCGCGAATTCCACAGCGCCATCGCCGCGGCATGCGGCAATGCGGCGCTGGCTTCCGCAGTGGCTCATCTATGGAACCTGAGCCAGGCCAGTCCGGTGTACAGCCGCATGCAGGACTACTTCGTCACCACGCAGGCGTGGGCGGCGGCCCATACCGAACATCAGCGCATCCTGAACGCCATCGTGGCGCGGGATCCGATCCGTGCGCGCCACGCCATGCACACGCACCTGCTGGGCATCCTGGCGCGCCTGCGCGAAGACTTCGATTCATTCACCGACCTTCGAGGCAATCCATGACATCGTCTTCCCTTTCCATCAACGGCAAGCGGCTGTGGCAATCATTGATGGATCTGGCGCAGATCGGCGCCACGCCCAAGGGTGGCAACTGCCGCCTGGCATTGACCGCCCTGGATGGCCAGGGCCGCGACCTGGTGACGGGATGGATGCGCGACGCGGGCCTCACCGTGCGGGTGGACCAGGTGGGCAACATCTTCGCGCGCCGCGCCGGACGCAACAACGATCTTGCGCCTGTCATGACGGGCAGCCACATCGACACGCAGCCCACGGGCGGCAAGTTCGACGGCTGTTACGGGGTGCTGGCGGGCCTTGAAGTCATGCGCACCTTGAACGATGCGGGCATCGACACCGAAGCGCCGCTGGAATTGGCCATTTGGACCAACGAGGAAGGCTCGCGCTTCGTGCCCGTCATGATGGGTTCGGGCGTATTCGCGGACAAGTTCCCGCTGGAAACAGCGCTGTCGGCCCGCGATGCGCAAGGGATTTCCGTGCGCGACGAATTGCAGGCCATCGGCTACGCGGGCGCCGATCCCGTTGGCGGACGGCCGGTCGACGCGTACTTCGAAGCGCATATCGAGCAGGGCCCAATCCTGGAGCACGAAGAGAAAGTCGTCGGCGTGGTAACGGGCTCATTGGGCCTGCGCTGGTACGACATCACAGTGACGGGCATGGAAATGCATGCGGGGCCCACCCCGATGGCGATCCGCCGCGACGCCCTGTTCGCCGCCAGCTTCCTGGTGCAGGCCGTGATCAACATCGCGAACGCGCACCAGCCGCACGGACGCGGCACGGTCGGCGAAATCCACGCGCATCCGGGCTCGCGCAACGTCATCCCCGGCCAGGTCCGGTTCACGGCAGACCTGCGCCACGAAGACGAAGCGACGCTGACGCGCATGGACCAGGAATGGCGTCGTGTCTGCGACGACATCGCCGTGGCGCATGGCGTGCAGGTCGACCTGAAGGACGTGCAGTACTTCCGCCCCACTCCCTTTGACCCCGACCTGGTAGACAAGGTGCGCCAGGGCGCCGCCCGCCGCCGCCTGCCCGCCATGAACATCGTGACGGGTGCGGGACACGACGCCGTCTACATGGCCGCGGTGGCACCCACGGCGATGATCTTCGTGCCCTGCAAGGACGGCATCAGCCACAACGAGATTGAAGACGCGCAGCCCGAACACCTGGAAGCCGGCTGCAACGTCCTGCTTGACGCCATGGTGGCGCGCGCCAACGCCGCGCGCTAGCACCGCCGATTTCGCCGCAATGGTGCGCGGCCGCCTTACCCAGCACCTGTATGAAGCACGGTTGTAGCGGCTTCACCCGTAGTACCCCTGAGAAATGCAGGTGGCACGAGGTTTGCTTGTTATTTGCCCGGCATCCGCCGCGCAACGGCGGTCACCTGTCAGTCCCTTTCCAGCCCGGAGGCTCGCAGTGAAATCGAAGAAATGGTTCTCCCTCAGCATCGGCGCATTGGTCCTTGCGGCCGCGCTGCCCGCCACGCAAGCCCTGGCCCAGACCAAGGGCGGTACCTTGAACATGATCGTTCAGCCGGAGCCGCCCGTGATCGTCACGGCCATCAACCAGCAGGGCCCCACGCAATTCGTCGCGGGCAAGATCTACGAAAGCCTGCTGACCTACTCCACCGACTTGAAGCCGCAGCCGGGCCTGGCCAAATCCTGGGAAGCGGCGGCCGACGGCCTGACCTACACCTTCCATCTGCAAGACAACGTCAAGTGGCATGACGGCAAACCGTTCACGTCTGAAGACGTCGTGTTCTCGCTGTCGGACATGCTGCCCAAGACGCATGCGCGCGCCCGCGTCATCCTGAACAAGTTCGTCGAGTCGGTTCAGGCGCCCGACGCGAAGACTGTCGTCGTCAAACTGAAGACGCCTTTCCCCGCGTTCATGCTGATGTTCGAACCCGGCTTTGCGCCGATGATGCCGAAGCACCTCTACGCCGGCACCGACTACATGACCAACCCGGCGAACCAGAAGCCGGTGGGCACGGGACCCTTCATGTTCAAGGAATGGAAGCGCGGCGAATACATCAAGCTGACGCGCAACCCCGACTACTGGAAGCCGGGCATGCCGTACCTGGACGAACTGGTGTTCAACGTGATCCCCGATGCGGCCTCGCGCGCGGTGGCGTTCGAGCGCGGCAGCGTGGACGTACTCCGTGGCGGCGACGTGGACAACGTCGACATCAAGCGCTTGCGCGCCTTGCCCAAGGTGGAATACACCACGGCCGGCTGGGAGATGTTCTCGCCGCAGGCCTACCTGATCTTCAACATGCGCAAGCCGCCGTTCGACAATCTGAAGGTTCGCCAGGCGGTCATGGCGGCAATGAACCGCAACATGGTCGTCAACAACATCTTCTTCGGCCTGGGCAAGGTGTCGACGAGCCCCTTCGTGACGACCGAGATGTTCTATGACAAGAACATGCCACCCATGCCGTTCGACATGAAGAAGGCGCGCGCGCTGATCAAGGAATCGGGCATCAAGCCGGAGGACTACACGATCCGCCAGCTGAGCTTCCCGTACGGATCCACGTGGGACCGGCTGGGCGAATACACCAAGCAGGCGCTGGAGCAATTGGGCTTCAAGGTCAATCTGGAATCGACGGATGCAGGCGGCTGGGCGAGTCGCACGGGCAACTGGGATTTCGACATGACGACGACCTTCACCTACCAGTACGGCGACCCCGCGCTGGGCGTGCAGCGCCTGTACATCACGTCGAACATCGTCAAGGGTTCGCCGTTCGCCAACGTGCAGGGCTACAGCAACCCCGAGACCGACAAGCAGTGGGAGGCCGCGGCCTCTGAGGTCGATCCGGCCAAGCGCCAGGAGCTCTACACCAAGCTGCAGACGACGCTGGTCAACGATGTGGCCAACGGCTTCCTGGTGGACATGGAATTCCCCACCCTGTATCGCGCCAATGTGAAGAACCTGGTCAAGACCGCCATCGGGCTTAACGAGTCGTTCGACGACGTGTACATCGAGAAGTAAGCGCAGCAAGACGCCGCCGCGGAACCCCCGCGGCGGCAGAGCCCGGCCGCGCGAAGGGCGTTGCCCAGGCAGCCCGCGCCCGTCCAGAGAGGACCCAGAGCATGAAATTCCTGTCTTTCCTTGTTTCCCGCATCGGCAAGGCCCTGGTGGTCGTGCTGGGCGTGGTGATCATCAATTTCTTCCTGATCCGCCTGGCGCCCGGCGATCCTGCCGCCGTGCTGGCCGGCCAGGCCGGCGCGGGCGACGCCGCCTATGTTGACCAGTTGCGCGTGGCCTTCGGTTTGGACAAGCCGATCCTGACGCAGCTGATGCTGTACCTGAAGGGCGTGGTCCAGCTGGACCTGGGCTTTTCCTACCGCAACCACGTGCCCGTGCTGGACCTGATCGTGGAGCGCCTGCCGGCGACTTTCCTGCTGATGTCCTGCGCCTTCGTATTCTCCATTGTGCTGGGCGTGTTCCTGGGCGTGGTCGCCGCCAAGGCCCGCTATCGCAACAAGCGCCGCTGGATCGACAGCTCGGTCATGACCGGCGCGCTGTTGCTGTACGCCACGCCGCTGTTCTGGTTGTCGCTGATGGGCATCCTGCTGTTTTCGGTCGTGCTGGGCTGGTTGCCCGCCTTCGGCATGGAAACCGTAGGTTCCGGGCTGACCGGCCTGGCGCGCGCGGCGGACATCGCCCAGCACCTGGTCCTGCCCACGATCACCCTGGGCTGCTTCTTCATGGCCGTGTATGTGCGCCTGACGCGCGCATCGATGCTGGAAGTCATCGGGATGGATTTCGTGAAGACGGCGCGCGCCAAGGGTGTCAGCCCCAGCCGCGTGATCCGCACCCATGTGCTGCGCAACGCGCTGCTGCCCGTCATCACCTTCGCCGGCATCCAGCTGGGCCAGATGGCCGGTGGCGCGGTGCTGACCGAAACCGTGTTCGCCTGGCCCGGCATCGGCCGCCTGATGTTCGACGCCCTGCTGCAACGCGACTACCAGCTGCTGCTGGGCATTTTTCTCGTCACTTCCATCATGGTGGTGGTGTTCAACCTGCTGACCGACGTGCTGTACCGCCTGATCGACCCCCGCATCGGCGCCGGTGCGCAGCAAGGAGCCGCCGCATGAAGTCATTCGCCCAACGGTACATGCGCAACTACGGCGCGGTGGCCGGCCTGATCATCATGCTGATCGTGGTCGTCGTGGCGCTGGCCGCCCCCCTGCTGTACGAGGAATCCCCCTGGATGATGGTGGCGGACCCGCTGATCCCGCCCTTCACCAATGCCGACTATCCCTTCGGCACCGACATGCTGGGCCGCGACATCACGGCCGGCCTGGTCTGGGGCGCCCGGGTGTCGCTGATGGTGGGCCTGCTGTCGACGGCCGTGGCCCTGCTCTTCGGGATTCTGGTGGGGTCGGTCGCGGGCTATTGCGGCGGCCGCGTCGACGATGCGCTGATGCGTTTCACCGAATTCTTCCAGACCATTCCGCAACTGGCGATGGCGGTGGTGCTGGTGGCCATCCTGAGCCCGTCTGTCTATTCCATCATGGGCGCGATCGCCATCGTGTCGTGGCCCCCGGCCGCACGCCTGGTGCGGTCGGAATTCATGACGCTGAAGCAGCGCGAGTTCGTGCAGGCGGCCATCGTCATCGGCCAGACGCCCGCGCGCATCGTCAGCACGCAGATCCTGCCCAACGCCATGTCGCCCATCATCGTGTCGGCATCGTTCATGGTGGCGACCGCCATCCTGACGGAGTCGTCGCTGTCCTTCCTGGGGCTGGGCGACCGCAACCTGATGAGCTGGGGTTTCATGATCGGCGCCGCGCGCACGATGATCCGCGAAGCGTGGTGGATGAGCGTCTGGCCCGGCGTGGCGATCCTGCTGACCGTGCTGGCCATCAACCTGATCGGCGAAGGCTTGAACGACGCCCTCAACCCGCAGCTGCGCAAGCGCGGCGAATAGGAGGCCGACATGACCGAAGCCACGCCCCTGTTGTCCATCCAGAACCTCAGCATCGCCCTGCCCCGCGGCGGCGACCGCCCGTTTGCCGTCCAGGACGTCTCCTACGACATCCGAGCCGGCGAGATCCTGTGCATCGTCGGGGAGTCCGGTTCGGGCAAGTCCATGAGCGCCAACGCCATCATGGGTCTCTTGCCCGACTACCTGACGCCGCAGCAAGGCCGCATCCTGTTCCGCGGCAAAGACCTGCTGCAGCAAGACGAAGCCACCCTGCAGGCCATGCGCGGCAAAGACATGGCGATGATCTTCCAGGAGCCCCTCTCGGCCCTGAATCCGCTGATGACCGTGGGCGACCAGATCAGCGAAGTCATGCGCGTGCACAACGCTTACCCGGGCGCCGAACGTTTGAAGCGCACCCTGGAGCTGCTGGCCTTCGTGGGCTTGCCGGATCCAGCCACGCTTTATCACGTCTATCCGTTCCGCCTGTCCGGCGGCCAGCGGCAACGCGTGATGATCGCGATGGCGTTGGCGCTGGAGCCGGCGCTGCTGATCGCCGACGAGCCAACGACCGCGCTGGACGTCACCACCCAGGCGCAGATCCTGGCGCTGATCGCCCGCATCCAGAAGGAAAAAGGCATGGGCGTGATGTTCGTCACGCATGACTTCGGCGTGGTGGCCGAAATCGCCCACCGCGTCGCCGTCATGGAAAAAGGCGTGCTGGTGGAACAGGGCCCCGCCGACGACGTGCTGAACCGCCCGCGCCACCCCTATACCCAGCGCCTGATCGCGGCCGTGCCGCACCGGCGCGGCGAAGAACGCGTCGCCACCGCGGACGACAAACCCGTGCTGGAAGTGAAGGACCTGAAGAAGACCTACGTGATCGGCCATGGCTGGCTGGGCGGCAAGCGCGAAGTGCACGCGGTGGATGGCGTGAGCTTTGCCGTGCGCCGCGGCGAGACGCTCGGCATCGTGGGCGAATCCGGATCGGGCAAATCCACCATCGGCAAATGCCTGCTGAAGTTGGTGGGCATCAACGGCGGCCAGCTGATCTTCAACGGGCAAGACATTGCCACGATGTCGGAGTCGCGCTTCAGGCCCATGCGCCACGACATCCAGATGATCTTCCAGGACCCGTTCGCATCGCTCAACCCCCGCCATACGGTCGGGCGCATCATCAGCGACGGGCCTGTCGCCAACGGCGTGCCTCGGGCGCAAGCCGAAGCCCGCGTGCGCGAACTGCTGTCGCTGGTGGGCCTGGACCCGTCCGCGTTCGACCGCTATCCCAACCAGTTCTCGGGCGGCCAGCGGCAGCGCATCGGCATTGCCCGCGCCCTGGCGCTTGAACCCAAGGTGCTGGTGGCCGATGAATCCGTATCGGCGTTGGACGTGTCCGTGCAGGCCCAGGTGCTGCAACTGCTGCACGATCTGCAGCAACGCCTGAAGATCGCGTTGGTGTTCATCACCCACGATCTGCGCGTCGCGGCCCAGATCTGCAATTCGGTGCTGGTCATGCACCGCGGCAAGGTGGTGGAGTACGGTTCGCCCGCCCAGATCTTCGACAATCCGCAACACGCCTACACGCGGCAATTGATCGCCGCGGTGCCCGGCCAGCACTGGGACCCGACCCAGGCGACAATGGCCTGATTCACCGAACCGATGACAACACCAGGAGATACCACTGTGCAACGCCCCGCCGCCGTCCCCACCGTGCAGATCGACAACGACATGGTCACCGTCACCGAATGGCGCTTTCCGCCGGGCGGGGAAACCGGCTGGCACCGGCACGGCATGAACTACGTGGTGGTGCCGCAAACCACCGGCCCGCTGCTGCTGGACACGCCAGACGGCCAGATCACCAGCCAGCTCACGACCGGCATCGCCTACTATCGCCCCGTTGGCGTCGAGCACAACGTCATCAACCCCAGTGACACCGAATTCGTTTTCGTCGAGATCGAAATCAAGCAGGCTTGACGCGTCAGCGAGGACCATCATGAAGGCGTTTTTTTCGGAAGAGCAATTGCTGCACACCCCGCAGCAGTTCATGCGGTTGGGCCGCCTGAGCGCACCCACCGACCTGCCGTCGCGGGCTGAAAGCCTGCAAGGCGCGCTGGCGTCCCGGGGAATCAAGGTCGAAGCACCTGCCGACTACGGCCGCAAGCCGTTGGAAAGCATTCACAGCGCCGACTACCTGAACTACCTGGAAACGGCCTATGCCCGCTGGCAGTCGCTCAAGGCGCCCGGCGTGGACCCGGGCCCGGAAGTCCTGCCCAACCTGTCGCCGTACTACAACGGCCGCATCGAACAGGCAGGCCGCGGCCCCTGCCCGTCGCCATCCATCGTGGCGCAGACGGGCTACTACCTGAGCGACCTGTCCTGCCCCATAGGCCCCCAGACCTGGCGGTCGGCGCTGCGGTCCACCCACAGCGCGGTAGCCGCCGCCGATCACGTGGCCAGCACCGGCGGCATGGCCTATGCCCTGTGCCGCCCCTCGGGCCATCATGCGCACCGCGACCGCGCCGGCGGCTTCTGCTACCTGAACAGCAGCGCTGCCGCGGCCAGCCGCCTATTGCAGACCTGGTCCAAAGTGGCCGTGCTGGATGTGGACGCGCACCATGGCGACGGCACCCAGAACATCTTCTATCACCGGTCGGATGTGATGACCGTATCGTTGCATGCCGACCCCAGCGCCTACTACCCGTTCTACACGGGCTATGCGGAAGAGCGCGGGCAAGGCCAGGGTGAAGGCTACAACCTGAACCTGCCGCTGCCGCACGGTTCAGGCAACGATCCCTTCCTGGCCGCGCTGGACACGGCATTGACGGCGTTGGGCGGCTACGCCCCCGAAGCGCTGGTGCTGGCCTTGGGCTTCGACACGTATAAAGACGACCCCATCAGCGTGCTGAAGCTGGACATCGACGCCTACCGCGACATCGGCGCGCGCGTCGCCAGCCTGGGCGTGCCCACCGTCGTCGTGCAGGAAGGCGGCTACATGGTGCAGGCAATCGGCCCGGCGTTGGACGCGTTCCTGCAAGGCATGGGACACGCCGCCCCCTGACATGTCCTCCACCCCCACCGCCGTCCTGCCCGCCTCTTCCTCCACCCGCAACGCCGGCATCCTGTTGTTCTTCGCCGCGCTGGTGGCGTTCGCCACCTTCGACGCCGGATCCAAGCACATGCTGGAGCGCTACCCCGCGCCCTTCCTGAATGTGATGCGGTATCTGGCGGTGATCTTCCTGGCGATGGCGATGCTTTTCCGGCACGGCCGCGGCATGCGCCTGCGCGATGCGCCGGAAAAGCCCTTGCTGGTGCTGCGCGGCGTGATGCTGGCGACCGTGGCCTCGTGCTTCATGACTGCGCTGATCTGGATGCCGCTGTCCGAAGCCACGGCCATCTACTTCACGTCGCCATTGATCATGGTGGCGCTGTCGCCCTGGCTGCTTGGCGAACGCGTGCGTCCCGTGCAGTGGGCAGCGGTGGCAACCGGGTTCGCGGGCATGTTGCTGATCGTGCGGCCCGGTTCGGACTTGCCGCTGCTGGGTACCGTGCTGATGGCGGTGTCCGCCGTCAGCTATGCCATCTTCCAGGTGCTGACGCGCAAGCTGTCGGGCAAGGTCTCCGGTCCGGTGCAATACGCGTACACCGCGATTATCTGCCTGGTCGTCACGGCGCTGCCCGCCCCGTTCTTCCTGCCCAACCCGTGGCCGGACCTGACCGATGCGGTGCTGATCATCGCCCTGGGTGCATGCAGCGGCCTGGCGCAGATCCTGCTGATCGCCGCGTTCCAACGCGTGTCGGCCGCCACGCTGGCCCCGCTGAACTACTTCCAATTGCTGCTGGCGGTACTGTTCAGCACCTTCTGGTTCCAGCGCCCGCCAGACAGCCTGGCCCTGGCGGGCATGGCGCTTATCATGGCCGCCGGCATCTTCCTGGCCATACGCCGCGCGACGTGAACACGGGGCTTAGCTGGTTTCCCGCTGCACCAACGTAAAGCCCAGGTCCACGTGGCGCTCGGCGACCTCGTCGCCCGCCAGATGCCGCATCAGCAAGCCTGCGGCCGCCGCGCCGATCTCGTAGCGCGGCGTGGCGATCGTTGACAGGGGCGGCGTCGTCCAGGCCGTGCCGGCCAGATCGTGGAAGCCAATGATGGCCATCTGGCCCGGCACATTCACGCCCAGGCGCCCGCACTGGAACACTGCGCCCTGCGCCAGGTCGTCGTTGCAGAAAAAGACCGCATCGCAATCGGGATGGCGGTCGTGCAGGTCTTGCAGCAGCGACGCCCCCAGGCTGATGGACGATCTTTCGGGCGTCATGATTTCAAGCGCCGGGTCATGGCAGCCCGCATCCCGCAGAGCCTGCCGCGCGCCTTCGCAACGGCGCAGCGACCGCGGATCCAGCTGCGCGCCGACGATGCCGACGCGGCGATGGCCGCGCTCGAGCAAATGGCGGGCCGCCGCGTACCCGGAATCGAACTGCGAAAAGCCGACGCTCATGTCTTCGCCGGCCGGCAGGGTTTCGATCGTGTGCACCGTCGGGATCTGCTGCGCGCGCAGCAGGTCCCACACGCCGGGATTGTGGTCGATGCCGGTCAGGATCAGCCCGTCCGGCGAATGCTGCAGGTACTTTTGCAGCAGCGCCTCCTCTTCGTCGGGCGAGTATCCCGTCACGCCGATCAGCATGTGATAGCCGTGGCGGTCCAGCACGTCCTTGATCCCCGTGATGATGTCCACGAACACCACATTGCTCAGCGACGGGATCAGCGCCACGATAGTTTGCGAACGCGCCGACGCCAGTGCGCTGGCGGCGTGGTTGGGCACGTAGCCCAATTCCTGGCAAACCCGGGCGATGCGAAGGCGCAGCGCTTCCGCCACCTTGTCCGGCGTGCGCAACGCGCGCGACACGGTAATGGCGCTGACGCCCACCCGGCGGGCGACATCCTGCATGGTGACGCGCCCGGCGCGGGTGCTTCGGGGTTTACGGACGGACATTGGCCCTCGCGGTGGTGTCGGAAGCGCGTAGTCTGACGCAAAAAACGGGGGGTTGCCAAACCGAAAATGTTAGCGCTAACATCATCGAAAGCATAATCCAGAAAATTCCGGGAAACGGATAGGAGACAACAATGCAAGCTAGCCCTTCGGGCCGGCCGGGCGGCACGCCTTTGGCCCGCGCCGCCGACTGGTGTTTCGCCTTGCAGACCTGGCTGATGGTGGCCTGTCTGGTCGTCATGGTCGTGCTGCTGTTCGGCAATGTGGCACTGCGCTACCTGTTCAATTCCGGCATCAACGCCTCCGACGAAGTCTCCCGGCTGGCGTTCGTCTGGATGATCTTCCTGGGCTCGGTGATCGCGCTGCGCGAGCACCAGCACATCGGTGTGACCATGCTGGTGGAACGCTTCGGGCCGGCCGCGCGCCGCGTGTCCCACGTGTTCTGCCAACTGCTGGTCCTGTGGGTGCTTTGGCTGATGGCCGAAGGCAGCTGGGTGCAGACCGTCATCGGCATGGACACCGTGCTGCCCGTCACGGGCATGCGCCTGGCGGTATTCAACTCGGCGGCGCTGTACGCGGCGGCGGTCATGGGCATCCTGACGGTGATCGACCTGGTCCGGGTGCTGGCCGGGGGCCCCTTGCCGGCGGAATCCAGCCCTGAAGACCCGTTGGTCTGACGCCAAGCCTCCGCTGGCCTGACACGGCGCCTCCCCTTCCCCCCATCCCGCCCGGACACCCGCAATGATCCTGACCGTCTTCCTGCTTGTGCTGCTGGGGCTGATCGCCCTGGGCATGCCGATCGCGTTCGCCTTGCTGCTCAGCGCGCTGGCCATGATGTTCCAGCTGGACTTCTTCGACACCCAGATCCTGGCGCAGAACATGCTGTCAGGCGCCAACAGCTTCACCCTGATGGCGGTGCCGCTCTTCATGCTGGCGGGCGAACTGATGAATGCGGGCGGCATTTCGCGCCGCATCGTCAACCTGGCCAACGCATTCGTCGGCCATATCCAGGGCGGGCTGGGCTATGTCGCCATCTTCGCCAGCGTGCTGCTGGCCTCGCTGTCGGGCTCGGCCGTCGCCGACGCCGCCGCACTCGGGTCGCTGTTGATCCCCATGCTGCGCGAAAAAGGCTACGACGCTGGCCAGGCCTCGGGGCTGATCGCCGCCGGCGGCATCATCGCGCCCATCATCCCGCCTTCGATCTCGTTCATCATTTTCGGCGTGGCGACCAACGTGTCGATCACCAAGCTGTTCTTCGCGGGCATCGCCCCCGGGCTGATGATGGGCCTGACGCTGATCGCCGTCTGGGCCTGGGTGGCGCGCAAGCACGGCAGCATCAAACCGTCGCCGCGCGTGCCGTGGCGCAACCGCCTAAGGGCGTTTCGCGACTCGCTGTGGGCCCTGATGCTGCCCGTGATCATCATCGGCGGCTTGCGCGGCGGCATCTTCACGCCCACGGAAGCCGCAGTAGTGGCCGCGGTCTATGCGTTGCTGGTCAGCCTGTTCGTCTACCGCGAGATCGGCGTGCGCGACCTGGGCCGGCTGTTCGTCAACGCCGCGCGCACCACGGCCGTCGTCATGTTCCTGGTGGCAGCCGCCATGGTCTCGTCCTACATGATCACGCTGGCCGACATGCCGCAGGACTTGATTGCCCTGCTGGAGCCGGTGATGGACCAGCCGAAGCTCCTGATGTTCGCCCTGCTGATCCTGTTGACGCTGGTGGGCACGGTCATGGACCTGACGCCCACCATCCTGATCCTGGGCCCGGTGCTGATGCCCGTCGTCGTCAAGGCAGGCATCGACCCCGTCTACTTCGGCGTCATGTTCGTCATGGTGGGCAGCGTTGGGCTGCTGACCCCGCCGGTGGGCACGGTGCTCAACGTGGTCTGCGGCGTGGCCCGCATCAATATGGAAACCATCTGCAGGGGCGTGTGGCGTTACGTGGTCGCCTACACGCTCTTGCTGGTCCTGCTGGTGATCTTCCCTGAACTGATCACCGTACCCGCACGTTGGATGCACTAACGGCATAGAGAAACCCCAAGGAGGAGCACCATGATCACCCGATTCAAAACCCGTCTACTTGTGCTGGCGACCGCGCTGTCCTGCGCGGTTGCCGGCGTAGCCGCCGCGGCGGACGTCAAGCCCCGCCTGATCCGCTTCGGCTATGGCCTGAACGAAGAAAGCGTCCAGGGCCGCGCCGCGCGCTTTTTGGCGCAGGAACTGGAGAAAGTCAGCGGCGGAAAACTCAAGATGAAGACCTTCGGCTCGGCCAACCTGGGGTCTGACGAACAAATGCAAGGTGCGCTGGCCGGCGGCGCCCAGGAAATGATGGTGGGTTCCACCGCCCCGCTGGCCGGCATGGTCAAGGAATTCGGCGTATTCGACCTGCCCTTCCTGTTCAACAGCGAAAAGGAAGCCGATGCGGTGCTGGACGGACAATTGGGCCAGGACTTGCTGAAAAAGCTGGAAGCCCGCGGGCTGGTCGGCCTGGTCTATTGGGAAAACGGCTTTCGCAACATGACGAATTCCAAGCGCCCCATCAACCGCGCCGAAGACATGCAAGGCATCAAGCTGCGCGTCATGCAGAACCAGATCGCGCTTGGCGTCTTCAACACGCTGGGCGCAAACGCCGTCCCCATGCCGTTTTCCGAACTGTTCACCGCGCTGGAAACCCGTACGGTCGATGGCCAGGAAAACCCGATCACCACCATCCAGAGCAGCAAGTTCTACGAAGTGCAGCCCTATCTGACGATCTCGCGCCACGTCTACACCCCCTGGGTCGTGCTGGCTTCCAAGAAATGGTGGGACACGCTGTCGCCCGACGAGCAGAAGCTGATTCGCCAGGCCGCCGCCGCATCGCGCGACTTCGAACGCAAGGACAGCCGGGCCGATTCCGCCAAGGCCATGACGACGCTTGAACAGGCCGGCATGAAGATCAATACGATCAGCCCCGAGGAAGTGGCCCGCATGCGGCAGAAGGTGCAGCCCGTCGTGGACAAGTACACGCAGGAACTCGGACCGGAGCTCATCAAGCAGCTCAATGACGAGATCCAGAAGGCGCGCAACTAGCGCCATCCCACCGAAGCGAAGCGAGCCCCCATGTCCCAGACACCCCGCAAGTTGCGTAGCCAGAAATGGTTCGACGACCCCGCACACGCCGATATGACGGCGATCTACGTCGAGCGCTATCTTAACTACGGCCTGACGCGGCAAGAGCTGCAATCCGGACGGCCGATCATCGGCATCGCCCAGACAGGCAGCGACCTGGCGCCCTGCAACCGCCATCACCTGGCGCTGGCCGAGCGCATCAAGGCGGGCATCCGGGACGCGGGCGGCATCCCGATGGAGTTCCCCGTGCATCCGCTGGCCGAACAAGGCCGGCGGCCCACAGCCGCGCTGGACCGCAACCTGGCCTATCTGGGCCTGGTCGAGATCCTGCACGGTTACCCCTTGGACGGAGTGGTGCTGACGACCGGCTGCGACAAGACCACTCCCGCCTGTCTGATGGCCGCCGCCACCGTCGACCTGCCCGCCATCGTTCTGTCGGGCGGCCCCATGCTGGACGGCTGGCACGACGGCCAGCGCGTGGGCTCCGGCACCGTCATCTGGCACGCGCGCAACCTGATGGCGGCCGGCAAGCTGGACTACGAAGGCTTCATGACGCTGGCCACCGCATCCTCGCCTTCTGTCGGCCACTGCAACACCATGGGCACGGCGCTGTCGATGAATTCACTGGCCGAAGCGTTGGGCATGTCGCTGCCCACCTGCGCCAGCATCCCCGCGCCCTACCGCGAACGCGCGCAGATGGCCTACGCCACCGGCTTGCGCATCTGCGACATGGTGCGCGAAGACCTGCGGCCATCCCACATCCTGACCCGGGAAGCCTTCGAGAACGCCATCGTCGTGGCGTCCGCGCTGGGCGCCTCCACCAACTGCCCGCCGCATCTGATCGCAATGGCCCGGCATGCCGGCATCGACTTGAGCCTGGACGACTGGCAACGGCTGGGCGAAGACGTGCCCTTGCTGGTCAACTGCGTACCGGCCGGCGAATACCTGGGCGAAGGATTCCACCGTGCGGGCGGCGTGCCCGCCGTCATGCATGAATTGCTGGTCGCAGGGCGCCTGCACGCCGACTGCCCCACGGTGTCCGGCAAGACCATTGGCGACATCGCCGCAGCTGCCAAGACCCACGACGCCGACGTCATCCGCAGTTGCGCCGCGCCCCTGAAACACCGCGCGGGCTTCATCGTGCTGTCCGGAAATTTCTTCGACAGCGCCATCATCAAGATGTCTGTCGTGGGCGAAGCGTTCCGCCGCGCCTACTTGTCCGAGCCGGGATCGGAAAATGCTTTCGAAGCCCGCGCCATCGTGTTCGAAGGGCCCGAGGACTACCATGCCCGCATCGAAGACCCCGCGTTGAACATCGACGAGCACTGCATCCTGGTGATCCGCGGCGCGGGCACCGTGGGTTACCCCGGCAGCGCCGAGGTCGTCAACATGGCGCCCCCTTCGCACCTGATCAAACGCGGCATCGACTCCCTGCCCTGCCTGGGCGACGGCCGGCAAAGCGGCACTTCGGCCAGCCCCTCCATCCTGAACATGTCACCCGAAGCCGCGGTCGGCGGCGGCCTGGCGCTGCTGCGCACCGGCGACAAGATCCGCGTCGACCTGAATCAGCGCAGCGTGACCGCCTTGGTGGACGATGCGGAAATGGCCAGGCGGAAAGAGGAACCCGGCTACCAGGCGCCGCCTTCACAAACCCCGTGGCAAGCGCTGTATCGGCAACTGGTCGGCCAGTTGTCGACGGGAGGCTGCCTGGAACCGGCGACGCTTTACCTGAAGGTCATCGAGACGCGGGGCGATCCCCGGCATTCGCACTGAGCGGCCCGAAAAATCCGTTGAACGCAGCCCATTCGGTAAACAGGCCCGGCCACGCGTGCACGCGCGTGCCGGGCTTGCCCAAGCCCCAGCCGTGCTTGCCTTGGGGAAAAATATGCATCTCGGTCGGCACGCCCGCCGCGCGCAGCGCATTGAACATCAGCAAGCTGTTGTCCACGGGCGAAATCGGATCGTCCTGTGCCTGCGCCAAGAAGACAGGCGGCATTTGCGCCGTCACCAAATGGTCCACTGAAAACGCCGCGCTCTGTGCTGCCGTCGGGTGTTCGCCTACGATTTCCCGGCGCGCATGCGTATGGTCGAATGGCGGCATGAAGGTCAGCACCGGGTAGATTAGCCCCGCAAAATCGGGCCGGGATGACAGGCTGTCCGCCGCGTCCACCGGGGCGTATCGTGCCACGGCTGCCGTGGCCGCCGTGAAGCCGGCCAAGTGTCCGCCCGCCGAAAACCCGATCACCCCGATGCGCCCGGTATCCAAGCCGTATCGCCCCGCCACCGAACGGATCAGGCGCATGGCGCGTTGGCCATCCTGCAGCGGCGCTTCAGCCGGCCAATGCTCGCCCGGCAACCGGTAGACCAGTTCAAACGCGGTCACGCCTTGGGCCTGCAGCCACAGGCAGGTCGGCGTGCTTTCCGAGCCGCGTTCGATGTGCGCATACCCGCCCCCGGCGATCACCAAAGCGGCGCTGCCATTGGGTTGCGCCGGCCGATAGACGATCAGGCGCGGCCGGGACACCTGTGTGACCGAGCCCTTGGCGCTGACCTTTTCCGGCCCATCGGGCCCGCGGCCTTCAGGGGGTCGATTGCCCGGCCAAAGATCCAGGGTTTCCTGGGCAGTGGATTGACCTGTCGCCAGGGCGGACGAAGGGCTCGCCCACCCGAAAGCCGCACCGGACATTGCGGCAAATAGAAGTTCCCGACGCTTATTCACCATGATTGATCCTTGCCGGCTGATGGCGCGACAGGAACGACGCGCGGCAACTTGAACAGCCTTGCTGCGGCCAATTACATCAGAGAAGCCGTGGATTCCGGCACTGGAATTCCGACGCAACGGTTTCGGCGCGTTACGCCTTGCGCCAGTCTTTCAGCCGCGTCTCAATCGCCTGAATATGCGCTAAATAGGGATCAGGATTTGGGCGCCGGACGGCTCAACACATACGCCGCGCTGGCGATGAAAAACAAGCCGACGCCCACGGCCAGTGGCCAGGACGGATGGGCGCTCCACCAGAACACCACGTAGCCGACGGCCATGCCCAGGCAGGCATAGGTCTTGCCCTTGCGCGACACCGCGCCCTGTTCGCGCCAGGTGCGCAACGCCGGTCCATAGGTAGGACTATCCAGCAGCCACTTTTCCAGCCGCGGAGAGGACCGCGAAAAGCAGCCCACGGCAAGAATCAGGAAAATCGTCGTCGGCATGACCGGCAGAAATGCGCCGATGACGCCCAATGCCAACATCACGCAGCCCAACGCCAACCACAGAGCTTTCATCATGATGGTCAGCAGAATATCGCAAATGCCGGGCTTGGACCGGGGTGATTGACGCAGCCCAAGGGCTACGTCCGGGGTTCGGGCATTTTTGCGCGCAACATGTCCATGAACTTTGGCCCCGGCGAGCCGCCGGCCGCGCGCGCCTTGACGACCATCGCCCAAGCCTGGTCGTATTGCCCCCGCCAGTAATAGGCCGTTGCCCAAGACGAATACAGGTAGCCCTTGTTGGGCTCGACGGCTTCGCCTTTGCGGTACCACGCGTCTGAGCGGGCGGTTGCCGCCACCCGGGCCTCGGGCGGCAACGTCTTGTCCTCCGCCGCGCAACGGGCCGCAATGCGCCCGGCATCCGCGTATATGCCCTGGAACGTGGGGGGATCATGGCTGATCGCCTGATCCATCATGCTCATGGCTTGGCAATACTTGCCCTGATCATGCAGAACCGCCGCAAAGCCCGTATACACCTCGGGATTATCTGGGTTCAGCAGCCACGCCTGATTGAAGCGGCGCATGGCCATGCCAAGTTGATCTGCCTGATAGAAACGATATCCCTGCGAAACCCAGGCTTTCGAAGCCTTGTCGGCAGAACCGAATGCCTGGGTGGCGTCGGCAATGAGCTTCTTGTCGCTTGCCTGCAGTTCGGCCGCCGCCGCCCGATCCATGCCGCCATACATCGGCAATTCATCGATACGCGGCTGCGCCGCTTTTTCCGGCGGCGGCTTGACCGCGCAGGCGGCCAACAGCAGGCCGGGGATCAAGAGCATCGCCTTTAGAGATTTATGCATGGTTTGGCTGGAGTGGAGTCTATCTGGACCATATCAGATAAATTCCGGCATCGGGACGGGCGCGCTTTTTGCAGGGAATCGCGCGCATTGATACGCCTTTATGCCGCATGAAAATAATATGGGTCGTTCCCCATTCCAAATGGCAGCGACTGCGATCGGAATTACTTTCAACGCATAGATGCTCGCGGAATATTCACGCTAGAAAACCCATACCCAAGCAACAGCCACGGTTTACATTCCGCGCGCCAATGCAAAAAGCCGCGAAGTCTAGGACTTTCGCGGCTTTTAAGACAGTGCTTGGCACTGCTTTGCAGGAATTCTGGTAGGCGGTATTGGGTTCGAACCAACGACCTCCACGATGTCAACGTGGCGCTCTAACCAACTGAGCTAACCGCCTGCAAAGAAGAAGAATTATATAGTGCTTTTTTGAACTGTGCAAATCGTCTTGAAGAACTTTTTGCTGTTTTCATTGCGTTTGAAGTTTTGCTTTTAAGCATGGGCGCTGGTGCTTGAAACCACCGCCAAAACCTCACCCGCCTGCACTAATTTTTCCCTTCAATTTCGTGTCCGCTGCATGTGCTGCATCAACGAAGAACGAGATTCTATCAGAACTTTTTATTCCTTGCTCGACTTCGACGCCACTACTGACATCGACCCCCCAGGGCCGTACCAACTCGATGGCCTGGCCGACGTTTTCGCCGTTCAATCCGCCCGACAGGATCAACGGCCGCGACACCGGATCGGCACGCACTTCATCCAGCAAGGCATAGTCGAATCCGTGGCCGCTGCCTCCGTATCCGGCGCTGTAGCTGTCGAACAGCCACCCCGCCGCCTCGCCATAGGCGCGGCACCTGGCGGCCAGATTTTCCGCTGTGTCTAGGCCCGGCGCGCCCGCGCGGAACGCGCGCAGGAAGCGATGGCCGTAGCGGCCGCAATCCTGCGGCGTCTCGTCACCATGGAACTGCAGCAGTTCGGGGCCGACCTGATCCAGCACGGCCTGCACGTCAGCGGGATCCGGATTCACGAACAGCGCCACGACGTCCACGAACGCCGGCACCGTGCGGCGCAGTTGCGCGGCCCGCGTCGGCGTCAGGCAGCGTTTGCTCTTGGCGTAGAAGACAAAACCGATCGCATCGACGCCCGCCGACACGGCGGCTTCGATGTCTTGTTCGCGGGTCAATCCGCAGATCTTGATGCGTGTGCGCATGAAACTCATCACTTATGTCGCCCAACGCGACGTGCCGGTCCAGTATATCCGGCGCGCCGTGTGCGTTCAGGCGCCCGGCTGGCCCAGCGTGGCGATCAGATTATCGAAACTGCCTTCGGCTACGCGGAACCACGGCACCTCCTTGTCCCGGAAGGCGGCCATGCTTTCGTACAGCTTCTTGAACATCGGGTCCTTGGCGCCCATCTCTTTATAGGCGGCCAGCGAAGCCTCGTAGCACGCTTGCAGGACGGGCTTGGAAAACGCCTTCAGTTGCGCGCCGCGCGACACCAGCCGGCGCAGGGCATCCGGGTTGCCGGCGTCGTACTTGGCGATCATGTTGCCTGTGGCCATCCGGCAGGCCAGCGCCAGCGCGGATTGATACGGCTTGGGCAATTCGTCGTACGCATCCTGATTCACGTACAGCGACAGTTGCAAGGTGCCCGCCCACCATCCCGGAAAGTAATAGTTCCGGGCGACTTTATAGAGCGCCAGGCTTTCGTCGTCATGGGGGCCAATCCACGCCACGGCGTCTACCGTTCCGTCTTCCAGCGCGGCATAGGTATCCGAGACCGCCACCTCGACCGGCGTCGCACCCAGGCGCGACAGCACGTGCCGGGCGAACCCGCCCGCCTTGACCTTCAAGCCGCGCAGGTCATCCACGGTCTTGACCTCGCCGCGGAACCAGCCACCCATCTGCGCCCCGGTGTAACCACAGGGGAAATTCAAGATGTTGTATTTATCGAAAAGCACGCGCGTCAGCGCCAGGCCTTCGCCTTGCGTCATCCAGGCATTCATCTGCCGGGTATTCAGGCCGAACGGCACACCGGCGTCGAAACACAGCGCGGGATCCATGTCGAAGTACCGGGTCGACGCGGTATGGCCGCAGTCCACCACACGGTGCTGCACGGCTTCCAACACCTGGCCGGGCTGCACCAGATCGCCGGCGGGGAAGATCTCGATGTTGAAGCGCCCGTCGGTGACTTCAGCCACATACCGCGCGACGTCCTCCGCGCCCGCAAACAGCGTGGGCGATTCGTTCGGGAAGCTGGACGCCAGCCGCCACGACACGGTGGGCGCCTCCTGCGCGAAGGCCGGAGCCGCCAACGCAGCGCTGCCTGCGGCGGCACCCAAGGCAGTTTGCTTCAAAAACGCGCGGCGTTGCATGGCAAAGACCTCCAAATGGGCGCGGGAAACGCGCCTTGGGTTACGGCGCTTTCCTAATAGGTTTGCGTGAACGGCGACAGCAACAACGACCCGCCGTCCAACTCTTCCAGGCCGAATTCAGCCGGATAATCAATCGCGGACAAATACAGGCCATCCGGCGAAAACGTGGGCGCGCCGAGCTTGCGGTCACGCCAGGACAACAACTGCGCCATCCAATCCACGGATTCCCTGCCCTGCCCGATCTGCAACAACGCGCCCATGATGTTGCGCACCATGTGATGCAGGAACGCATTGGCCTTCAAAGTGAACACCAGGAAGGGCCCGCGCTCTTCGATGTCCAGCCGGTGCATGTGGCGCACCGGATGCTTGGCCTGGCATTGCGAAGACCGGAAGCTGGAGAAATCGTGTTCGCCCAGCAGCGCATTTGCGGCGGCCTGCATGGCCGCCACATCCAGCGGCTGAAAGCACCAGCCCGCCCTTCCCGCCCATAGCGCCGGCCGAACCCGGCCGCGCCACAGCAAATAGACGTAGGTGCGGGCGCGCGCGGAGAATCGCGCATGGAATTCGTCGGACACCGACTGCGCCCACTGCACCGAGACACTGGAAGGCAGAAACGCGTTCACGCCCCGTACCCAGGATTCCATGCGGCGGTCCAGCGTCGTGTCCAGATGGACCACCTGCATCGCGCCATGCACGCCGGTATCGGTGCGGCCGGCGCAAATCGTGGGAACGACACCTTCCACACCACAAAAACTGGCCAGGGCGGATTCCAGCGTGTCCTGCACCGTCTGCCGGTGCGGCTGCGTCTGCCAGCCCTGCCAAGCGGAGCCGTCATACGCCAGCCCCAATGCAACTCTAGACATTATTCAAACCCGTGGACCGCTGACTCGGCGCGGTTCGTCCGTGGGCGGTTCGTCCAGGTCGAGATTGATCGTATCGAGCTTGCGGTTCAGCGCTGCCGTGTCCAGCGCAGGCTCGTTATAGGCGTACGTTTCCTCGTCGTCGTCCCCGCGCCGGGCGCCAGCACGGCGCAGCAGCCAGGCGATAGCGAATGCGATCAGCGCCAGCACGGCGGTGACGATGACGAGCAGATTGTCGGCAAGCCAGCTGGGCATGCCGGAAGTGAGGTCCTTGGCGTTGGTCGGAGCAGTTCCCGCCGCCTTGTCGGCAGAGGACGCACCGGGTGTGCCGGCTGCGCCTGGCGCGCCTGCTGCACCCTGGGGACCTGCGGCGCCAGGAGTACCGGCTGCACCCGGGGCACCTGCTGCGCCCGGAGTACCCGCTGCGCCCGGAGTACCCGCTGCGCCCGGAGTACTCGCTGCACCCGGGGCACCTGCTGCGCCCGAGGTACCTGCTGCACCCGGGGTACCGGCCGCGCCCGAGGTACCTGCCGCACCCGAAGCACCTGCCGCGCCCGAGGTACCGGCTGCGCCAGGAGTACCTGCTGCGCCAGGAGTACCTGCTGCGCCAGGAGTACCTGCGGCGCCCGGAGTACCTGCGGCACCGGAAGCACCTGCGGCGCCGGAAGTACCTGCGGCACCCGAAGTACCTGCTGCACCCGACGTACCTGCGGCACCCGACGTACCTGCGGCACCCGACGTACCTGCGGCACCCGACGTACCCGCGGCGCCCGAAGCACCTGCGGCACCCGAAGCACCTGCGGCGCCCGGAGTGCCTGCGGCGCCCGAAGTGCCCGCGGCGCCCGGAGTGCCTGTGGCACCCGAAGCACCAGCAGCACCCGCTGCGCCACCGGCCCCGCCAGCACCCTGCTGGGCGACGGCCTTGTTCAGGTCGTCCACATTGGTCTGCAGCTGACTCACCCGGCTTTCCACGTCTTTCATGGCGCGCTCGGACGAGGTCCGAGCATCGGCTTGCGCTTCCGCTTGCGCGGAGGCGCTGTCCTGCGCTTGGCCGGTGGACAGGCGGACGCGGTCTTGCGTGGGCGCGGCGCTGGCCACGCCCGTGTCGCCCGGTCGGGCGACGGTGCCCGATGCCGCGTCCTGGCCCTTCACCACCGAAGGATTGGCACCCGCAGCAGCGCCAAGCCGTGCACGGTACTTGGCGAACGCCTCGGCATGTTCATTGAAAATACGGCGCGCTTCCGCGGGATCAATCGCTCGGACCGTTGCCGCATCCGGGATATTCAGTTTTTGCCCGGCGCGCACCAGATTCATATTGTTCTGGATGAACGCCTCGGGGTTGGCGCGCCACAGCGCAACCAGCATCTGATAGACCGACGCGTTGGGCACCGCGTTGCGCTGGGCGATGGCGAACAGGTTGTCGCCCGACTTCACATTGACGGAACCCGCCGTGCCGCCCGCGCGCGCCGTTGTGCCGACCGCGGCGGGCGTCACATCGGCGCCGGTGCCGCGCAAGGGCACCAGCACGCTGACCTGCACCTGACGCTGCCCGGAGCTGGAACTGATATCCAGCAGCAAGTCCACTGCCCCGCTTGCCGGAGGCTGCGTGCCGCGCACCCGCAGATTCTTGCGCGTGCCGTCCAGCCCGTCTTCGACCCTGACCACCATGCTGGCCAGCGGCACCGGCGGCTTCAGACCCGCGCGTTCCCAGGCGGCTTCGTCCGCCACCTTCACCTTCAGTGAAGCCACTTCGTCGGGGGTCAGTTCCTGCAACCCCACTACGGCCTGCAAGGGCGCACCCGGCACGGACACGACACGCGAATGCCCCACGCGCATGGCCAGCGCCGAACTGCACATGCTCGACCCTATCGCCAGGGCGATCGCCCATTGAAGGGTTTTCAAACGGCGGGCATGCTTCACGTGGCGCGAACGCTGGGTCATAAGCTGGAATTCCGTTCTTGTAGTCGAATTACGGGCTAGAGCCCGTTCGCACCAGTTAAGTGAGAACAGGCCTCAATTCACCGGAAAAGTGTAATGGATGACGCGCGTTTCACAAACCTGAAAGGCGCATTGGCGTTGGCTCGCGGGCACATCCACCACACTGCTTTGACGAATGCATAAACATCAAGGGCACCCGCAGGTGCCCTTGTTTGCCAAACCGTGAGATCAGGCACCCAAACGGGGCGCCCGAAACGGCATCAGGCTTCGGCCAGCGCGATGCGCAGCATGCGGCGCAGCGGCTCGGCAGCGCCCCACAGCAGTTGGTCGCCCACCGTGAAGGCGCCCAGGTACTGGGAACCCATCGACAGCTTGCGCAGACGGCCCACCGGGATATCCAGCGTGCCGGTCACGGCAACCGGGGTCAGTGCGGAAACGGTTGCTTCCTTGGTATTCGGAATGACCTTGGCCCATTGCGTGCCTTGGGCGATCAGCGCTTCGATTTCGTCCAGCGGGACATCGCGCTTGAGCTTGATGGTCAGCGCCTGGCTGTGGCAGCGCATCGCGCCGATGCGCACGCACAGGCCGTCGATCGGGGTCGGAGCCGTACCGAAAGCGGCGCCGCGACCCAGGATCTTGTTGGTCTCGACTTCGCCCTTCCACTCTTCTTTCGACATCCCGTCGCCCAGATCCTTGTCGATCCAGGGAATCAGGTTGCCGCCCAGCGGCACGCCGAAATGTTCGTGGGGCAGCGCCGGATCCTTTTGCTTGGCCAGCACGCCGCGGTCGATTTCCAGGATGGCCGACGCGGGGTCGTTCAGCAGGGGCTTGACCGCCTGGTTGATTTCACCGAACTGGGTCAGCAGTTCGCGCATGTGCTGCGCGCCGCCGCCGGATGCGGCCTGGTACGTCATGGTGGTCATCCATTCCACCAGGTCGTTGTTGAACAGGCCGGCCAGGCCCATCAGCATGCAGCTGACGGTGCAGTTGCCGCCGATGAAGTTGCGCACGCCGCGCTTGAGCGCAGCGTCAATCACCGGGCGATTGACCGGGTCCAGCACGATGATGGCGTCGTCGGCCATGCGCAGGGTGCTGGCCGCATCGATCCAGATGCCATTCCAGCCCGCGCCACGCAGCTTCGGGTAGACCTCCGACGTGTAATCGCCACCTTGCGCCGTCACGATGATCGGCAGTTTTTTCAGAGCATCAATATCGTAGGCATTTTGCAACGGACCTGCGCCTTCGGCCCAAGTGGGCGCGGCGCCGCCAGCGTTGCTGGTGGAAAAGAACACCGGTTCGATCAGTGCGAAGTCGTTCTCGTCGCGCATGCGTTGCATGAGCACCGAGCCGACCATTCCGCGCCAGCCGACAAGGCCTACTGCTTGATTCATTTCAATCGCTCTATAAAGGTGGAGACAAGGTCTGGGGTAGAAAAAACGTGCAATTCAACAATTTATCAGAATGCACGCATTGATGTTGCAGCGCAGCTTTAAAAAATAGGGGCCGCAAGATGCGGGCCCGCCTTTCGCAGCGCCGTCGCAACACGACAAAAAGGGCCGCCTTGCGGGCGGCCCTTGGAAATCGAGGGGCTGCGCCGCAAGGGCGCGCCCCTTGCCAGGCAAATCAGGCCAGGGCTTTGAGTACCGCGTCGCCCATGCCTGCCGTGCCGACTTTCGTCGTGCCCGGCTCGAAGATGTCGGCGGTGCGCAAGCCGTCAGCCAGCACGCGGCGCACGGCGGCTTCGATGCGGTCAGCCTGCGGCGCCAGATTCAGCGAGTAGCGCAGCAGCATGGCCGCCGACAGGATCGTTGCCAGCGGGTTGGCGATGCCTTGGCCGGCGATGTCAGGCGCGGAGCCGTGGCTGGGTTCGTACAAGCCTTGGCCGCCGGCATTCAGCGAGGCGGACGGCAGCATGCCGATCGAGCCCGTCAGCATGGCGGCTTCGTCCGACAGGATGTCGCCGAAGAGGTTGCCCGTGACGATGACGTCGAATTGGCGCGGGTTGCGCACCAGCTGCATCGCGGCGTTGTCGACGTACATGTGCGACAGCTCGACGTCGGGATATTCGCGCGCCACCTCAATGACGATATCGCGCCAGAACTGCGAGGTTTCCAGCACGTTGGCCTTGTCCACGCTGCACAGCTTCTTGTTGCGCTTGCGGGCCGATTCGAAGCCGATGCGCGCGATGCGGCGCACTTCGGATTCGGCGTAGCGCATCGTGTCGTAGCCTTCGCGTTCGCCCGTGAAGGCGCCGTCGGGCGACGAACGCACGCCGCGCGGCGTGCCGAAATAGATGTCGCCGGTCAGTTCGCGAATGATCAGGATGTCCAGGCCGGACACGATCTCGGGCTTGAGGGACGAGGCGCTGGCCAGCTCGGGATACAGGATGGCGGGACGCAGGTTGGCGAACAGGCCCAGCGCCTTGCGCAGGCCCAGGATGGCTTGCTCAGGACGGAATTCGCGCGGCAGGCTGTCGTACTTCCAGTCGCCCACGGCGCCGAACAGCACGGCGTCCGATTCCTTGGCCAGGTTCAGCGTGGCCGGCGGCAGCGGGTGCTCGAACTGGTCGAACGCGGCGCCGCCCACGGGGGCCTGCTTGATGTCGAAGGAAACGTCCAGCGCATTCAGGACGCGCACGGCCTGTTCAACGATTTCCGGGCCGATGCCGTCACCCGGCAAGACTGCAATGTGGTGGGTCATTTAAGAAACGATCCTGTGGTCAGAATGGGATTCAGGCGATGGGACGGCTTTCCAGCCAGGGGTGGCGGGCCAGGCGCTCGGCCTCGAAGGCGCGGATCTTGTCGGCATGGCGCAAGGTCAGGCCGATGTCGTCGAAACCGTTCAGCAGGCAATACTTGCGGAAGGGTTCGATGTCGAAGCCCATCGCGCGGCCGTCCGGGGCAATCACGACCTGGCGGTCCAGATCGATGTTCAGTTTGTAGTTCGGGAAGGCTTTGACTTCGTCGAACAGGCGCGCCACTTCCAATTCGGACAGCACGATCGGCAGCAGACCGTTCTTGAAGCTGTTGTTGAAGAAGATATCGGCGTAGGACGGCGCGATGATGGCGCGAAAGCCATACTGCGTCAGCGCCCAGGGCGCATGTTCGCGGCTGGAGCCGCAACCGAAGTTCTTGCGCGCCAGCAGCACCGAGGCGCCCTGGTAACGCGGCTGGTTCAGCACAAAATCCGGGTTCAGCGGACGCTTGCTGTTGTCCATGCCGGGTTCGCCGTGATCCAGGTAGCGCAGCTCGTCAAAGAGGTTCGGGCCGAAACCCGTGCGCTGGATGGACTTGAGGAATTGCTTGGGAATGATGAGGTCCGTGTCGACGTTTTCGCGATCGAGCGGAGCCACCAGGCCTTCGTGAGTGGTAAATGCTTGCATGATGTGGGTACTCGGGGCTGATTCGCTTAGCGGAACGTGCGGACGTCGACGAAATGGCCGGCCACGGCAGCGGCGGCAGCCATGGCGGGGCTGACCAGATGCGTGCGGCCGCCCTGACCCTGCCGTCCTTCGAAATTGCGGTTGGACGTGGACGCGCAACGTTCGCCAGGTTCCAGGCGGTCGGCGTTCATGGCCAGGCACATCGAGCAACCGGGCTCGCGCCATTCAAAGCCGGCTTCGATGAAGATCTTGTCCAGGCCTTCGCGTTCGGCTTGCTGTTTGACGAGGCCCGACCCCGGCACCACCATCGCCTGGCGCACGTTCGAGGCCACGCGCTTGCCGCGCGCCACGACGGCGGCCGCGCGCAAATCTTCGATGCGCGAGTTGGTGCACGAGCCGATGAACACGCGGTCCACACGGATATCGGTCAGCGGGGTATTCGGCTTCAGGCCCATGTACTCCAGGGCGCGTTCCATGCCGCTGCGGCGCACATCGTCCTTTTCGCGATCGGGGTCCGGCACGCGGGAATCCACCGGCAACACCATTTCAGGCGAAGTGCCCCAGGTGACTTGCGGCTTGATGTCGCGCGCGTTGACTTCGACCACGGTGTCGAACTTGGCGCCTTCGTCCGTGTGCAGGGTGCGCCAGTATTTGACGGCCTGGTCCCACACCACACCCACGGGGGCAAACGGGCGGCCACGGAAGTATTCGACGGTCTTGTCGTCCACCGCCACCATGCCCGAGCGCGCGCCGGCCTCAATCGCCATGTTGCAGACCGTCATGCGGCCTTCCACGGACAGCGCGCGGATGGTGCTGCCGGCGAATTCGATGGCGTGGCCGGTGCCGCCGGCCGTGCCGATGATGCCGATGATGTGCAGGACGACGTCCTTGGCCGTACAGCCGAAGGGCAACTCGCCTTCCACCTTGATCAGCATGCTCTTGGCTTTCTTCATCAAGAGCGTCTGGGTCGCCAGCACGTGCTCGACTTCCGACGTACCGATACCAAAGGCCAGCGCACCCAGCGCGCCGTGCGTGCTGGTGTGCGAGTCGCCACAGACGACGGTCATGCCGGGCAAGGTCGCGCCCTGCTCGGGTCCGATCACGTGCACGATGCCCTGACGCAGGTCATTCATGCGGAATTCGGTAATGCCGTACTTATCGCAATTGGTGTCCAGCGTGTCCACTTGCAGGCGGGATACCGGGTCGTCGATGCCCTGGGCGCGATTGATCGTCGGGACGTTGTGGTCCGCGACCGCCAGGTTGGCGCCCGTGCGCCACGGTTTGCGCCCGGCAATCGCCAAGCCCTCGAACGCCTGCGGGCTGGTGACTTCGTGCAGCAGATGGCGGTCGATATAGAGCAGACAGGTGCCGTCTGATTCCTGGTGGACGATGTGGGCGTCCCAGAGTTTGTCGTAAAGGGTTTGGGCCATGGATGCGCTCTGCAAATAGACAATCCGGCTCGTGCCTCGCGCGGTTGAAAAGCAAATCGCTCCCGCGCCGGCCACTGCGGCATGTAGGAATTATGCCCAGGGTCTGAACCTAGTACAACTGCACCATACATACTAGTACCAGCACTACCATGTTCGTTACGGAATCTGTCCCTTCAATCCGACGTTCGCGCGTGTCAAACACTGTGGGAAATTAATCACGCTTCAAACTTTAGTTAAAGAAAATAGATACAAAATTATCAAAACGATATAATCCAGTTTCACTATGCCTGACCCTTATTCGAAATAATACGCAATAAAGCGTATTAATGAAAAAAGGGGCAGGTATATGTCGTGAAGTTCGTGCAAATTCAGTGCTTTTAGGTGATGTTGCGCGAAGAAATCTCATGGCCCACCCGTTGCATCCAGCAAGACTTTACAAATCTTGACTCGAAGAATATGACATTTGCATACAACATGGCGGCCATTCAATCCAACCTGACTCGCGAATAATCACTATGGCTTCGTTTTTGCTCAAAAGCACGACTTCGATAATTGCCCTGGCCTTTGTTCCCGCTGCCTTTGCGCAGACTGCAGCGCCCGCCGCCGCCCCTGCTGACGGCCAACCCGCAGTGACGCTGAACCAGATCGTTGAACAAACGCTGCTCAGCAATCCCGAGATCCAGGCCAAGTACCACGATTTCCAAGCTTCGCTGGAAGGCCAGTCGGTGGCCCGCGGGGCGTTTTTCCCGCAGATCAATGCGCAAGGTTACGTGGGCCGGGAATACCGGAACAACGTGCCGGGCGTAGGTTCGCAGAACTGGAGCCGTCCTGGGTACAACGTCGAATTGCGCCAACTGATATTTGACGGTTTCCGCACCAGCAACGACGTCAAACAAGCCGGTTTTGACAAGCTGGCGCGCTTTTACGACGTGCTTGCCACCAGCGACTCCACGGCTTTTGCCGCCGTTCAAGCCTATATCGACCTGCAGCGCTACCGCGACATGGAATTGCTGGCCCGGCAGAACTATTCGCTGCACGAGCAGACAATGAAACAAATCGGCGAACGCACGGAATCCGGTGTAGGACGCCGGGTCGACCTGGAACAAGCGGGTGGCCGTCTGTCGCTGGCCCAGACCAACTTGATGACGGAAAGCGCCAACCTGCTTGACGTGCAGCAACGCTTCCAGCGCGTGACCGGTGCCCTGCCCCCTGAAGCCCTGCAGCCGACGCCCGAAGTCGGCGACAAGCTGCCGGTCAAGCCCGGCAACTTCAATGATTCGCTGCGCCGCAATCCCAGCTTCCTGTCCAAGCAAGCCGGGCTGCAGGCCGCTGAAGCGGGCGTGTCGTCGTCCAAGGGCGCGTTTTCGCCGAAGTTTGAATTCGTGGCCTCCACGGGCCGCGACCAGAACGATCCCACGCCGCAGAGCCGCGACATCCAGAGTTCCAGCGTCCAGGTTGTCATGAGCTACAACCTGTACCGCGGCGGCGCCGATTCCGCCCGCGTGCGCCAGACCGCCGCGCAATCCTATGCCGCGCGGGATATCCGCGACTACACCTGCCGCAACGTGCAGCAAGACCTGGCCGTGGCCTGGAACAACATTGTCAGCCTGAGCCAGAAGCTGCCTTTCCTGCGTGACCACGAAGTGGCCACCACCAAGGTGCGTGATGCCTACGCGCAGCAGTTCCAGATCGGCCAGCGTTCGCTGCTGGACTTGCTGGACACCGAAAATGAACTGTTCGAATCGCGCCGCGCATTGACCAACGGCATCTATGACCTCAAGCTTGCGCAATATCGCTGGCTGGCGCTGTCGCACACGCTGCTGCCGGCGCTGTCGCTGCAACCCGCGCGCAACGAGATGCCTGAGGAAAACGGCAAGCTTGTGGTAACCGACGAAGTGATCAAGCTTTGCAACTCGACGGTTCCCGATGCTGCCCGCCTGGCTCCGGTGCGCGTCCAATATAACGAAGGCACGCTGCCGCCCACGCTCGTGCCGCTGAACGCGCCCAACACCAAACCCTGACCGGGGTTGGGTCGCAAGGAGGCCGTATGACGCCCCAGGGCAAAGAATTTTCGCAGTTGGACGCGGACTTTGTCCGCGTCCTGGAAGACCTGATCGACGCCTTGATCGCCAATGGCACCTTGCGCATGACGGACCTGCCTATCCAGGCACAACAAAAACTCTCACAGCGCAAGCAGCAACGCGCGCGCCTTTCGGAACACCTCGACCTATTGGATGACGAAGATGGACAAGTTATCTGAAAAGGCCGCTCGGGAATGGCGTGCCGACGCTCGTGCGGCGCACGATGATCCACTGCTCGATTGCCTGGTTGAAATCACGCGCCTGCACGGCGTGACGGCAACCGCCCAGGCGCTTTCCTCAGGGCTGCCCCTGGAAGAGCACCGCCTGACCCCTGCGCTGCTGCCGCGCGCCGCCGCGCGCGCGCAACTGTCGGCGCGGGTGGTAAAGCGCACGCTGGAGAGCATTTCCCAGGACCTGTTGCCCGCCATCCTGCTGCTGCAAGGCGAACGCGCCTGCCTGCTGCTGAAAAAGGAAGACGGCAAATATGTGGTCAGCCACCCCGAACTGGGCGGCAGCTCCGTTGAAATGACGCCCGAAGCCCTGGCCGCGCAGTACACCGGCCTGGTTTGCTTTGTGCGTCCGCAGTTCCGCTTTGACGCGCGGGCCCCGGAAGTCGCCAAAGTGCGCGAGCGCCATTGGTTCTGGGCCGCCATCATGGAAAACCGCCGCCTGTACCGCGACGCGTTGATCGCCGCCCTGCTGATCAACATCTTCGCCATGGCGATGCCATTGTTCACCATGAACGTGTATGACCGCGTGGTGCCCAACAATGCCGTCGAGACCCTGTGGGTCCTGGCGATCGGCATCACCCTGGTCGTGATTTTCAACATGATCCTCTCCACCGCGCGTTCGCACGTGGTGGATAGCGCCAGCAAGCGGGTCGATGTGCGCCTGTCCGCGCAGATCATGGAACGCGTGCTGGACTTGCGGATGGAAGGCCGGCCCGTATCCGTAGGATCGTTCGCGGCCAACCTGCGATCTTTTGAGTCCATCCGCGATTTCATCGCGTCGGCCACTATCACCACGCTTGTCGACCTGCCGTTCATCGTGCTGTTCCTGGCCGCCCTGGCCTGGATCTCACCGTGGATGATCCTGCCGCCCCTGGTGGCCATCGTCCTGATCCTGCTGGTGTCGCTGGCCGCGCAAGCGCGTATGGAAGCGCTGACGATGGCCTCTTTCCAGGCCAGCTCGCAACGCAATGCGACGCTGGTGGAAGCGCTGACCGGCCTGGAGGCCGTCAAGACCCTGAATGCCCAAGGTTCGATCCAGCGCAACTGGGAACGCGCCACCGAGTTCATCGCGCAAACGGGCGGCAAGCTCAAGCTGATCTCTTCGTCCACGGTGGGCTTCGTGCAGGCCGTGCAGCAACTGGTGTCGATCGCCGTCGTGATCATCGGCGTGTACCAGGCGCAGGAATCCGCCATGTCCATGGGCGGCATCATCGCCGCGTCCATGATCGCGGGCCGTTGCCTGGCCCCGCTGGGCCAGGTGGCGGGTTTGCTGATGCAATATCAGAATGCCCGTACCTCGCTGGGCTCGATCGACAACTATATGAAGCTGCCGATCGAACGTCCCGCCGAAGCTGAATTCCTGCATCGGCCGGTATTCCACGGCGGCCTGGAATTCCGCGACGTGACCTTCACCTATCCCGGCAGCACGCAGCCCGTGCTCAAGAAGGTGTCGTTCAAGCTCAAACCCGGCGAAAAGGTCGGCATCATTGGCCGCATCGGTTCGGGCAAGACCACGCTGGAGAAGCTGGCGCTGGCGCTGTATCAACCCACCGAAGGCGCCGTGCTGCTGGACGGCGTGGACGTGCGCCAGATCGACCCGGCCGACGTCCGCCGCGCGATCGGCCACGTGCCGCAGGATCCGACGCTGTTCTACGGCAGCCTGAAGCACAACCTGGCCATGGGCGCGCCCTATGCGGACGACGCCAGCATCCTGGCCGCCGCCAACCTGGCCGGCGTCACGGATTTCGCCAACCTGCACCCCAACGGGTTCGACATGGTGATCGGTGAGCGCGGCGAATCGCTGTCGGGCGGCCAGCGCCAATCCGTGGCTGTCGCTCGCGCCCTGATCAACGATCCCCCCATCCTGCTCTTGGACGAACCCAGCAGCAACATGGACCACCAGAGCGAAGCCCAACTGCGCAAGCGGCTTGGCGAAGCCAGCGCGACCAAGACGATCCTGCTGGTCACGCACCGCACCGCACTGCTGGACCTGGTCGAACGCCTGATCGTGATCGACAACGGTCACATCGTGGCCGACGGCCCCAAGGAGCAAGTTGTCGAAGCACTGCGTCAGGGACGCGTCGGACGCGGGAGTTAAGGGCGCCATGCAGAAAAATCCTGGAGAGACCAAGCACGGCCTGTTGGGCGGCTTGTGGCGCAAACTGCGCAACGTCTTCGTGTTCTTTTTCGATCGTCTGCTGGACGGCACGGAAAAAGGCAAGGTTGAAAAGCGTTCTGACTATGTCGGCAACGCCGAATGGGTGATCCATGAATCGCAGGCGCGCAGTTCGCGCGTCCTGCTGTGGGTGGCGCTGCTGGCGACCGCGCTGTTGCTCGTCTGGGCCGCGACCGGCAGCATTGACGAAGTCGTGCGAGGCGAAGGCAAAGTGGTGCCGTCCCGCCAAGTGCAGATCATCCAGAGCCTGGACGGCGGCATCGTCGAGGAAATCCTGGTGCGTCCCGGTCAGGAAGTACAAGCCGGCCAGACCTTGCTGAAGATAGATTCCACGCGGTTCGCGTCTTCGCTGGGCGAGAACAACGCTGAATACCTGTCGCTGCTGGCCAAGTCGGCCCGTTTGCAGGCGTTGGCCACCGGCGAGCCCTTCGTGGCCCCGGAAGAGGTACTGAAGCAAGCGCCCGGCCTGGCCGAAATGGAGCGCAACGCCTGGCAGGCGCGCAATACCGAGCTGAACGCCACCGTCAACGTCGCCCGCGAACAGCTCAAGCAACGGCAGGAAGACCTGCGCGAAACGATCGCCAAGCGCGACCAGGCGTCAGCCAGCTGCGGCCTGACTTCGCGCGAGCTGCAGGTGACGCGTCCGCTGCTCAAGAGCGGCGCTGTATCCGAAGTGGACCTGCTGCGCCTGCAACGCGACGTGGCGCGCTACTGCGGCGAACAGAAAGGGGCCGAAGCGCAGATCGACCGTTTCCAGGCGTCGATCAAGGAAGCGCAAAGCAAGCTCGAAGAATCCGAGCTGAACATCCGCAATCAGGCGCGCAGCGAACTGTCCGAAACCAACACCAAGCTGTCCACCCTGCGCCAAGGCAAGCTGGCGCTGGCCGACCGCGTGAAGCTGGCTGAAGTCCGCGCCCCGCTGGCCGGCACCATCAAGACGCTCTTCAACAACACGGTGGGCGGTGTGGTGCAGCCGGGCAAAGACATCATCGAGATCGTGCCCAAGGACGACACGCTGCTGCTGGAAGTCCGCATCCAGCCGCGCGATATCGGTTTCCTGCACGCCGACCAGAAGGCGGAAGTGAAATTCACGGCCTATGACTTCGCTATTTATGGCGGCCTGGAAGGCAAAGTCGAACAGATCGGCGCGGACACCGTGACCGACGAAAAAGGCAATTCCTACTATGTGGTGCGCGTCCGCACGGATCGCAGCACGGTAGGCGACAAACTATTGCCCATCATCCCGGGGATGGTGGCGGAGGTTCATATCCTGACGGGTAAGCGCACTGTGCTGCAGTACCTGCTCAAACCGATTTTGCGTGCCAAGGCGAATGCCTTTACCGAACGTTAAAGGAGAGCTGGAAGGCTTTATGAAACCTGTTCCCGTCCTGTTGATTACGCACGACGACCTGCTGTGGCAACACTGGCGTTCGCTGGATCCTACGCGTTGGCTGGCGGCGCGCGGGCGCGGCCTGGCCGACTTGCAGCGCTGGCGCGAGCAAGGCCGCGCCCTGGCCGTGCTGGATGCCGACGTGCCGCGATTGCCGTCCTGGCAGGATCCCGTCTGGGCATCGACCCTGGCTGGCTTGCATCTGGTCGTCGCCAGCCCCAGCCCCAATGACGAGCAAGGCACGCAAGCGCTGGGCGCCGGCGCGCATGGCTATTGCCACACGCATGCCCCCGCCGCCGCGCTGGCGCAAGCGCTGGAGGTGGTGGCGTCCGGAGGCATCTGGATGGGCCGTTCGCTGGTCGCCCGCCTGCTGAAATTAGTGACAGAACGCGCCCAGGATTCTCAGTCCTGGGACGGCGGCCTCTTGACCGAACGCGAAACTACCGTCGCCCGGTACGCCGCCAGCGGCCAGGCCAACGCCGCGATCGCCGAGGCGCTGGGCATTACCGAACGTACCGTCAAGGCCCACCTTTCGGCGGTTTTCGAGAAGCTGAAGGTGTCTGACCGTCTGCAATTGGCCCTGCTCGTCCACGGCATTTCCGCGCCCGCCGACACCCGGAGCAAAATTACTTCCTGATACTGTCCTTGAGGACAATATCCCGCCCCAGCGGCGCCATCTAGTATCTGGTCATCTTGGATAACTCCCTGAAACGGAACCCACATGGCCAACTCTTCTCCCGCAGTCGTCAACGAAATCTCCGGTCGCGCTTGGATTCGCAATAGCGACGGATCTTTGACGGAACTGCATCAAGGCAGCAAAGTCCCCGCCGGCAGCGACATCGTCACTGCCTCGGGCGCCACGGTTTCCCTTCAGGTTGAAAACGGCATGCCGATCGTCATCGGAGAAAGCCGTGAAGTCGCCGTGAACGGCGACATGGGCGGTCCGCTGGCCGATCCGAGCGAAGCCGCGGTGGCCCCGCCCACCGGCACCGATTCCGACCGCCTGCTGGCTGCCCTGCAAGCCGGACGCGACCCGTTCGACGAACTGGACCCCACCGCCGCCGTCGTGGCTGGCGGCGGCGATGCCGGCGGCAGCAGCTTTGTCCGCCTGGCCCGTATTCTTGAAACGACCTCGCCGCTGGACTTGGCCTACCCGAATCCGGGCCGCGGCGACGACTCCGTGCCGCGCGCCCTGGGCGCTGGCCTGACGGGTGACGGCGACGACGGCGCCACCACGCCGACCGTCACCAATACCGCCCCGTCGGCGCTGAACGATACCGGCCGTGGCGACCAGAATTCCATCATCCGTGGCAATCTGCTGACGAACGACTCTGACCCCGATGGCGATCCCCTGGCCATCGTTTCCGTCAGCGGCCGCCCGATGACCCCGGGCGGCGTATCCGTTACCGGCACGAACGGCGGCACGTTCACGGTGCTTCCGGACGGCAGCTACGTCTTCACGCCGGGCACGGGCTTCCAGCATCTGCCGGAAGGCCAGACCGCGACCACCACGATTTCCTACACCGTTACCGATCCCAGCGGCGCGACGTCCACCGCTACGGTTGAAGTGACGGTCGTCGGCGTGAACGATCCGGCGCTCATCACCCCTGCCGGCGCGGACGACGACAAGGGCACGGTCAAGGAAGACACCACCTTCACCACGAACGGCAAGCTCAACGTCACCGACGTAGACGATGGTGAAGCCCGCTTCGTCGTGCAATCCGGCCAAGCCGGCCAGCACGGCACGTTCTCGATCGACTCTAGCGGTGCATGGGTCTACAACCTGAACAACAACGACGCCCGCGTGCAAGCGCTGGCCGTCGGTGAAACCCTGACCGAGACCTTTACCGTCACGACGGCGGACGGCACGACCGGCACTGTGGTTGTCACCATCCAGGGCACCAACGACGTTCCGACGCTGAGCGGCCAAGCTGCCGGCGCCGTGACCGAAGACACCACGCTTGCCGTCACTGGCAAGCTGGACGTATCGGACGTCGACACCTCCGACACGCATACCTGGTCGATCAACAACAACGGCGCCGGCCAATACGGCGCGCTGTCGGTCGACGCCAACGGCAACTGGACCTACAACCTGGCCAACGGCAACCCAGCCGTGCAGGCGCTGGGCGTGGGCGAATCGCTCACCGAGAAGTTCACCGTGACGGTCGACGACGGCCACGGCGGCGTCACGACGCAAGAAGTCTCCATCACCATCAACGGTTCCAACGACGCACCGGTCATCAGCGGCGTGGCTACCGGCGCGGTGACCGACGGCGGCACTACCAGCGTCACCGGCCAGCTCGGCCAGACCGACGTGGATGTGAACGACACGCACACCTGGACGGTCGGCAACGGCGGCAAGGGTGACTTCGGCAGCTTCACGGTGGACAACACCGGCAAGTGGACCTACAACCTCGACGACACGAACACGACCGTCAAGGGCCTGAAGAGCGGTGAATCGATCACCGAAACCTTCACGGTCACGGTCGACGACGGCCATGGCGGCGTGACCAGCCAGCAAGTCACGGTCACGATCAACGGCACGGACGATGGCGCGGTCATCAACCCGGCTCAACCGGGCGACGACAAGGGCACCGTCACCGAAGACGTGACCCTGTCCGTGGGCGGCAAGCTTGACGTGACGGACCCGGACGCGGGCCAAGCCGTGTTTGTGGCTCAGACGAACGCCGCCGGCCAACACGGCACGTTCTCCATCGACGCCGATGGCAAGTGGACGTATAACCTGACCAATAACGACCCGGCTGTTCAAGGCCTGGGCGCGGGCAAGACCCTGACCGAGACCTTCACCGTTACGACGGCTGATGGTACGACCGGTCAAGTGGTTGTGACCATTGTGGGCACCAACGACATCCCGGTCCTGACCGGCAAGGCTGACGGCGCAGTCACGGAAGACGGTACGCTGGTCGCCACCGGCAAGATCGACGTCGCCGACATCGACACCACCGACACGCACACCTGGTCCGTCAACAATGGCGGCAAGGGTACGTATGGTTCCTTCTCT
>Ga0160495_100090_pt1 | contig 148319 bp, 125 predicted proteins | sample DID4MG_4_FD_108251 | JGI IMG/M metagenome (GOLD analysis project Ga0160495, IMG submission 108251) | Enriched soil microbial communities from UW Madison campus, WI, USA - DID2933_E24_FP4 MG | ecosystem: Environmental > Terrestrial > Soil > Unclassified | place: USA: Madison, Wisconsin... | reverse complement strand
GTGAAACGCCTTCGCGCCGATGATAGTGGACGGACGTCTGTGAAAGTAGGTCATCGTCAGGCTTTTATTCCGCAAAACCCCACAGGTAATCCTGTGGGGTTTTGTCTTTGGGAAAACGGATTAACCATAAAGAAACCCCCTCGCGGCTGGCGCCGCGAGGGGGTTTTGCGTTGGAGCGGAGGATTCAAGAAGGTGCACGCGATTAGAGATCCGCGGGGTTTATCAGTGCGGTCAATACATGATCGTGCCAGGCACCGTTGATTTGCAGATATGACCGTGCCTCTCCTTCGCGCTGGAAGCCCAGGCTGGACAGCAGGCGCGCGCTGCGCGCATTTTCGGGGCGGTAATTGGCCATGATCCGGTGCAGCTTCATGTTCTGGAAGACGTGGGCGATGGCAGCCGTCAACCCTTCGCGCATCAACCCCTGGCCTTGCCATTGTTCCGCAATCGAATAGCCCAAATGGCACGCTTGGAATGCACCCCTGACGATATTGCTGAAGTTGCAGACGCCAATGAGCTCGTCGGTATCCTGGATGAACAACAGCAAGTGAAGCGACTCGCCGTTGGCGTTCCGCTGAGCCATCCCTTGCAGCCGTTCGGCGACGGCATAGTGTTCAAAGTAGCCGGCATGGCGCAGCGGTTCCCAGGGCTGCAAATAGTCATGGTTGTCCAGCAGATACGTGCGAACGCTGGCGGCATGGGATACCGCCGCCGGTACCAGGCGTAGCCTCGGCGTGAGAAGCCCGTTGGCGGGAAAAGCGAGGGGAAGGGGAATCACGAAGCTTTGCCTGTCGGAGTGAGGGGAAGCGGGATCACGAAGCCTTGCCTGCCGGGCTTGGATCCTCAGATAAATGTCTGGCGAAGCGTCAACTGGCTGGATCAATCCGGGCCACGCAAGTATTGTTGGCGATCGATGCCGTGGCGTTGAAGCTTGTCGTAGAAGGTCTTGCGGGGAATACCCAGCGATTCCAGCGTGGCTTTGATGTCGCCTTGATGTGCGGACAGCGCGTCGCGTATGAGCTGCGCTTCGAAGTGCTCCATCCGTTCCGGCAGGCTTTGCGTCGCGTCGTGCACAGGCGGTGTTTCCGGCGAGGGGCTGTTCAACACGCCCAGGACCACGCGTTCAGCGAAGTGTGCGAGTTCCCGCACATTGCCTGGCCAATCGTGCGTCATGACATATTGCTTGATCGACGCGGGCATCTCCGGGATGTCGCGGTGAAAGCGGCGCGAAGCATGGCCGAGGTAGTGCGCGAAGAGCAGCGGGATGTCGTCACGGCGTTCGCGCAGGGGCGGAATGCGGATCGTGACGACATTCAACCGATAAAACAGGTCTTCACGGAATTTGGCGCGGATGGCAGGGCTGCCCAGATCTTCCTTGGTGGCGGCGACGACGCGCAGATCCAGGTTGCGGACGTCATTGCTGCCCAGTGGGGTGATCTGGCGCGATTCGAGCACACGCAGCAGCTTGACCTGAACAGCCAAGGGCATGCTTTCGATTTCGTCCAGGAACAGGGTGCCGCCGCTGGCGTGTTCGATGCGGCCGATACGTTTTTTCTGGGCGCCTGTGAAGGCGCCGGGTTCGTGTCCGAATAGTTCGCTTTCGATGACGCTTTCGGGCAAAGCGCCGCAATTGATCGCGACCAGGGCGTGATGCCGGCGGCGGCTGAGCCGGTGGAGCGCGGTGGCCACGACTTCCTTGCCGGTGCCGGTTTCGCCTTCAACGAGCACGTCGACATCGGCGTCCGCGATATGGCGCAGCGTCTGCTTGATGCGTTGCATGGCGGGCGTAGTGCCGATGAAAGGCACTTCGTCGGCTTCCACTGCAAACGCGGCTTCTCGCAGACGCCGGTTCTCCAGGATCAGACGCCGCTTCTCGGCGGCGTGGGTGATCGCGGTAAGCAGCCGGTCGGGGGGGTAGGGCTTGGCCAGGAAGTCGTACGCGCCGTCGCGCATGCATTGGACGGCAGTGGCGATATCGCCATGGCCGGTAATGAGAATGACGGGGAGCTCAGGATCGATATCGCGCAGGCGGTGGAACAGTTGCAGGCCATCGATATCGGGCATGCGAATGTCCGTCACGACGACCCCGTCGAATTCCCGGTGCAGATGAGGTAGCGCTGCGCGAGCCGAGCCGTGGGCATCGACTGTCATGCCGTGCAGTTTCAGGGTCTGGACGTTTGCCCGCCGCAATTCCTCATCGTCGTCGATGAAGACGACGTGAGGCTGGGTGGACTGGCGTAGCGATTCCTCCGTGGAGGAGGAAGGGGAGGAAAGCGGAGCAGGGGCGCGAGTCATGGCGTGAGGGCCGGAACAGATGTTCCGGGGGCTGCCTTGCGCAGCGTCAGGGTGAACATGGCCCCCTGTTGAGGACCGTGTGGAGTGGGAAAGCCCGGGTCGGTGGGGTGCGCCGCGCGCAATTCGCCGCCGAATTCATTGACGATGTCGCGGCAAATGACCAATCCCAGGCCCAGGCCTTCCGGTTTGCTGGTTTGAAATGGCGTGAACAGGCGTGCCCGGGCGGCCGGCGACAGGCCGGGGCCGTTGTCGCTGACGTGGACCTGCACCGTTGCGCCCACGTCTTCAAGCGCGACGACGACGCGCCCGTCCGGCCGGCCTTCCAGCGCTTCGAGCGCGTTTTGCAGCAGGTTGACCAGCACCTGTTCCAACCGTACGCGGTTGGCAAGGACAAGGCAGTCTTGGCCATCAAGCGGGCGCTGCAGCGTGACGCCTTGGCGGCGGGCTCGGGGGCCGACCAGTAGCAGGGCTCCGTCCAGCGCTTCCTTCAGGCTGGTGGGCCCCACCGAGGCGCCGGCCTTGCGGGAAAACGCGCGCAGTTCACCGGTGATGTGGCCGATGCGTTCGGTCAACGAGGCGATGGTGCCCAGGTTCTCCTGAACAGAGCCGGCATCTGCGCGGCGAAGGAATTCGGATGCGTTGTCCGCGTAGGCGCGGATGGCAGCGACCGGTTGATTGATTTCGTGCGCGACGCCGGCGGCGACCTGGCCCAGCAGGGCAAGCTTGCTGGCTTGCACGAGTTCATCCTGCATGGTGTGCAGCCGTGCCTCTGTGCGCTGGCGCTCGTCCATCTCGTCCGTCAGTTGCTCATTGACCGCCAGCAACTGGGCGGTGCGTTCGTCCACCAGTGACGCCAGCTGCGCCTGGATGGCGGCCTGCTGTTCCGCGCGTTCGCGTTGGCGATTCCGTCGGACCAGCACGATACCCAGGGAGGCGGCCAGCAGGCTCAGGGCGAGCAGGGCACCCAATTGTGCGTTGGCGCTTGCCTGGTTCATGACCGTCTGCACGGGGGTCAGGAGGTGCAACGTCCAGCCCGGCGATTCCACGATGGGCAGTGTCGTGTGCAGCAAAGGCGCGCCCTTGGGCAAGGGCGGCAAGGTGTCATCGGTGCGCACCAGCTGGCCTGTGCTGACCGGTGCAAGCGGGGGGGACAGCGGCAGGGGCCGGAACTGCGCATCCCCAAACTGAAGGCTGGTGCGCAAGCTCTGCGCCATATCGGGCGCAAGCGGGGCCAGCACATCGAAGCGCCAGCCGGGGATGCTGCCCAGCAGCACCACGCCGTGTTCGTCGGTGACGAAGATAGGCGCGCTGGACTGGCGCCAGTCGGACTCCAGGTCGCGGAAATCGACCTTCAGCACGATGACGCCCAGTAATGCGCCGTTGGTGTCGTCGATGCGCCGAGACAGGTACAGGCCGGCTTCATGGCTGACCGTGCCCAACGCGAAGTGTTCTGCGAAGCCGCGGCTGACGGAGCCTTGGAAGTAAGGCCGGAACTGGTAGTCCACGCCGACGAAAGTCGCCGGTTCGCGCCAGTTGCTGGCGGCAATCGCCAGGCCTTTTTTGTCCAGCAGGTAGATGGCGGACGCGCCGACGCCACGGCTGAGCGTATCGAGTTTTTCGTCCAGCGATTCGATCTGTGCGGCAGAGGCCCCCTGGAGCGCCGCCCGCACGTCGACGTCGCGCGTCAGCACGAAAGGCAGCGCCCTGAATTTGTCCAGGTTGTTGCGGAGCAGGGCGGCATTGATCTGGCCGGCGGCGCGTGCTTGCACGGCCGCGGCCTTGACTGCGCCATCGCGCGCCCATTGCGTAGCGACATGTAGCACGCCGAAAACAACGGCGACGGCGATGAGGACCATGGCCGTTCGCCCCAGCCATGAGCCGTTGCCGGGCGAACGTCGATGTTGCAACGGCGCGGCGGCTTGATCCCAGCCTTGGCGGGCGGGCGTTGAGGAGGAAGGGCGAGTCGGCATGGCGTGTGCGGTTTTCCGCACATTCTATCTGGTTTTTGTGTGATTTTCCGCCGAATTGGTGGGATGAAATCCAATCGATTCGGCGGGAAGTGCCGAGATATCAAAGGGTTGGCAATAGACGCAACCCGTATTCCACGCTGGCACGGCTCTTGCATATATCGATGCAAGCCTGGTGTGGAATGCCCGGTGAAATGGGCTTGCGGCGATAACGCAAAGCCAAAAAACAGATAACGCTCCGTCGCCCGCCGCGCTCAGCCGCCCGGGGCAAGGGGCATTGGTGGGGACAAACCCAATGATCGACGTGGATCACGGCGCGCCTGCGCGCAAGCTCAAGTTCTATCAAATCCTCTATGTCCAGGTGGTTTTCGCCATCGTGGTGGGCATTTTGCTGGGCGCGTTCAAGCCTGAACTCGGCCAGCAGATGCAGCCGCTGGGCGACGCCTTCATCAAGCTGGTGAAGATGATCATCGCCCCGGTGATCTTCCTGACCGTGGCATCCGGCATTGCCGCCATGAGCGACCTGAAGAAAGTCGGCCGCGTGGCGGGCAAGGCCATGCTGTATTTCCTGATCTTCTCGACGCTGGCCCTGATCGTGGGCATGTTGGTCAGCCATCTGGTCCAGCCGGGTGCCGGGATGCACATCGACCCCAAGACGCTGGATGAGAAGGCGGTGGCGACCTACGTGGCCAAGGCGCACGATTCGACGATCACCGGTTTCCTGATGAACATCATCCCGACGACGATCTTCAGCCCGTTCGTGGGCGGGGACATCCTTCAGGTCCTGTTCGTGGCGGTGCTGTTCGGCATCGCCCTGGCGATGGTCGGCGAGCGCGGCAAGCCCATCCTGAACTTCATGACGGCCTTGGCCCAGCCGATCTTCAAGCTGGTCGCCATCCTGATGAAGGCGGCCCCGATCGGCGCCTTTGGGGCGATGGCGTTCACCATCGGCAAGTACGGCATCAAGTCGGTCGTGAATCTGGCGATGCTGGTGGGCACGTTCTATGCCACCTCGGTGCTGTTCGTGGTGGTGGTGCTGGGCCTGGTGGCTCGTTACAACGGCTTCTCGATCCTGAAGCTGGTGCGCTACATCCGTGAAGAGCTGCTGCTGGTGCTGGGCACGAGTTCGTCCGAGGCCGCGCTGCCCACCTTGATGCAGAAGATGGAGCGCGCCGGGTGTTCGAAGTCGGTGGTCGGCCTGGTGGTGCCCACGGGGTACTCGTTCAATCTGGACGGCACCAACATCTACATGACGATGGCGGCGCTGTTCATTGCGCAGGCCTGCGATATTCCGTTGTCGCTCGGGGATCAGATCCTGCTGCTGGCGGTGGCGATGCTGAGCTCCAAGGGCGCCGCTGGCGTGACTGGCGCAGGTTTCATCACTTTGGCCGCGACGCTGTCCGTCGTGCCGTCCGTGCCGATCGCCGGGATGACGCTGATCCTTGGCGTGGACCGCTTCATGTCGGAATGCCGCGCGCTGACGAACCTGGTCGGCAATGCGACCGCCGCCGTGGTCGTGGCACGCTGGGAAGGCGAGCTGGATCAGGAACAATTGCATGCAGCGCTTGACGGCCAGGCTCTGGCGCTGCCCGACGCCGTTCCGGCCAGCGACGCCCAGACGCCCTTGAGCCATACGGCGTAAACCGCGGAAACTGCCCTGCAATGAAAAATCCCCCGGGTCGCAAGACCGCGGGGGATTTTTTTTTGATCGTGCGGCGGGGCTCAGGGTGTCTGGATACCCGCTGCCCGCAATAGATTGGCCGTTTCAAACAGCGGCAGGCCCATTACGCCCGTGTAGCTGCCGGAGATATGCGAGATGAAGGTGCCCGCCAGACCCTGGATGCCATAGGCGCCGGCTTTGCCGAAGGGTTCGCCGCTGTCGCAGTAGCGGCCGATTTCGTCATCGCCCAGCTTGCGCATGCGGACCTGCGTGATCGAGACGGCTTCCAGCAGTTGATCGCCTGTCCAGACGGCCACGGCGGTATGCACTTCATGGGCCGCCCCGGACAGGGCACGCAGGATGCGTAGGGCGTCGTCGCGGTCGGCCGGTTTGCCCAGCACGGCGCCATCCAGGATAACGGTGGTGTCGGCAGCCAGCAGCGGCAGGTGGCGCAGGGCTTGGCTGTTCATCCAGTCGCGCCCGCGCAAGGCTTTGTCGCGCGCGGTGCGCCGGACGTAGTCGGCCGCGCTTTCTCCCGGATGCTGGGGTTCGTCTTCACCCGGAGGCGCCGGCACTTGCAGGACTTCATGGGCCAGGCCGATCTGGGTCAGCAATTCGCGCCGCCGCGGGCTAGCCGAGGCAAGGTAGAGGCGGGCGGGGGATTCGGAGGCGGCTGTCTGAGGCATGCGGGAACAGGATGGGCGCCGGCCCGGCCAGCGGTCAGGCGCGGTGGTAAGGATGGTTGGTCATGATGGCCCAGGCCCGGTAGAGCTGCTCGGCCAGCACCACGCGCACCATGGGGTGCGGCAGCGTCAGGGATGACAGGCGCAGTTGACCGCTGCACGAGGCTTTCAGGTCGGGGTCGAGCCCATCCGGCCCACCGACGAGGAAGGCGACATCCTGTCCGCCTGCCCGCCACTGCTCCAGCTTTTGCGACAAGGCCATCGTGGTCAGGTCGCGGCCGCGTTCGTCCAGCGCCAGCCGCAACGCGCCGGCAGGCAGCGCGGCTTCGATACGTTTGGCTTCCGCCGCCATCATCTGGGCCGGCGTTTTGCCGGTGGTACGGGGTTCGGGCTTGATCTCGCGCAGTTCAAGTGCGCAGTCGGCCGGCAGGCGTTTCGCGTAGTCGGCCCAGGCGGTTTCTACCCAGTCCGGCATCCGCGTGCCCACGGCCGCAACGATCAGTTTCACGGCAGGAACTCAGCTTTCGGCGTCGTCGTAGCCGCTGTCGGTGGGGATCGGCGCCGCACGAGTGGATTCGGGCAGGAGCTTCACGCGCACCGGCTTGCCGCCCCAGATCTCTTCCAGGTTGTAGTACTGGCGGATGGCAGGCTGCATGATGTGCACGACGACGTCGCCCAAGTCGACGACGACCCATTCACCGGTGTCTTCGCCTTCGATGGTGATGCCGGACAAGTCCAGCGCACGGCCGCTGTCAGCCACGCTGGAGGCGAGGGCCCGGGTCTGGCGGTTGGAGGTGGCGCTTGCAATCACGACGCGATCGAACAGGCTCGTCAGATGCGTGGTGTTGTAGACCTTGATGTCTTGCGCCTTGACGTCTTCGAGGGCATCGATGACGGCGCGTTGGAGTTTCGTTATATCCATAGCTGCAAATATAACCCGCGGACGGACGGCGGATGCCGGCTCCGTGGCGCTTTGGGCGCCCGGCGGGTGTGGGTTTATCGGTAAAGCTTGTGCGCCGCAATATAAGCGGCGACAGCGGGGGGCAGCAGGCCATCGGTGGATTCGCCGGCAGCCAGGCGCCGGCGGATCTCGGAGGCGGATACTGCCATGGGGGCAAAAGGCAGTTCTTCCAGGCTGTGTCCCTGTTCGCCCAGCCAGGCGGCCAGTTCGGCCGGGGGCGTCAACGGGGTGCCGGGGCGGGTGGCCACCGCCAGGTCAACCAGGCTGGCGATGTCGCGCCAGTTGCGCCAGGTGCAGAAATTGGCCAACTGGTCGGCGCCCAGCAGCCAGACATAGCGCGCGTCCTGCGGCAGGGCGCGCAGGGTGTCGATGGTGTAAGTGGCGCCGCCGCGTTCGATTTCAATGGGGTTGACGACCAGGCCGTCATGGCCGGCGATCGCCAGGCCCAGCATGGCGCAACGCTGTTGGCCGGTGGCGTGCAGGGCCGCGCGCTGCCAGGGGTTGGCGGCGGGGATCAGTTCGACTGCCGCCAGGCCCAGGGTTTGCAGGGCGTTTTTCGCCAAGGCGAGATGCGCGACGTGGACGGGGTCGAAGCTGCCGCCCAGGAGACCGATGCGTTTCAAACCCAGTCCCGCGGCGTCAGGTAGGCGGCGAGCTCGGCTTCGGGGGTGCCCGCTTCCGGCTGCCAATCGTAACGCCACTGCGCAAGCGGGGGCATGGACAGCAGGATCGATTCCGTGCGGCCGCCCGATTGCAGCCCGAACAGCGTGCCGCGGTCGAAGACCAGGTTGAATTCGACATAGCGGCCACGGCGATACGCCTGGAAGTCGCGCTCGCGCTCGGAATAGGGCAGTTCGCGCCGTCGTTCGACGATGGGCAGATAGCTGGGCAGGAAGGCGTCGCCGACCGAGCGCGTCAGGGCGAACGAGGCGTCAAACCCCGGCGCATTCAGGTCGTCGAAGAAAATGCCGCCGATGCCGCGGGTTTCGTTGCGGTGCTTGAGGAAGAAATATTCGTCGCACCAGCGTTTGTAGCGCGGGTAGTACTCGGCCCCGTGCGCCGCCAGCGCATCCCGGCAGACCGTGTGGAAGTGTCGGGCGTCTTCTTCGAAAGGGTAGTAAGGCGTCAGGTCGATGCCGCCGCCGAACCAGAACACGTCGGATTCCGTGTGGCCGGGACGGGCCGCGGCCATGAACATCCGCACGTTCATGTGCGTGGTGGGCACATACGGGTTGCGCGGGTGCAGCACCATCGACACGCCCATGGCTTCCCAGCTGCGCCCGGCAAGCTCAGGGCGGTGGGCGCTGGCCGACGGGGGCAGTTTCGTGCCCTTGACGTGGCTGAACAGCACGCCCGCCCGTTCGAACAGCTTGCCGCCTTCAAGCAGGCGCGACAGGCCGCCGCCGCCTTCAGGCCGGACCCATTCATCGGCGCGGAAGGCGCCGCCTTCCGCTGCTTCCAGGGCGCCGACGATGCGGGCCTGTAAGCCGGTGAGGTAGTCGCGGACCGAGGCGACGGGCAAGGCGTTCATCTATCGCTTTCCCTTCAGGCGTGGGACTTGGGTTTTTGCTGCGACGGCTTGAGCGCGCGCCAGCCGATGTCGCTGCGGTATTGGCGGCCATCGAAATGGATGCCGTCGATGGCTTCGTACACGCGGTCGCGCGCCATCTTGACCGAGTCGCCCAGGGCCGTGACGCACAGCACGCGGCCGCCGGTGGTCTTGGTTTCGTCGCCGTCGAGTTCCGTGGCGGCGTGGAAGACCATGCAGTCTTCGGCGTCGGCGGGCAGGCCGCGGATGACGTCACCGGTGCGCGGGGTGTTGGGGTAGTTGTGCGAAGCCAGCACCACGCCAAGCGCCGTGCGGCGGTCCCAGACGATGTCGGCCTGGTTCAGCGTGCCTTCCACGGCGTGCTCAAGGGCATCCAGCAGGTCGCTCTTGACGCGCATCATGATGGGCTGCGTTTCCGGGTCGCCCATGCGGCAGTTGAACTCCAGGGTCTTGATGGCGCGGTCGGGATCATCGCCGGGGGCGATCATCAGGCCGGCGTACAGGAAGCCCGTGTAGGGAATGCCGTCGCGCGTCATGCCTTGCACCGTCGGCAGGATGATTTCGCGCATGATGCGGTGGTGGAGTTCCGGCGTGACCACGGGGGCGGGCGAATACGCGCCCATGCCGCCGGTGTTGGGACCTTGGTCGCCATCCTGCAGGCGTTTGTGGTCCTGGCTGGTGGCCAGCGCCAGCACGTTGCGGCCGTCGCACATGACGATGAAGCTGGCCTCTTCGCCCACCAGGCATTCTTCGATGACGACGCGCGCGCCGGCGGCGCCCATGGAGCCGTCGCCCAGCATGGCGTCGACGGCGGCGTGGCCTTCTTCCAACGTGGTGGCGACAACGACACCCTTGCCGGCGGCCAGGCCGTCGGCCTTGATCACGATCGGGGCGCCTTCCTTGTCGATATAGGCGTGGGCCAGGGCCGGATCGGTGAAGGTCTCGTAGCGGGCGGTCGGGATGTTGTGCCGGACCATGAAGGCCTTGGCGTAGTCCTTCGAGCTTTCCAGCTGCGCAGCGGCCTTGGTGGGGCCGAAGATCTTCAGGCCACGAGCGCGGAACACGTCCACGACACCAGAGGCCAGCGGCGCTTCGGGGCCGACGACCGTCAGGGCGATCCCTTCGCGCTGGACGAAATCAGCCAATTCCTCGGCATTGGTGAGCGCGATGTTTTCCATCTGCTCGGCCCGTTGCGTGCCGCCGTTGCCCGGAGCGACGTACACCTTGTGTACGCGCGGGGAGCGGGCCAGCCGCCAGGCGAGGGCATGTTCGCGGCCGCCCGAGCCAATTACCAGGAGTTTCATGTTGCGTGAGTCTGAAGGTTGCCACTGGCGCGCGGGCGGCAAGGGCCGCCCGTGCGTCAACAGGGTGGGATTTACTGCGCTTCGTCGAAAATGACGGTCGTATAGACTTCCTGCACGTCGTCCAGGCCTTCCAGGGCGTCGAGCAGTTTCTGCATCTTGATGGCGTCTTCGCCAGCCAGTTCGGTTTCGTTCAGGGCCTTCATGACGATGCCGTCGACTTCGGCCTTCAGGCCCGCGTCGTCAAACGCCTTGCGTACGGCGGCGTAGTCGGCCGGCGCGCAAACGACTTCGATCACGCCTTCCTCGTCGGTCAGGACGTCTTCGGCGCCAGCTTCCAGCGCGGCTTCCATGACCTTGTCTTCCGGCGTGCCGGGGGCGAACACGAATTGGCCGCAGTGCTTGAACATGAAGGCCACCGAGCCTTCCTGGCCCAGGTTGCCGCCGTTCTTGGCGAAGGCGTGGCGGACTTCCGCCACGGTACGGGTGCGGTTGTCGGTCATGCAATCGACGATGACGGCCGCGCCGCCGATACCGTAGCCTTCATAGCGGACTTCCTCGTAGGCGTCGCCGTCGGCACCGCCGGCGCCACGCTGGATGGCGCGCTGGATGTTGTCCTTGGGCATGTTGGCGTCGGTCGCCTTGTCCCAGGCCATGCGCAAGCGCGGGTTGCTGTCCGGGTCGGGGCCGCCGGCGCGCGCCGCCACGGTGATTTCACGAATGATCTTGGTCCACAGCTTGCCGCGCTTGGCGTCTTGACGCCCTTTACGGTGCTGAATATTGGCCCATTTGCTGTGTCCGGCCATGGCTTCCCAGGAGAAATTGTCTGCAAAAATGGCATTTTACCGTGCCGGCGGCCCGCGCGCCCGGCGGGCAGGCGCCTGTGTCCTTATTGCCACGCGCACAAGCCGGGCGGCAGGCTCTACACTTGGGCATCCCCTCTGATTCCCTGGTCCGGAGCGCTGCACATGCCCAACCCCATCGTCATTGCCAAAAATGCACAGGCCGAGTTGGCGCTGCTGCCCGCCCTGGCCAACCGGCATGGATGCATCACCGGCGCCACCGGCACCGGCAAGACCGTCACCCTGCAGGTGCTGGCCGAATCCTTTTCCCGCATCGGCACGCCGGTCTTCATGGCCGACGTCAAGGGTGACCTGACCGGTATTTCCCAGGCGGGCGCGGCCAGCCCGAAGCTGTCCGAACGCTTGAAGAGCCTGGGCCTGGCCGAACCGGCCTGGGGCGCCAGCCCGGTGACGCTGTGGGACGTCTTTGGCGAGCAAGGGCTGCCTGTGCGGGCCACCATTACCGATATGGGGCCGCTGCTGCTGTCGCGCATCCTGGAACTGAACGACACGCAGGAAGGGGTGCTTACCCTGGTATTCAAGGTCGCGGATGACGAAGGCCAGTTGCTGCTGGACTTGAAAGACCTGCGTGCCATGCTCCAGAACGTGGCCGACCGCTCGGCCGAGCTCAAGACCCGCTACGGCAACGTGTCGTCGGCCAGCGTCGGAGCCATCCAGCGCGGGCTGTTGGCGCTGGAGTCCCAGGGCGCCGAGAAATTCTTCGGCGAACCGATGCTGGACGTGGCCGATCTGATGCGTACGGACGCCCAGGGCCACGGCATGGTCAACGTGCTGGCGGCCGACAAACTGATGCAGGCGCCGCGCCTGTACGCCATTTTCCTGCTGTGGCTGCTGGCTGACCTGTACGAAAAGCTGCCCGAAGTGGGCGACATGGACCAGCCCAAGCTGGTGTTCTTCTTCGACGAGGCGCACCTGCTGTTCAACGATGCGCCGCCGGCGCTGCTGAACAAGATCGAGCAGGTCGTGCGCCTGGTTCGGTCCAAGGGCGTGGGCGTTTATTTCGTGACACAAAACCCGTTGGACATCCCCGATACCGTCCTTGGCCAGTTGGGCAACCGCGTCCAGCATGCCTTGCGGGCGTTCACGCCGCGCGACCAGAAAGCCGTCAAGACGGCTGCGCAGACGATGCGCCCCAATCCGGGGCTGGATATCGAAGCGGCCATTACCGAACTGGGCGTGGGCGAGGCCCTGGTGTCGTTACTCGACGCAAAAGGCCGGCCTATGCCCACCGAGCGCGCCTTCATCGTGCCGCCGGCCAGCCGGATCGGTCCGGCGACGGATGCCGAGCGCCAGGCGCTGCGCCAGGGCAGCCCGCTGGCGGCCAAATACGAAAAGGCCATCGACCGCGAATCCGCCTACGAAGTCCTGGCCGGCCGCGCGGCGGCGCCGGCCGATCAGGTGCAGACCAAGGGCGCGCCGGCCAAGCCGGCTGCGGGTGCCGAGCCACCGGGCGAGGCGTCGGGGGGCGGCCTGATGGACAGCCTGAACGACGTGCTGTTCGGGTCGACCGGTCCGCGGGGCGGCAAGCGCGACGGCGTTGTCCAGACCATGGCCAAAAGCACGGTCCGATCGATTGCCCGGGAGCTGACGCGGGGCATATTGGGATCCTTGCTGGGATCGAAGAGCCGGCGCTGAAACCGCCTCGCCGTTAGTCGAAAATGGCGACACCACCGTTTTGTAACGGGGGGTGTTGCGGCGCCCCCGTTTATGCCTATGATTCTGGGCGGTCTTTCAAAGGAAAACTAAGGAAACGTGGTGGCTAAGAAACACAAGATTGCGGTAATTCCAGGAGACGGGATTGGCAAAGAGGTCGTGCCTGAAGGCTTGAAAGTGCTGGATGCCGTTGCAGCGCGCTTCGGCATTGATTTCCAGTGGGATCATTTCGACTGGAGCTGCGACTATTACGCCACGCACGGCAAGATGATGCCGGACGACTGGAAGGCGCAGATCGGCCAGCACGAAGCGATATTCTTCGGTTCGATCGGTTGGCCCGCCACGGTGCCGGATCACGAAGCGCTGTGGGGTTCGCTGTTCAAATTCCGTCGCGAATTTGATCAATACATCAATTTGCGACCGGTTCGCCTGATGCCTGGCGTGCCGTCCCCGTTGGCGGACCGCAAGCCTGGCGACATCGATTTCTTCATCGTCCGTGAGAACACCGAAGGCGAATACTCCAACAGCGGAGGCCGCCTGTTCGAGGGAACCGAACGCGAAGTCGTCATCCAGGAAAGCGTGTTCACGCGCATCGGCGCCGACCGCGTGCTGAAATTTGCGTTCGAGCTGGCCCAGAAGCGTGGCAAGCACCTGACCGCCGCCACCAAGTCCAACGGCATTTCGATTTCGATGCCGTGGTGGGACGAGCGCGTGGCCGACATGGCCGGGAACTATCCGGACGTGCGTTGGGACAAATATCACATAGACATCCTGTGTGCGCATTTCGTGCAACATCCTGATTGGTTCGATGTGGTGGTGGCTTCCAACCTGTTCGGCGACATCCTTTCCGACCTGGGGCCGGCGTGCACGGGAACGATTGGCATCGCCCCGTCGGCGAACCTGAATCCGGAGCGCAAATTCCCGTCGCTGTTCGAGCCGGTGCACGGTTCGGCGCCCGACATCTACGGCAAGGGCATCGCCAATCCGATCGGCCAGATCTGGAGCGGCGCCTTGATGCTTGATTTCCTGGGGTACCCGGAAGCGTCGGCGGCCGTGGTGAAAGCGATCGAATCGGTATTGGCTGACGGTCCGCGCACCCGGGACATGAAGGGCAATGCTTCGACTGTCGAAGTCGGCAACGCGATCGCGTCGCTGATTTCCGCCGGTTAGGCTTGTTCAGGTACGGCCAGCCAGGCTAGTTGATGGAAAACTCGATCATTCCCCTGCCCGCCACCCCACCTGTGGGGGGCGGGCGGGCCGACCGCTTTGTGCGCAAGCTGTTTCGCCTGCTGCGTTCGCGCACGCAACGGCATAACCAGCATCTGTGGCCGTTCGTGCGCATCTGGCGGGACCGGTCGGGGGTGATTTGCGGTTTCCGCGCCTTTGGCCGGTCGCTTCCCATCACGCCGCTGGCGCAAGGCTACGACCCCGCCGATGAGACGGTGCATTTGATCCTGAGCGGCCCGTCGGTTGCTCAGATTCCCTACGACCAGTTGGACATCCGTGTCGCGATGGGGGTGAATGGCGCGATTGCGCTTGCGCGCAAGTTCGACCTGCCGTTCAAGTATTACTGCATCATCGACCAGAACTTCGTGCGGGATCGCATCGAGCTGGTGCGCGAAATCGTCGGGCGCGACCTGACGCTGTACGTGTTCCCCGAAGTCCTGCGCTACATCATGCAAGGCATTCCGCAGGACGAGATCCGCTGCCGGATCTGCATCATCGAATTGATTTCCGAGCGGGCCTATCAGCGCAGCGCTGCGCCCGCGATGCTCAAGCGGATCGCTGCGGCAACGCCTGACGTGCAATTACTGGATGCGAAGCAAGGCATGGGTTACAGCTTCGATGCGTCGCTCGGCGTATTCGACGCCGACACGGTGGCCTACGCCGCGCTGCAGGTACTGGTGTCTGGCGGCGCCCGCCAGGTGTATGTGCACGGCCTGGACCTGACCGTTCAGCACGGCCTGCGTTTCTATGACGAGGGCGCGCAGCCCCAGTCCAGCCGCCTGGCGCGCAAGTTCGCGAATCTGATTGAGCCCTCGTTCCGGTTTGCGGCCGCCCAGTGGCGGGCCCGGGGCGTGTCGGTATTCAACCTGTCGCCGGTCAGCGCCTTGTCGGCCGACATCATCGAACGCAAGGACTGGCAGGTTCTGCTGAAAGAAGTACCGGCCATGCAAAAGGGCGCCTGAGAAGGCGCCCTTTTTTTCGGCCATGCGCGGTCAGTGCGCGCCGGCGGCCGCTTCTGCCGCGCCGCCGCCGCCGGCCTTGGTGGAGCGGGGGCGCGCGAACCAGACCAACCCTGTCAGCATCAGGAAGATGATCGCGGAGGCGTAGAACACGTCCACGGCGGACATGGTGAACGCCTGCGCATTGATCAATCCGTCCACCATGGTCAGGGCCTGCTGGTGCGACATGCCCAACCCGTTCTGCAAGGAATTCAGCGTCTGGTCGAACGCCTGCTGGCCGGGCTTGGCGATTTCGGTCAGCTGCGAGTGGTGCATGGTGGCGCGGTTTTCCCACAGCGTGGTGGCGATCGAGGTGCCGAACGCGCCGGCCGTCAGGCGCAGGAAGTTCGACAGCCCCGAGGCCGCGGGGATGCGCCACGGTTCAATGCTGGACAGCGTGATCGAGGTCAGCGGCACGAAGAATGCCGCCATCGCCGCGCCCTGGATGATGGTCGGAATCATCAGGGTGCGCACGTCGGTCTGCGTATTGAAGCCCGAACGCATGAAGCAGACCAGTGCGAAGATCAGGAAGGCCACCGTCACGATCTGGCGCGGATCGCGCGTTGCCAACATCTTGCCCACCAGCGGCGTCAGCAGGATGGCCAGCAGGCCCACCGGCGCCGTCACCAGGCCGGCGTAGGTCGCCGTGTACCCCATATTGCTTTGCAGCCACAGGGGCAGCAGCACGACGTTGCCGAAGAAGACGCCGTACGCCACCGCCAGCGTCAGGGCGCCGACCGTGAAGTTGCGGATCTTGAACAGGCGCAGGTCGACGACGGGGTGGGCGTCGGTCAGTTCCCAGATCAGGAAGAAGACGAAGGCCACAAAAGCGGTCGCCGCCAGCGCGATGATGGTCGGGCTGGCGAACCAGTCCAGTTCCTTGCCCTTGTCCAGCATGATCTGCAAGGCGCCGACCCAGACGACCAGCAGCACCAGGCCCAGCTTGTCGATGGGCAGCTTGCGCGTCAGGGATTCGCGGTTGCCATAGATGCGCCAGCTGATCCAGGCCGCCAGCAGGCCGACCGGCACGTTGATGTAGAAGATCCAGGGCCACGTGTAGTTGTCCGAGATCCAGCCGCCCAGCAACGGCCCGGCAACGGGCGCGACCAGTGTGGTCATGGACCATACCGCCAGCGCCATGCCCGCCTTGGACTTGGGGAAGCTGGCCAGCATCAGCGTCTGCGACAGCGGAATCATCGGGCCGGCCACCGCGCCTTGCAACACGCGGAAGGCGATCAGGGCTTCAAGCGACGGCGAAAAGCCGCACAGCCAAGACGCCAGCACGAACAGCAGCGTTGAAATCAGGAACAGCCGTACCTGGCCGAAGCGCTGTGTCAGCCAGCCGGTCAAGGGCACCGTGATGGCGTTGGCGACGGCGAACGACGTGATGACCCAGGTGCCCTGGCTGGAACTCACGCCCAGGTCGCCCGAGATGGTGGGGATGGACACGTTCGCGATCGAGGTGTCCAGCACGTTCATGAAGACCGCGGTGGACAGGGCGATCGACCCGATGATGCGGGTCGCGCCTTCCAGCGGGGGGTAGGTGCCTGCCGGCAGGACCGGCGGCACATCGGGCGCGCCAGCGCCCGCGGGCTGGGCGGTCGTGCTCATGATGCCAGGTTGTCCTGGATGATTTTGGTGATCATGGTGTCGACTTCATCGTGCGCGGGTTCGAAGGCGCGGGTCGACCAGGCCGGTTCCTTGCGGGAGGCCTGCGTCAGCGGCTCGCCTTCCTGCTTGCCCACATCGACTTCCACGTCCATGGACAGGCCGACGCGCAGCGGGTGCGTCTTCAGGTCTTCGGGGTCCAGCGTGATGCGCACGGGTACGCGCTGCACCACCTTGATCCAGTTGCCGGTGGCGTTCTGCGCGGGCAGCAGGGCGAAGGCGCTGCCGGTGCCGGCGTCCAGGCCCGAGATCTTGCCGTGGTAGGTCACCGCGCTGCCGTACAGGTCGGCCACCATCTTGACCGGCTGGCCGATGCGCATCTTGCGCAGCTGGCCTTCCTTGAAGTTGGCTTCCACCCAGACCTGATCCAGCGGGACCACCGTCATCAGCGCATTGCCGGGGGCGACGCGCTGGCCAACCTGCGCGCTGCGACGGGCGATCACGCCGCTGACAGGCGCCGGCAGCACCGTGCGGGATTGCGCCAGCCAGGCATTGCGCAGACCGGCCGCGGCCTGGAGTACGTCGGGATGGTTGGCGACCGTCGTGCCTTGCGTCAGAGCCTGGTTGGTGGCCAGCTTGGCGCGCGATGCGGCCAGCGAGGCGCGGGCTTGCGCCAGGCCGGACTGGGCGGACTTCAAAGCGGCTTCGGCGTGCAGGATTTCTTCACCGCTGACGCCGCCGGACTTGGCCAGTTGCTGGCGGCGGGTGACGTCGCTTTGCGCGCGGGTCAGTTCGGCCTGGGCGCGCATGATGTCGGCGTTGCGCAGATCGACGTCGGCGGCCAGCGCATCGTTTTGCACGTAGTAGGTGCGGACCTGGCGAACCATCTGCGCCAGTTTGGCCTGAGCCTGTTGCAGGGCCACGTCGGTGTCGGCAGGGTCCAGGCGCAACAGCGGCTGGCCGGCAACGACGGTCTCGGTGTCATCGGCTTCGATGGCGATGACCGTGCCGGGCACTTGCGGCGTGATCTGCACCAGGTTGCCATGTACGTAGGCGTCGTCGGTGCTTTCGAAGTGGGCGCCGAACAGGGCCCACCAGATGCCGTAGGCGATGGCGATAAGAATGAAGACGCCGGTGGCCAGCAACAGCAGGCGTTTACGGGCGGGGTTGGTCGTGGGGGTGGCAGCGTTCATGACGTCTGAATCCGGGGATCGTTCAATGAATGGGGTTCGTGGCGGGGACGGACGGCGCCTGGGCGGCAGGCGCGGTGCCTGGCTCGGTCCCTGGGGCATAGCCGCCGCCCAGCGCGTTGGCCAGATTGGCATCCAGCTGATACGCGCGGATGCGCAGGTCGGTGTCCATGCGGGCTTGCGTCAGCACGCCGGTTTGCGCGATGAGCACGGTGATGTAGTTGCCCAGGCCGGCCTTGTAGCGGTTCACCGCCAGGTCATAGGCGGCTTCGATCGCTTCGCGGGCCTGGCGTTGCTGCGCCCGTTCCTGATCCAGCAGGCGCAAACCGTCCAGCGCATCGGCCACTTGGTGCACCGCGTCCAGCACGGATTGGTTGTAGTCCGAGACGGCCAGATCGGCGTCGGCGCGGCGGCCCGCCAGGTTGGCGTTCAATTCGCCGCCGTGGAAGATGGGCAGCGTGATGGCCGGACCGAAGCCGGCGGTGCGCGCAGCGGCGCCCAGCAGGTTGCCAGTTCCCAAGGCCTGGAAGCCGGCGAAGGCGGTCAGGTTGACGTTGGGGTAGAACTCGGCCTTTGCGGTATCGATGGCGCTGCGGGCGGCCTCGGCGCGCCAGCGGGACGCGACGACGTCGGGGCGGTGGCCCAGCAGATCCAGCGGGATTTGGGCCGGCACTACCCCTGCGGGGGCGGTCAAGTCGACAGCCACGAGCGATTGGCCGCGTTGCGGGCCCGCGCCGGTCAGCGCGGCGACCTGGTTGCGCAGCTGTGCCAGCGTGGTTTCGGTCTGGGTCAATTCCACGCGGCCGGCGGCCAGCGACGATTCCGCCTGCTTCACTTCCACCTGGGTGTCCAGGCCGGCGGTGTAGCGGCCCTGCGTCAGGGACAGCACGTCGGCGCGTTGCGCGATCACGCGCTTGAGCACGTCGCGCTGCGCAAAGGCATTCTGCAGGTTCAGATAGGCGCGGACCGTGGCGCTGGCCAGCATATTGCGGGCGGCTTGCGCGTCGGCGACGGCCGCTTCGCGGTCGGATACGGCCGACTTCAGGCGCGACCGGTTCTTTCCCCAGAAGTCCAGCTCATAGCTGAAGTCCAGCGCCAGCCGGTTGTCGCTGACGACCGAGCCGCCCAGCGGGGCCGGGTAGATGTAGTCCGACGAGAGGTGTTCGCGGGTCAGCGAGTAATCGGCATCCACGCGCGGCATCAGTGGAGCGCGGGCCGTGCTGACGGCGGCATTGGCTTTGGCCAGGCGGGCTTGCGCGGCGCTCATCGACGGGCTGTTGGCCAGCGCTTCGTCCATGAGGGCATTGAGTTGGGTGTCGCCGTAGCGCTGCCACCATTGCGTGTTAGGCCAGGCCGTATCTTGGCCGCCGGTCAGTCCCAACTTGGCTGCATCCAGCGCCGCAACGGGCTCGGGCCCGGGTTCCATCAGTGCGCAACCGCTCAGGGCCAGCACCAATACGGTAGAAAGAAGGCGTTTCATCCTGACTGTTTGCTGAAAGTAATTGATTAATCTGTATTTGCCTAGGCAAATATTATGCCAAATAAAACCCCAGGTGAATGGGGCGGGGCGTGCAGGGGCAGAGCGCCGTCAGCGTTCAGGCGCGGCGCTGGAAGCGGAGCCGTTGGCGATCATGCGGCGCATGAAATGCATCAACTGAGTGACTTCGTCCGCCGAAAAACCCCGCAGGTGATGGTTCAGCGAACGGGCGATATTCGGGGGGATTTCGCGGGCCTTGGCCTCGCCCAATTCCGTGAGTTCGATCTTCACGACGCGGCGGTCAGTCTGGCTGCGCGTGCGGCGCAGCAGGCCTTTGGCTTCCAGGCGGTCTAGCGCGCGGGTCATGGCGCCGGTGTCCATGTCGTTCAGCCGCGCCAGTTCGGCGGGGGTATCGGCACGGCCCAGGAACACCATGGCGAGCGGTCGCCATTGCATGGCGGTCAGGCCCAGCGGGGCCATTTCCTGGTCCAGCATCCGGGTCAGGGAATGATAGGCAAGCTTGATCAGGTAGCCGGCGTTGTCTTCCACCATGCAGCGGTTGTCGTTGCGGTAGTGGGTAGGAGTATCTGACGACGGCAGGGATGTTTCGGCATTCATGCGTCGAATTTTACTGCCTAGTCAGTTATTGTCAAGACTGTGTTTTTGGGGCCGGACCGGCCTCCGTGGCCGCGCTTTTGCGCAGCCCCGACCAGACAATGGCCGCCACGATGAGGGCGGCGCCCGCGATCATGCGCGGCGTGGGCTCCTGGCTGAAGAGCGCCCAGGCGAAGGCGATGGCATAGACGGGTTCCAGGGCGATCACCAGGCCGGCGGTCCGTGCATTCAGGCGGGTCAGGCTGGAGACGAACAGGTAGTGCGACAGGCCTGTGCAGAAAATGCCCAGCAAGGCCAGCCAGAACCAATCCACGGCGGGCAGGGCGGGCAGTTGGCCCACCGCGAACGGCACCATGACCAGCGCCACAACCACGTTCTGCCAGCAGGCCACCTGCATCGGGTCCATGCCGGAGGCCGACCGGCGGTTGCTCAGGGCCAGCAGGGCGAAGGTCAGGCCGGACAACAGCCCCCATGCCAGGCCGATCGTGCCCTGGTCGGCGAAGTCGAAAGACGGCGTCACCAAGACCAGGCCAGCGGTGACCAGCCCCAGCAGCATCCACTCGGCCGCCCGGATGCGCTCCCGGAAGATCAGGCCTTCGAACAGCGTGATGAAGGCGGGAAAGCTGGCGAAGCCCAGCGTGGCGATGGCGATGCCGCCGACCTTGACCGAAATGAAGAAGGTGACCCAGTGCGTGGCCAGCAGCGCGCCGGCGATCACCAGCACGAACAGCTGCGCAGGCGTCAGGACGCCCAGCAGGGGCTTGCGACGCATGCGGGCGAACACGCCCAGCGAAATCACCGCGAAGACCGCCCGTCCCAACGTGATGACGGCGGCGCTGGCCTGGATCAACTCCCCGAAGACGCCGGTCAGGCCGAATAGCACGGCGGCAATATGGATTTGGGTCAGAGCGCGTTGTCGGGTCATGCGTAGGGGAATTTGATGCCAAAAAGCATAGATGGGCGTGCAAATCGCTTTGCACTGAATCTAAAATCATCGCATGAATCGTCTTGCCAAGTTTTTGCCGCCTTCCTACCTATCCGGCCGCGCGGCCGGAATCCTCATGGCGACGCTTGGCGCGGTGCTGTTTTCGGCCAAGGCGATCGTCGTCAAATTCACCTACCGCTACGGCATCGACGCGGTCACCCTCATCGCCTTCCGCATGCTGTTCGCCATGCCGTTCTTCGCGGCCGTGGCCTGGCATCAGTCGCGCCGCGCCGCCCGCGGCGAAATCGTGGTCATGACGGCCAAGGAACGTGTGCAGGTCATCGTGCTGGGGCTGCTGGGCTACTACCTGTCCAGCTTCCTGGATTTCCTGGGCCTGCGCTATATCACCGCCAGCCTCGAGCGCCTGATCCTCTTCCTGTCGCCCTCGCTCGTGGTGCTGCTGTCGGCGTTCTGGTTCAAGCGGCCGGTCGAGCGCCGGCAGTGGCTGGCCATGGTGCTGTCCTATGCGGGCGTGGTGCTGGTGTTTGCCCACGACCTGTCCTTTGGCGGCGGTGGCGAGGTGCTGTTAGGGTCTTTGTTCGTTTTTGGCTCGGCGGCAAGCTATTCTGTCTACCTGATTTGTTCTGGCGAACTGATCAAGCGGGTCGGCCCGACGCGCCTGGTGGCCTATGCCATGCTGGTGTCGTGCGTGGCCTGCATCATCCAGTTTTTCGTGATTCATCCGCCGTCGATGCTGATTCAACCGGCCGGGGTCTACGGATATTCCGTGATCCATGCCACGCTGAACACGGTGGTGCCGGTCTTCATGCTGATGTGGGCGGTGTCGCTGATTGGCGCGCCCACGGCGTCGCTGCTGGGCATGGTGGGGCCGGTGTCGGTATTGTTCCTGGCGTCGTGGTTCCTGAATGAGCCCATCACCGTATGGCAGATGGCAGGGACCGCGTTGGTGCTGGCCGGTGTACTCGCCCTGATGGGCGTTGGCGCCGGCAAGCAGGCGTCCGCCACGCCGCGCGAGGCTCGCCCGCCGCGCTGAAGTCTGGTTTTCCCGGTTACACCCCATTTATTTCCCATGAAAGGAGGCCAGCATGGCCAGCAATCTCGTCAAGGCAATTCGTATCGAGCAGCACGGTGGTCCCGAAGTCCTGAAGCTGGTCGAGGTGGAAGTCCTGCCGCCCGCCGCCAATGAAGTCACGATCGAACAGCACGCCGCCGGCCTGAATTTCATCGATATCTATTTCCGCACGGGCTTGTATCCGCATCCGCTGCCGCACGGCTTGGGCTTTGAAGCCGCCGGCGTGGTCACTGCCGTGGGCGCAGACGTCAAGCATCTGAAGAAGGGTGACCGCGTCGCCTACGGCCAAAGCCCCATCGGTGCCTACGCCAAAGCGCGCAACGTGCCGGCCAACCAGGTCGTCAAGGTGCCCAAGGGCATCGGTTTCGACGAAGCCGCCGCGCTGATGCTCAAGGGCCTGACGGTGCAGTACCTGTTCCGCCAGACCTATCGCCTGCAAGGCGGCGAAACCATCCTGTTCCACGCGGCCGCCGGCGGCGTGGGCCTGATCGCTTGCCAATGGGCCAAGGCCCTGGGCGTGAAGCTGATCGGCACGGTCTCCAGCCCGGAAAAGGCGGAACTGGCCCGCGCCAACGGCGCCTGGGAAACCATCGACTACTCGCGCGAGAACGTCGCGGAACGCGTGCTGGAACTGACCGGCGGCAAGAAGGTGCCGGTGGTGTATGACGGCGTGGGCAAGGACACCTGGGAAACCTCGCTGGACTGCATCGAGCCGCGCGGACTGATGGTCAGCTTCGGCAATGCCTCCGGCCCCGTCGCCGGCGTCAACCTGGCCGTGCTGAACCAGAAGGGCAGCCTGTACGTCACGCGCCCGTCGCTGGGCGTGCATGTGAACACGCTGGAAAAGCTGCAAGCCGCATCCGAAGAGGTGTTCGACCTGGTGCTGAAGAAGAAGATCAAGGTCCGTATCGACCAGCGCTACAGCCTGGAGCAAGTGGGCGAAGCGCAGACCGCGCTGGCCTCGCGCAAGACCACGGGCGCCACGGTGCTGATGCTGGACTGATCGGCGATATCCGCCGCGCGGGCTCCCTGGCGAGCCTGCAATGGGCCAGGTCGACCGCCAAAGCGCGGTTGGCCTGGCCTTTTTCATGCAAGGTCCGCGTGCGCAGAATGACAAATCCCCATGCACGGCCCGACAAGCCAGCCTGAAATGCCGTTGCTATTCTGGCTCCCACACTTTTCGTTGGAGCTTCAGATGTCTTTCCCAAGCGATTCGACCGCCGGCCCGGCAGGGGGCGACCGCCCGGAATTGGGCGCGATCAGGGAATTCATGCTGATCGACGGCAAGCCGGTGCATGAAGGGCAGGGCAAGCCGATCCCCGTCTACGACCCGGCCACGGGCCAGGTCATCGCGCTTCAGCCGGATGCCGGCCCCGCGCAGGTGGACCTGGCGGTCCAGGCCGCGCGCCGCGCCTTTGCCTCCGGGCCCTGGCACGACATGCTGCCCGCAGGCCGTGAACGTCTGCTGCTGAAGCTGGCAGACCTGCTGGAGCAGCACGGCACCGAACTGGCCCGGCTGGAAACGTTGAACAACGGCAAGCTCCTGGGTATTGCCCAAGGGCTGGAAGTGGGCGCGGGCGCCCAGTGGCTGCGCTACATGGCCGGTTGGGCCACCAAGATCACGGGCGACACCCTGTCCTTGTCGATCCCCTTTCCGCCAGGCGTCCAATACAGCGCCTACACCCTGGCGCAGCCCGTCGGCGTGGTGGGCGCGATCATCCCGTGGAACTTCCCGCTGCTGATGGCGGTGTGGAAAATCGCGCCGGCGTTGGCCGTCGGCTGCACCGTCGTGCTCAAACCCGCCGAGGAAACGCCCCTGACCGCCTTGCGCCTGGCCGAACTGGCGCTGGAAGCCGGCTTTCCGCCCGGCGTGGTCAACGTGATCACGGGGCGCGGCGAAACCGCCGGCGCCGCGCTGGTGGCGCACCCCGGCATCGACAAGATCGCGTTCACCGGCTCTACCGAGGTCGGCAAGCTGATCGGGCGGGCCGCGATGGACGACATGAAGCGTGTGTCGCTGGAATTGGGCGGCAAGTCGCCCGTGATCGTGCTGGACGATTGCGACGTCGACCGCGCCGTCCAGGGCGCCGCCGCAGCCATCTTCTTCAACCAGGGTCAAGTCTGCACGGCCGGGTCGCGCCTGTATGTGCAGCAGGGCCTGTACGCCAAAGTCGTGCAGGGGTTGGCAGATGTGGCAGCCAGCCTCACGCTGGGCTCCGGTTTTGACGCGGCCACGCAGATCGGGCCGCTGATCTCGGCCCGGCATCAACAGCGCGTCATGGATTACATCGGTATCGGCCGGGCCGAAGGCGGTCGTGTGCTGGCGGGCGGCGCCGCCGGTGACGGGGCGGGCTATTTCGTGCAGCCCACCGTCTTTACCGACGTGCGGCAAGACGCCCGCATCGCACAGGAAGAGATCTTCGGCCCCGTCGTCGTGGCGCAGCCGTTCGACACGCTGGATGACGCCGTGCGGCTGGCCAACGACAGCGCCTTCGGCCTGGGCGCCAGCCTCTGGAGCAATGACCTGTCGCGCGTGCAGCGCCTGATCCCGCGCATCGACGCGGGCACGGTGTGGGTCAACACCCACAACATGCTGGATCCCAACATGCCGTTTGGTGGATTCAAGCAATCCGGCATCGGCCGCGAACACGGCCGTGCCGTGATCGAGATGTACCTGGAGAAGAAGTCCGTCTGCATCGCGTACTAGAACGTAGCGGCGCGTTGGCCAAGCCGGGAGATACCGGCGGCGGCGCGTTCGCAAGACCAAGGGGAAGTGCATGGCAAGCAAGATACATGGCCGCGCCCGGGCGGGCGCCGCGCTGGTGCTGGCATGGGCGGGCGCGACGCAGCCGGCTTGGGCGGGCGACCCCAGCGCACGCGACTGGATACCGGCGCCTGTGGGCACCAACATCGTGGCGGGGTACCTGGCGGGCCTGCGCTCGTCGGGGCTGTACTCGGAAGGCAAGCGGGTGGACGGCGCGTCCCTGGACGTGAACGCGCTGATCTATCGCCAGATGCACTACCGCGATTTCTACGGCAAGACCGTGCAGCTGGAATTCATCGTGCCCATGTACCGGACGTCGCTGGACTTGCCCGGCGCGCCGGGCGACCACCAGACCGGCATTGGCGACGTGACGCTGGGCTCGGCGATCTGGCTGTACAACAATGAGCAGACCAAGACCTGGTTCGCCTGGGAGCCCTTCATCGTGGCGCCGGTGGGCCGCTACGACCGCTCGCGTCCGGACGTGTCGCCGGGCAAGAACCGGTGGTCCACCATCCAGGACTTCTCGTTCGTCAAGGGCGTGGGCGAATCCACGTTCCTGGAGGCCATCGCCGAAGTGGAAATCTACGGACGCAACACCGACTGGTACGGGCAGACGCTGAAGAAAGACCCGTCGTTCCGCTTCTTTGCGCTGGCGTCCACCAACCTGACGCCCGACACCTACACGGGCATCCGCTATCGCTATGAAACCGGCGGGCGCGAGACGTCCTCGGGCGAAACCGTCGCTACCCGGGCGCGCAATCACCAGCTGGCCGTCGAACTGACGCATCAGATCAACGACGCCAACCAGATTCAGATGCAGTACATCCACGACCTGAAGGTCGAGAACGGGCCGCGGATGCGGGGCGTGCAGTTGCGCTACGTCTACGCGTTCTAGGAAACCGGATCATGAGAGGAGAATATCGATGATTGCGCTTCGAGCCACATCACGCGCATCGCGGGCCGGACGGTGGGCGCTGTGCGCCGCCCTGGCAAGCGCCACGGGCCTGGCCTGGGCGGACCTGCCCGTGGAAGAACTCAAGGGCGGCACCCGCTTGCCCCCGGCCACGCCGCACCGGCTGTACGTGATGGATGCGGCCTTCAACCACCTGGTCGACAGCCGGGTCAACATCTACGACGGCGATTCCGGGAAATTCCTGGGGCTGGTGCCCACGTCATTCAATGGCCACATGACGGTGTCGGCAGACGGCCGCGATATTTATGTCATGACGACCTATTACGAACGGCTCAACCGGGGCAAGCGCACCGACGTGATCGAGGCCTGGGACGCCGAGACGCTGACCCCCAAGTACGAAGTGCCGATTCCGCAGAAGCGCGCGCAGGCGCTGAACTACCGCAACTACCTGCGCCAGAGCACCGACGGCGAACTGTTGTTCGTGCAGAACGCCACGCCTGCGACATCGGTCACGGTGGTGGACTTGAAGACCCGCCAGTTCGCCGACGAGGTTACCGCCGCGGCAGGGTGCTGGAGCATCATCCCGCTGCCCTCGCGTCCGCGCAGCTTTGCCACCATCTGCGGCGACGGCGGCCTGCTGACCATCGACCTGGATGCCGCCGGCAAGCCCGCCGGCCAGCAGCGCAGCAAACCGATGTTCGAGCTTGAGAAGGACCCCATCTTCACGCATACCGAGAACGTGGGCGATACCTTCTATTTCGTGTCCTACAACGGCAACGTCTACAGCGCCGACTTCAGCGGCAAGGAAGTCAGCTTCGGCGCCCCGTGGTCGCTGCTGGACGCGTCGGGCAAGGACCGCGGCTGGCGGCCCGGTGGCTACAACCTGCTGGCCATCAACCGGGCGTCCAAGCGGCTGTACGTGGGCATGCATCCGAATGGCGCGGAAGGCACGCACAAGACGCCCGCCGCCGAGATCTGGGTGTACGACCTGGCCACGCACAAGCGCCTGGCGCGCGTGCCCGGCAAGAACGCCTTGTCGATGTCGGTCTCGCAAGACGACAAGCCGCGCCTGTTCACCATCGACGGGGGCAACGTCAACATCTATGACGCGGCGCCCGTGGCCCCCGTGTTCAAGACCACGATCCAGGCGGCGGGCGAGACCGCGTTGCAAGTCGAACCGCAACCCACAGGAGGCCCGAAATGAACGATCCGGTCCTGCTCTATGGCGCCAGCGCCGCGTTGGCGTGCGTGCTGCTGCTGGGGGCGCTTGAAAAGCTGAAAGACCTGGCGGGGTTCTCCCGCGCCGTCGCCGCCTACGAGATCCTGCCTTCCAACCTGAGCGGCGCGTTCGCGCGTGGGTATGCGCTGGCGGAAGCCGCGGCGGGCGCCATGTTGCTGATGCCCTCGCTCCAGGCTTGGGGCGCGGCGCTGGCCTTGCTGGTGTTGCTGGTGGCGACGCTGGGGCTGGCCTACAACCTGGCGCGCGGGCACCGCGACATCGATTGCGGCTGCGGCGGCCCCGCCTCCCGGGGGCACGACGGCGCGCAGGGCGGTGGGCTGTCGTGGTGGCTGGTGCTGCGCAATGCGGTGTTGGCGCTATGGACGGCACCGGTGCTGATCGCGGCGGCTGGGCAATCGCGCCATCTGCAATGGGCGGACGCCGCTGCGGTTTTCGGCCTGGCGATGACCGCCGTGGGTCTGTATTTCACTGCCAATCACCTCTTGGCCTCGCATCTCAAGCTGCGGAATCTTTGAAGGAGTTTCATATGGATGCCTTGATCATTTCCAATTTCCTGTTGTGGGGCGTGGTGCTGTGCCTGGTGCTGGTCATCCTGGCCCTGTCGCGTCAGATCGGCGTGCTGTACGAACGCGTGGCGCCGATGGGGGCGCTGACGATGGACAAAGGGCCCGCCGTGGGGGAGGCCGCGCCGCGCTTTGCGCTGCCCGACCTGCTGGGGCGCCGCATCACCATCGGCGAACGCGGGCAGCACAGCCAACTGCTGTTCTTCCTGTCGCCCACCTGCCCCGTGTGCAAGAAGCTGCTGCCCATCCTCAAATCGGTGGCCAGTACCGAAAGCGCCTGGCTGCGCATCGTGCTGGCCAGCGACGGCGAAATGCCCGAGCACCTGGCGTTCTACAAGCAGGCCGGGTTGGAACGGTTCCCATATCTGCTGTCGACCGAACTGGGCATGAAGTTCCAGATCAGCAAATTGCCGTACGCGGTGCTGATCGACGAGTCGGGCGTCTTGCGCGCCAAGGGCCTGATCAATTCCCGTGAGCAGCTGGAAAGCCTGTTCACCGCCAAGGAACTGGGCGTGGCGTCGGTACAGGATTTCTTGGCCGCGGGCATGGACGAGACCCGGATTTCCCGCAAGGAGAGCGGCAATGCATTGGCTGGATAAACTTGGCGAGCGCGCTACGCGCTCCGTCGCGCACACCACGTCGCGCCGCAGCGTGCTGAACCGTATCGGCAAGCTGCTGGTGGGAACCGCGTTCCTGATGCCGGTGCTGCCGGTGGCGCGTTCGGCCCCTGCGGCGGGCAAGAAGCCGCAAATGGACGACACGGCCTGCGATTACTGGCGCTACTGCGCGGTGGACGGCTTCCTGTGCTCGTGCTGCGGCGGCAGCATGACGTCATGCCCGCCCGGCACGTCGCCGTCGGCCGTGTCATGGGTGGGAACGTGCCACAATCCGCTGGATGGCAAGGACTACCTCATCAGCTACAACGACTGCTGCGGCAAGACGGCTTGCGGCAAGTGCATGTGCGCGTCAGCGGAACGCGAACGTCCGGGCTACCAGATGTTCCTGCATAACGACGTGAACTGGTGCATGTCCAACGAGTCGTCGATCTTCCACTGCACGACCTCGGTGATCGTGGGGCTGGCCAAGCCGCAACCCAAGGCAGCGCCCAAGCCATGAGGCCTTGGGGGCAGCCGTTGGCGGGATGGCGCGGGGGAATTGCCCTTGCCGTCCTGCTGTGCGCGATGCAGGGCGCGGCGGCGCAGGAAGGCGGCATTGCCGCCCGGGACGCCGCCGATGCTGAGCGCCTGCGGCAAGCCGTGCGCGCCGACTATGTGCTGCAGTGCGCAGGCTGCCACCGCGTGGATGGCCGGGGCAGCAGCCCGCATGGCATACCGGACTTCCGCCAATCGGTCGGCGCGTTCACGCATCTGCCGGCGGGCCGCGAATACTTGATCCGCGTGCCGGGCGCCGCGCATTCGCAACTGAGCAACGCCGAACTTGCGGCGGTGCTGAACTGGGTGTTGAGCGAATTCAGCAGGGCCCAGTTGCCGGCGGACTTCAAACCCTATACCGAGGCGGAGGTTGCGGCAGCACGGCCGAATCGCTACGACGACGTGGTGCCGGTGCGCCACGAACTGGCTGAAAAGCTCACGTCGATGGGATTCTCGTTGTCCGAATACTCGTATGGCAGCGACAGGAAACCGTAGACCGGCAGGCAGTTAGGGGTTGTCACCGATACTCCCTCCCGACGCGCAGTGCTAGAAAGAGGCAGCATTTCCATTCAACGCTGTAGCAGTGCCGCCGGGCGGGTTGTCCACGGCACAAAAGGCACGCCGTTTCGAGACGCCGGAGTCGCCATGTCATCATCCCTTTTGCACAGCGCGCCCAGGCACTTCCTGGATTGCGCCAGCTGGCAGGAAAGTATCAGCAGCACGTTCGTGCCACTGGAAGTATCCGCTGTATTCCCCACGCGTTTTCGCAACAGCGTGGCGGTGGGCTGCCTGGGCTGGATGCAGGTCAGCGAATTGCACAGCAGCGCGCAACGCGTACGTCGCAGCAAATTGCTTGCGGCCCGTGCCGAGGAAGCCGGCTACAAGGTCACGCTGCAATTGGCGGGCCGCAGCGAAATCCGCCAATCGAATCGCACCGCCTTGCTGATGCCGGGGGAGTGGAGCATCTACGACACCACCCGGCCGTACGAGGTCGATGTGGATGACGGCGCGCATTTTTTGGTGATGCAGGTGCCGGGCAAGCAGACCGAGGCCTGGCAACCGTATATGCAGAACGCCGTGGCCCGCAATTTCAGCGGCCAGCATGGCTGTGGGCGCATGGCGATGGACCTGTTGCGCGTGGCGTTGGGCGAACACGCCCACTTGTCCGAAAGCGCGGCGCGCGATGCGGCCAATGCGGTATTGCAGATGATGGGGCTGGATATCAGCGAGCGGGCCGGGGGGCAGGCCGAGCAAGACCAGGCGGGCCTGAAGCAGGCGCAGTTGCGCCGCGTCCAGCAGCACATTCTTGAAAACCTGCATGATCCGGCATTGTCGCCGGCATCCGCGGCCGCGGCGTTTCGGATGTCGCGGCGCTATCTGTACAACCTGTTCGCGCTGGCAGCCACCACGCCTGCCGATTTCATCCTCAGTGCCCGGCTGGAACGCAGCCGGGAGGCGCTGTGCGACGCGACGCAGTCCGTAAGGCAGATCGGCGATATCGCCTACCGGTTCGGGTTTTCGGACGCAGCGCGGTTCAGCCACGCGTTCCGCAAGCGGTATGGGGCGTCGCCCTCGGAATACCGCCGGCAGGCGCGCTAAGGTCCACCCGGCCGGATCAGTGCCGCGCTGGGCTCAGAGCAGCTCTTCGTTGATCAGGTCTTCCTTGCCGTAGAACTTCACGCCGATATGGATGCGGTCGCGGCCTTGTGAACGGCGGTGGCGGTTGGTGTCGCGCAGGGAATAGACGCAGCCGCAGTATTCCTGCTGATAGAAGTTCTCGCGCTTGCTGATTTCGATCATGCGGGCGGAACCGCCGCCCTTGCGCCAGTTGTAGGTCCAGTAGACCAGGTCGTCGTAGCGGGCGGCGGCGCGTTCGCCGCAGCCGTTGATCTGGTTCATGTCCTTCCAGCGCGAAATGCCGAGCGAGCTGGTGATGGTGTCGAACCCGTGCTCGTGCGCGTACAGCGCGGTGCGCTCAAAGCGCATGTCGAAGCAGGCGGTGCAGCGTTCGCCGCGTTCGGGGGCGTTTTCCATTCCCTTCACGCGGTCGAACCAGTTGTCCATGTCGTAGTCGGCATCGATGAATTCGATGCCGTGCTGTTCGGCGAAGCGGATGTTCTCCTGCTTGCGGATCTCGTACTCTTTGACCGGATGGATGTTCGGGTTGTAGAAGTAGATCGCGTAGTCGATGCCGGAGGCCGTCATGGCTTCCATGACTTCGCCGGAACAGGGCGCGCAGCAGGAGTGCATCAGCACCTTGCTGCGGCCAGCGGGGAGGTCAAGCTTGGGGCGGACGAGTTCGGACATGGCTTGCAGGCAAAAAAGGCGGAAAACCCCTTATTTTACCGCGAGTTGCCGGGCTTAGCCCAGCACCGCGTCCCAGAGCTCGCGCACCGCAGCGCGTTCCTCCACCAGCTGTTCCGGCCCCACGCGCGCTTTCTCCACCCCCTGCATGCGCAGCTGATGCTGCACGCGGCGCAGGGTGCGGTAGGCGTCGGCGGCACGCGTGGCCAGTTCAGGCGCGATCAGGCCGGCCTCGCTGGCCAGGCGCAGCAGGGTGATGTTGCCCAGGTTGCGCACCAGCACGGGGTGCGTCCCCGCGTAGCACAGCACCAGGTATTGCGTGACGAATTCCACATCGACCATGCCGCCCCGGTCATGCTTTAAGTCGAACTTCTGGCTGGTGTTCGGGTGGCCGGCATTGATCTTTTCACGCATGGCCAGCACTTCAGCGCGCAGCGCCGCCTGGTCGCGGGGCTGCACCAGGATGGCTTCGCGGATCTTCTCGAACCGGGCGCCCACGTCGGCATCGCCCGCCGCATGGCGCGCGCGGGTCAACGCCTGATGCTCCCAGGCCCAGGCATGCTTGTTCTGGTATTGCTCGAAGGCTTCCATCGAAACCGCCAGCAGCCCGGCATCGCCGTCCGGCCGCAGGCGCAGGTCTACCTCATAGAGCCGGCCGGACGAGGTCATGGTCGACAGCCAGGACGTCATGCGCCGGCCCAGTTTCGCGTAGACCTCGGCCGCGTCCTCGCGCGGATCGTCAAACAGGAAAACCAGATCCAGGTCCGAGGCATAGCCCAGTTCCTTGCCGCCCAGCTTGCCATAGGCGATGACGGCGAAATGGGGCAGGGCGCCCGGCACCTTGTTCACGAGCGGCCAGGCGCGGCGGATCGTTTCGGCCAGCAGCAGGTCGGCTAGCGCCGACAACTGGTCCGCCAGTTTTTCGACGGTGAGCTCACCTTCCAGATCCTGCGCCAGCAATTGGAAGCTGGCCTGGCGCTGCACGTCGCGCATCAGGTTCATCTGGCGCTCGATGTCGGGATCGCCGTCGGGCAGCTTGCAGGCGTCCAGGTCGGCGGTCAGTTGCCGGGCGATCTGCGCGAAGTCCAAGGGTTCGAACAGCGTGCGCCAATCAATCAGGCTGTCCAGCAGCAAAGGATGCTGGGTCAGGTACTGCGCGGCCCAGGGGCTGGCGGCGACCATGCGCGCCACGCGCGCCAGCGTGTCCGGGTATTCGGCCAAGAGCGCCAGGTAGGCGCTGCGCTGGGCGATCTTTTCGATCAGGTCGAACAGGCGGACGGCCGCGTCCAACGGCGCCGGTGTCTGGCGCGCGGCGCGCAGGGCAGCCGGCAGCAAGGCTTCCATGCGGCGGCGGCTGCTGTCGGGCAAGCTGCGCACGCGGTGGCTGCCAAGCAGGGTTTCGGTTCTGCGCAGCAGGTCTTGCGCTTCGTCGCCGAAGGCCTGTCGGATCTGTTCGGCAAGCTCGCATTCGTTGTCGGGCGTTTCGGGAGCGTCGTCGGCCGGCGTGCTGGTGTCTTCAGCGTCGCCCATGCCCACCATGCGGAACACGTTGCGGAAGGTCTGCGAGACGAACTTGCGGTGCGCGGCAAGCGTGCTTTCGAATGCTTCCGGGCTCATGCCCAGGGCGGCGGCCAGCGCGGCGCGCTGGGCCGGATCGCCGGGCAGCAGATGGGTCTGCTCGTCTTCGCGGTACTGCAAGGCGTGTTCGGTGCGGCGCAGGTAGCGGTAGGCTTCCTCCAGCCGCCGCGCGTCGTCTTCCGGTACCAGGCCCGCCAGTTGTTCGGCGTGCAGCGCTTCAAGCAGGCCGCGCTTTTGCAGCGCGGGCATCCGGCCGCCTCGGATCAACTGGGCCAATTGCACGACGAACTCGATCTCGCGGATGCCGCCGTCACCCAGCTTGATGTTGTTGGCGCTGTCGATGCCGTTGCGCGCCATGGCGCGCCGTTGCCAGTCCTGGCGGATGCGCTCGCGCAGCGCGCGCAGCGCGGCCAGCGCGTCGAAATCGAAATATTTGCGATAGACGAACGGCACGCGCAGGCTTTCCAGCTGCCGGGCCTGCGGCGCGCTGTCGCTGCCTTCGAAGGCCTGGGCGGGCATCAGACGGGCCTTCAGCCAGGCATAGCGTTCCCACTCGCGGCCCTGGCCAATCAGATAGTGCTCAAGCGCGTCCAGGCTCCAGGCCAGCGGGCCGGAGTCGCCGTCGGGGCGCAGGCGCAAGTCGGTGCGGAATACCTGGCCGTTAGCGTCCACTTCGGAAATGACCGGCATCATGCGCCGCGTCAGGCGGCCGTAGAACTCGTGGTGGCTGATGCGGCGCGGGCCGTCCGTTTCGCCTTCTTCGCCGTACAGCATGATCAGGTCGATGTCGGACGACACGTTCAGTTCGCAGCCGCCCAGTTTGCCCATGCCGACGATCAGCATTTCCTGCGGCTTGCCGGTAGCCGGATCGCGCGGCACGCCGTGCACGGCCGCCAGCTCCGCCGCCACGCTGCGGTAGGCTGCGGCCACCGCGATATCGGCCAGCGTGGTCATCGCGCCGACCACTTCCTCCAGGTCTGCCTGGCCCGCCAGGTCGCGCACGATCAACGTGCTGAACACGCGCTCGCGCAGCTTGCGCAGCACCATGCGGCAGGTGTCCACGGGCAGCGTTGGGGTGGCGTCAGGCCCGGCCAATTCAGCCTGCCATTGCGCCAGGCGGGCCGGAGTAACTGGCTCTTGCACGGCGTCCGTCAGCCAGGCGGCCAGATCGGGATGTGCATCCAGGCGGCGGCGCAGGTGACCGGACCAGGCAAGGGCGGGGGCAAGCATAGGAGACGATGACATGGCGTAAGGGCGGGAGACGAATGGGCGCGTTTCAGGTATAAGTGGGGACGATACCGCAAGACATCTTCTCCTGCCCACCACACACGATCCGTGTCTGTTTCAAACACCGTCCCCACGCCGCACGCGCGTCGCGTGCTCTGCTGCCTGTTTTGGGTCGCGCTGACTATTTATGGCGTGGTGGCCATCGGTCTCCTGGGCGTACGTTACTGGGTTTTGCCGCGTGTGGATCAGTGGCGTCCGCAAATAGAGGCGTACGCCAGCCAGACGCTGGGCGCGCGCGTCACCATCGGCGGCATCCAGGCCAACTGGCAGGGGCTGAATCCTAAACTCGATCTTACTGCCGTACAGGTTTACGACGACGAAGCGGCACCGGTCTTGACCCTGCCTTCCGTCTCGGCCGTGCTGGCGTGGCGCAGCATCCTGGCGTTGTCGCCCACGCTGGTGCGCTTGCGGGTGGAAAAGCCCGAACTCACCCTGCGGCGCGACACCGCCAATCATCTGTGGGTGGCCGGGCAGGACATCGACCTGAATGCCAGCGACCATGAGTCCGACCTGAATCATCCGGCCCTGCGCTGGCTCGTTGCCCAGCGTGAACTGCTGATACGCGACGCGACCGTCGTCTGGCAGGACGATTTGCGTCAAGCACCGGCGCTGACCTTGAACGGCGTGGATTTCCTGATGCGCAATGGCAGCCTGTCGCACCGCTTTGTGCTGCAGGCCTCCGCCGGCGAGGCCCTGGCCCGCAAGGTGGAGTTGCGTGGGGAATTCAACCGCAGCCTGTTCGCCGCGAACGCCGCCAATCCCGCAAACTGGAGCGGGCAGCTTTACGCCGAAGCCGATGACGTGGAGCCGCTGGCCTGGGCGCCCTGGGTAAAGCCGCCCCAGGTTGCTGGCCGGATCGCGGGCCGGGCATGGCTGCAACTGGACCGGGGTAAATTCACCGAATTGACCTCGGACATCGCCGTCAGGGGCGTGAACTGGTCGGCGGGCAAGGACGGCCCCGCGGTAAGCGGCGCTTCGGGCCAATTCCGCATACAGGGCCTGCCCGGCGACTTCATGCAGATCGAAGACGTGCCGCTCGTACGCAGCCCGGGCGCGGCGGACGCGTCGATCAAGGGCGCGGTGCAGCAGCTGCGAGTGACGCTGCCGGGCGTGTTCGAAGAACCCACGCTGGCGGCGCGCGAGCTGGCGCTGGATGCCCAGATCAAGGGGCCGGATGCCCAGAATTGGTTCGTGGACGTGGCGCAATTGCATGTGGTCAACGATGACCTGGACGTGCGCTTGCAGGGTCAATGGCGGCGCGAGGGCAAGACGGCGGCGGGCAGCGCCGACATGCGGGGCACGATGGTGCGCGGTTCGATGCCGTCCATACACCGCTACCTGCCCCTGGAGGTCAATGCGGACGCCCGCGAGTGGCTGGCTACCGGCTTGCCGGCGGGCGAAATGCGTTCGGCCGCCATCACGCTGAAAGGGGACCTGGACGACTTTCCGTTCAATTCGCCGGGTGTCGTGGGTGAATTCGTGATCGCCGGCGCCTATGCCGGCGCCAAGGTCGACTATGCGCCGGCCCGGCCGCACCGCAAGGGCTGGCCCATGCTGGAGAATCTGTCCGGCAGCTTCCGCATCGACAAGGTAAGCCTGACGCTGGACAGCCCGGGCGGCGCCCTGATGCGCACTGGGGCGGGCCAGACGGTCAATCTGGGTGCCGTGACGGCGACGATTCCCGATATGGACCATAACGCCGAGCTGCTGCTTGATGGCGAGACCTCGGGCCCCGTTCCGGCCTATTTGGCGGTGGCCGCGAATTCCCCCTTGGGCGAACTGCTGGATGGCGCATTGGACGAGGCTCGCGGCACGGGTGACTGGCGCCTGCCGCTGAAGCTGAAAGTGCCGCTGCTCAACACGGACGACACCCAGGTTCAGGGACGTATCGTATTCTCGGAAAACACCTTCACCTTCATGCCCGAAATGCCCTTGCTGAGCCAGATGCACGGCGATCTGGAGTTTTCGGAGAAGGGCGTCCAGGCCAAGGATATCCGGGCGCAGTTTCTGGGCGGGCCGGTCAAGATTTCCGGGACGCTCGCGCAAGGGTCGGATGCCCTGCATTTCGACGGCACCCTGGCCGGCTCGGGCTTGTCGCAACTGAGCAATACGCCGTCCATGGCGCGTTTCAGCGGCAAGGCCGCCTACAAGGGCCGCGTGGGATACCAAAAGGGCGGTTCGGTCGAGATATCGATGGAGTCCGACCTGGCCGGCATGGCGATCGATATGCCGGCGCCAGCGGGCAAGCCCGCCTCGTCGGCCCAGTTGCTGAAGCTGCAATGGGGCGCGGCGCAGGACCGCGGCACCAAGGGCCGGCGCTGGTTGACCGCAAGCCTGGGCGAAAACGTCAACGCGCTGTTCGAGCGCGATCCGGGCGATGCAGCACCGTCTTACTTTGCGCGGGGCGCACTGGGCATCGGCCGGCCAGCCAGCTTGCCCGAGCGCGGAATGAGCCTGAACGCCAGCCTGCCGGAACTGGACATGGACGGGTGGGAAACCGTGCTGGATGGCTTTGACGCGCCCGCCGGCAAGAGCGGGGCCAAGAAAACAGCGGCCAAGCCGGTGTTCCCGGAACCCGAGCGCGTCAGCCTGGCGACCGGCCTGCTGCGCGCCAGCGGCTACACGCTGAACGACCTGACGCTATACGCGACTCGGCCGGGGCCGGCGCAGTGGCGGGTGGATATCCAGTCGCGGCAGGCGACGGGGTCGCTGGAGTGGCGGGAAGCCTCCGGTGCGATCGCCGGTCAGATCACCGCCCGCCTGAAGCACCTGTCGTTTGGCGGCGCCGACGACACCAACGAGGCCGACAAGGCCCTGGCGTCAGGCAACGATTTGTCGGATATCCCGGCGATCGACCTGCAAGCCAAGGAGTTCTTCCTGTATGGCAAGAACGTGGGCGAGCTTCAAGTGGTGGGCACTAATCTGGAACGCGGCCACCAGTGGCGCCTGGATAAATTGTCGATCACCAACGACGCGGCCAATCTGAATGCCACGGGCAACTGGCGGCTGGAGGGGCCGGATCGGGGACTGACGGTGGATGCCACGGCCAAGTTCGTCGATCTGGGCAAGTTCTTGAATCGGATCGGCTTCGAGAACATGGTGTCCGGCGGCGAAGGCTCGGCGGTCGGCAAGGCGACGTGGCGTAATCTGCCCTGGACTCACAACATCGCCGACGTGGCGGGCGAAGTCGATGTCAGCCTGGACAAGGGCCGCTTCATGCATGTGAACTCCCGCACGGCGCGGCTGCTGGAGTTGCTGTCGCTCCAATCGCTGCAGCGGCTGGCCCGGCTGGACGTGAACCCGACCAACCTGCTGCGCGACGGCTTTCCGTTCGACACCATCCGGGGGCGCGTGAAGATGGCGGACGGGCAAATGTCCACCGAAGGCTACAAGATCACCGGCCCCGTGGCCACGATCGTCCTGGCGGGCGGGGTCAATATCATCCGCGAGCGCTGGGACCTGAAGGCAGTGGTAATTCCGAACCTGGACGCCAGCGGCGCGGCCATGGTGACGGCGCTGGCCGTGAACCCATTGATCGGCCTGGGTGCGTTCGTCACGCAATGGCTGCTTAAGCAACCGTTGGCGCGGGCGATGACCATGGAGTATTCGGTGACGGGTAATTGGGACGATCCCCGGATCGAACCGATCGACGGGTCGGGCAAGGAGCCCGACAAACAGACGCCGCGGCCGGCCGATGCGGCGCCTCGCGGCCGCATGCCCCAATACATCGAGCACTGAGCCAGCCATTGGCCAATAAAAAAACCGCCGGATGGCGGTTTTTTCATGGCGGGCAAGACCTGTCTTACTTCTTCTTCATCATGTCGAAGAATTCGGCGTTGGTCTTGGTGGCGCGCATCTTGTCCAGGATGAATTCCATGGATTGCACTTCGTCCATGTCGTGGATGAACTTGCGCAGCACCCAGACCTTTTGCAGCAGGTCCGGGGCGATCAGCAGTTCTTCGCGGCGGGTGCCCGACTTGTTCAGGTTGATCGACGGGTAGACGCGCTTTTCAGCCAGACGACGCTCAAGGTGGACTTCGGAGTTGCCCGTACCCTTGAATTCTTCGTAGATGACTTCGTCCATGCGGCTGCCGGTTTCGATCAGCGCGGTACCCAGGATGGTCAGCGAACCGCCTTCTTCCAGGTTGCGGGCTGCGCCGAAGAAGCGCTTGGGGCGTTGCAGGGCGTTGGCGTCCACACCGCCGGTCAGCACCTTGCCGGAGGCCGGCACCACGGTGTTGTAGGCGCGGGCCAGACGGGTGATCGAGTCCAGCAGGATCACGACGTCCTTCTTCATTTCGACCAGGCGCTTGGCCTTTTCGATGACCATTTCGGCCACTTGCACGTGACGGGTAGCGGGTTCGTCGAAGGTCGACGCCACCACTTCGCCGCGCACCGTGCGTTGCATTTCCGTCACTTCTTCCGGGCGCTCGTCGACCAGCAGAACGATCATGACCGCGTCGGGATAGTTGGTGGTGATGGCATGCGCAATGTGCTGCATCATCACCGTCTTGCCGGACTTGGGGCTGGCGACGATCAGGCCGCGCTGGCCCATGCCAATCGGGGCGAAGACGTCGAGGATACGGCCCGTCAGGTTCTCTTCGCTCTTGATGTCGCGTTCCAGACGCATCGTGCGGTTCGGATGCAGCGGCGTCAGGTTTTCGAACATGATGCGATGCTTGATCGCTTCGGGCGCCACGCCGTTGACCTTGTCCACCTTGACCAGCGCGAAGTAGCGCTCACCGTCTTTCGGCGTGCGGACTTCACCTTCGATCGAGTCGCCGGTGTGCAGGTTGAAACGGCGGATCTGCGACGGCGAAATGTAGATGTCGTCCGTGCTGGCCAGATACGAGGTCTCGGGCGAGCGCAGGAAACCGAAGCCATCGGGCAGGACTTCAAGGACGCCGTCGCCAAAGATCTGCTCGCCTTGCTTGGCGCGCCGTTTCATGATGGCGAACATCAATTCCTGCTTGCGCAGGCGGTTGGCGTTCTCGATTTCCAGGCCAGCGGCCATTTCCAGCAGCTGCGAGACATGCAGCGCCTTCAGTTCGTTGAGGTGCATCGCGGTGATTGGTGGGGGAAAAGTAAAGGAGGGCTCTGGCGGCGCGCCACGGACGGGCTCGCGCGGTATTGAATGAGCGCCGCCTCCAGGGCGGCGCCTTCGTTCACAGCACGCAGTTTACAACGCGCCGTCCAGGAATGCGGTGAGTTGCGACTTCGACAGCGCGCCAACTTTGGTGGCGGCGGCTTGGCCGTCTTTAAAGAGCATAAGGGTCGGAATGCCGCGGATGCCGTATTTGGTGGCGGTGCCCTGATTTTCGTCCACGTTCAGCTTCGCGATCGTCAGGCGACCTGCGTACTCGGTGGCGACTTCTTCCAGGATCGGGGCAATCATCTTGCAGGGGCCACACCAGGCAGCCCAGTAGTCCACCAGCACCGGCTGGCCGGATTTCAACACATCGGCATCGAAGCTTGCGTCACTGACGTTCTTGATTTGGTCGCTCATGATGGTGATTCTCGGTTCGGCAGCAAAAGGCGCGAAAAAAAGGACGCGCCTTGCCGTTGTTCTTGTATGTGGAATGGATTAAAGCATACCACTGTCAATAACAACAGGCATACCACTGTTAATAACAACAGGGTTTGCTGGTTTTGTGTAGGATGTTGCGGCGCAGTCGTCGTGATCCGGGTGATTGAACCCTGACGCGCGGGCTGTGACTGTCATCATCCTACCGAATTCGAGGCTGGTCAGGTCGTGCGCATCCTACTGGGAGCCGCGCAGAATCTAGGCTTATCCGTAAAATGTCGGTTTTTTTCCACAGATGTTGGGGATAACTTGGCCACTCCACGTTACACCGAGGCGTCCATTCGCGTCCTGAAGGGGCTGGAGCCCGTGCGCCAGCGCCCGGGCATGTACACCCGCACCGAAAACCCGCTGCACGTTGTGCAAGAGGTCATTGATAACGCCGCAGACGAGGCCTTGGCCGGCTACGGCAAACAGATCCAGGTCACGCTGCACATTGATGGCAGCGTGTCCGTCGAGGACGACGGGCGGGGCATCCCCGTCGGTCTGCATCCCGAAGAAGGCGCCCCCGTTGTAGAGCTGGTCTTCACCCGCCTGCATGCGGGCGGCAAGTTCGACAAGGCAGGCGGCGGCGCCTACGCCTTTTCCGGCGGCCTGCACGGCGTGGGCGTGTCCGTCACCAATGCGCTGGCCACCCGGCTGGAAGTGGTGGTGTGGCGCGACGGCGCGGTCAACCGGCTGGTGTTCAAGGGCGGCGATGTCGCCGAACCGCTGGCGCCGTACGCCGAGGGCGGCCGCAAGAAGTCCGGCACCCGCGTGCGCGTCTGGCCGGATGCGAAATACTTCGACAGTCCCAACATCCCGTTGGGTGAACTGACGCACCTTTTGCGCAGCAAGGCCGTGCTGTTGCCGGGCGTTAAGGTCACGCTGATCAACGAGAAATCCGGCGACACCAAGACCTGGCAATACCAGGACGGCCTGCGCGGCTACCTGGCCGAAGCGCTGACCGGCGCCGAGCTGATGGTGCCGTTCTTCGAAGGCCAGCAGTACGCCGGCGCCGACCACGAGAACTTCGCCGAAGGCGAGGGCGCGCAGTGGGTGGTGGCCTGGACCGAAGACAGCAACGCCGTGCGCGAGTCGTACGTCAACCTGATTCCGACGCCTGCCGGCGGTACCCACGAATCCGGCTTGCGCGAAGGCCTGTTCGGCGCGGTCAAAGGCTTCGCCGAATTGCACAGCCTGCTGCCCAAGGGCGTGAAGCTGCTGCCTGAAGACGTGTTCGCGCGCGCCAGCTTCGTGCTGTCGGCCAAGGTGCTGGATCCGCAATTCCAGGGCCAGATCAAGGAACGCCTGAACAGCCGCGACGCGGTGCGCCTGGTGGGCGGCTTCTCCAAGAGCGCGCTGGACCTGTGGCTGCACAGCAATGTGGAATACGGCAAGAAGCTGGCCGAATTGGCGATCCGCCAGGCGCAGGCGCGCCAGCGTTCCGCCCAGAAGGTCGAAAAGCGCAAGAGTTCGGGCGTGGCGGTGCTGCCCGGCAAGCTGACCGACTGTGAATCCAGCGACGCGACCCGTACCGAAGTCTTCCTGGTCGAGGGCGACTCCGCAGGCGGTTCCGCCAAGATGGGCCGCGACAAGGAGTTCCAGGCCATCCTGCCGCTGCGCGGCAAGGTGCTCAATTCCTGGGAAGTGGATCGCGACCGGCTGTTCGCCAACAATGAAATCCATGACATCTCCGTTGCGATCGGCGTGGATCCGCACGGCCCCGGCGATACGCCGGACCTGTCGGGCCTGCGCTACGGCCGCATCTGCATCCTGTCGGACGCTGACGTGGACGGCTCGCACATCCAGGTGCTGCTGCTGACCTTGTTCTACAAGCACTTTCCCAAGCTGGTCGAAGCCGGGAACGTCTATGTGGCCAAGCCGCCGCTGTTCCGCCTGGACGTGCCGGCGCAGGGCAAGCGCCCGGCCCGCAAGATCTATTGCCTGGACGAAGGCGAGCTTGAGGCCGCGCAGGACAAGCTGCGCAAGGAAGGCGTGCGCGAAGGCGCCTGGGCGGTCAGCCGCTTCAAGGGCCTGGGTGAAATGAATCCGGAACAGTTGTGGGAAACAACGATGAATCCGGACACGCGCCGCTTGCTGCCCGTGGGCTACGGCGATCAGACGCCGGAAGACACCACCCGCATGTTCGACATGCTGATGGGCAAGGGCGAGTCCTCGCAACGCCGCGCCTGGATCGAAGAAAAGGGCAACCTGGCGGAGCTGGATATCTGATGACGTCCGCCACGCCCGGCCAAGCCCGGATGACCGTCGACATGACGGCCGACGACTACGCGGAGTTCGCGGCGTACGTATACAAGCGCCCTGAACTGCGCCGCCGCCGCTACCGTTCGCACCTGCGCTTCGCCGTCCTGATGATCGTGGCCTTGCTGGCCTATCTGATCTGGCAGACCTGGGATGGCAAGGGACCGGACTGGGGACGGATACTGCCCGTGTATTTCCAGGGCCTGGCCGTGGGACTGGGCATCCTGGCGCTGCTGGCGCTGGCCTACGAGTTCGCCTTGCCGCCGCTGGTCAGGATGAACACGCGGCGCATGCTGAAAAAGCAGCCTGACGACCTGTTCCTGGGCCGGCATCAGCTGGACTTCGGGCCCGAGGGCATCTCGGACACGACCGCAACCGCCTCGGGGCGCATGGAGTGGTCCGACATCCGCCGGGTGGAAGAGACCCCGCAGCACCTGTACGTCATCCTGGGCACCTTGCAAGGCGTGATCATTCCCAAGCGCGGCCAGGACGCCGCTACGTTGGAGGCGGTGCGCGCCCAATTGCGCGCGCACGTCGACGATACGCAGCTGGCGCCGTCCGCTTGAGGCGCATTGACGCCGTTTCGATGAATTTGTCTACCTGAAACCATCATGACCGACAGCAATCAACCCGGCTTGTTCGACCCCACTCCGCCTGACGGCGATGGCGACGCCAACGCGGCCATCACGCTGGCGCGCTATGCCGAACAGGCCTATCTGGACTACGCGGTTTCCGTCGTGCGGGGCCGCGCCTTGCCCGACGTCGGCGACGGGCAGAAACCCGTGCAACGCCGCATCCTGTTCGCCATGCAGGCGATGGGGCTGGCCGCAGGCGCCAAGCCCGTGAAGTCCGCGCGCGTCGTGGGCGACGTGCTGGGTAAATACCACCCGCACGGCGACCAGGCCGCCTACGACGCCATGGTGCGCATGGCGCAGGATTTTTCGCTGCGCTATCCGCTGATCGACGGCCAGGGCAACTTCGGTTCGCGCGACGGCGACAACGCCGCGGCGATGCGATACACCGAAGCGCGCCTGACGCCCATCGCCAAGCTGCTGCTGGACGAGCTGGACGAGGGCACGGTGGACTTCGTGCCCAACTACGACGGCAGCCAGCAAGAGCCGCAGATGCTGCCGGCGCGCTTGCCCGTGATGCTGCTGAATGGCGCCTCGGGCATCGCGGTCGGCATGGCCACTGAAATCCCGTCGCACAACCTGCGTGAAGTGGCCCAGGCCTGCGTGGCGCTGATCAAGCATCCGCAATTGCCGGACGAAGAGCTGCACGCCATGATCCCCGGCCCGGACTTCGCCGGCGGTGGCCAGATCATTACGCCCGCCGCCGATATCGCGCAGATCTACCGCGCCGGCCGCGGATCGTTGAAGGTGCGGGCACGCTGGCAGTTCGAGGAAATGGCGCGCGGCCAGTGGCAACTGGTGATCACCGAGCTGCCCCCGGGCACGTCGGGCCAGAAGGTCCTGGAAGAGATCGAGGAAATCACCAACCCGAAGGTCAAGTCGGGCAAGAAGAGCCTGACGCCAGAGCAGACGCAGGCCAAGGCGGTCATGCTGAACCTGCTGGATGCCGTGCGCGACGAATCCGGCAAGGACGCGGCGGTGCGCCTCGTCTTCGAACCGAAGACCTCGCGCGTGGACCGCGACGAATTCGTCAATACGCTGCTGGCGCAGACCAGCATGGAAAGCAGCTCGTCGATCAACCTGGTGTGCATCGGCACCGACGGCCGGCCGCGCCAGAAGGGCCTGCGCGACATCCTGGTCGAGTGGGTGGCGTTCCGCACCAACACCGTGGTGCGCCGCACGCGCTTCCGCCTGGATAAGGTCACCGACCGCATCCACGTGCTGGAAGGCCGCATGCTGGTCTACCTGAACGTGGACGAAGTCATCCAGACCATCCGCGAATCGGACGAGCCGCGCGCCGCGCTGATGGAACGCTTCAAGCTGTCCGAACGCCAGGCCGAAGACATCCTGGAAATGCGCTTGCGTCAATTGGCCCGTCTGGAAGGCTTCAAGATCGAGCAGGAACTGGCCGACAAGCGTAAGGATCAGATCTCGTTGCAAGAGCTGCTGGACAACCCGAACACGCTCAAGCGCCTCTTGATCAAGGAAATCGAGGCTGACTCCAAGCAGTATGGCGACGACCGCCGCACCCTGATCGAGACGGCCGAACGCGCTGTGCTGGAAACCAAGGTGCTGGACGAACCGGTCACGGTCATCGTGTCGCAAAAGGGCTGGCTGCGCGCCCGTCAGGGCCATGGCCACGACGCCTCGCAATTCGGCTTCAAGCAGGGCGACGACCTGTACGGCGCCTTTGAGTGCCGCACCACCGACACGCTGATTGCAATGGGCGACAACGGCCGGGTGTATTCCGTGCCGGTCGGGGGGCTGCCTTCGGCGCGTGGCGATGGCCAGCCGGTCACCACCATGATCGACCTGGAGTCCGGCACGCGCATCGTGCATACCATTGCCGCGGCGCCGGACACGCGTTGGCTGTTGGCCACCCGCGGCGGCTACGGCTTTGCTGCCAAGCTGTCCGACATGGTCAGCCGCCAGCGCGCCGGCAAGCAATTCATCACCCTGGAAGAGGGCGACGAAATGTTGCGCCCGGTGCCGTTGTTCGACGGCGCCACGCAATTGGCCCTGCTGTCTGCCAAGGGCAAGTTCCTGGTCTTCGGCCTGGACGAGTGCAAATCCCTGTCCGGCGGCGGCCGCGGCACCATCCTGATGGGCCTGGACGCCTCGGACAAGCTGGACCAGACGGTGCCGATCGGCGCCCGCGGCCTGCGCGCCACGGGCATCTACCGCAATAAGCTGACCGAAGACATCCTGGTCGGCGACGCTCTGGCGCCCTATGTGGGCAAGCGTGCGCGCAAGGGCCGGCAGCTGGACGTGCGTCCCAAGCAGCCGGTGCTGTCGCCCGTACTGGGGTGATGGCGGGCCGGCAGGGAGCGAATCCGCTCCCTGCCTGGCGACAAGGAAGGGCGGGCCGCAGGGCCCGCCTTTTTTCTTGACCGGATCCAGGGTGCTGCTATTTAATAGATAGATCAGTCAGTCTATTAATTATCCATGCGCAAAACAGATCCCATCAAGCAGCAAGAACGCCGCCGCCATATCCTTGACGCCGCGGCGCATTGTTTTGCGGAGCACGGTTTCCACGCGACCTCCACTGCGCAGATTTGCGAGCGGGCGGCGATGAGCCCCGGCAATCTGTTCCATTACTACGCCAGCAAGGCCGACATCATCGAGGCGCTCGTCGCCTCCGACACCGACGACATCCGGTCTCGCATGCAGGCGGCCAGCGCGGCGCCCGATGCGCGCCAAGCGCTGCGTGAATGGGTCGACGGTCAACTGGCGCTGTATCAGGACCCGGTGTTTGTGCGTCTGGGCATGGAGGTGCTGGCCGAGGCAGTGCGCAACCCGCGCGTGCACGCATTGGTGATGGCAAACGAGGCCGAGCGCAAGACTGGCCTGCTGACCCTGCTGGAGGCGGTCTGGATGGGGCAGGCAGCCCCGCAGCCGCTGGTGGCCATGGCAGACGTGTTGTTGCTGCTGTTGGACGGCGTCTTCAGCCGGTCGGTCGTGGATCCCGCCTTCGGCGCCCGCGCCGCGGCCGACCTGTTGGGCGAGACCGTGGAACGCAGCCTGCCGCCAGCCGCCTTGGCGGGCAACCGCGCCCCGCGCCGCCCGCAAGCGGGAAGGGGCCGAGCATGAGCGCCGCCCGTCAGGACCCCGGCCGCCTGGCCCACGTGGACGCACTGCGCGGCTTTGCGCTCTTTGGCATTTTGATCGTGAACATCGGCGTTTTCTCGTCGCCGTTCTACGGCGCAGGAATGGCCGATCCGGCCTATTCCCGCCCGGTGGATCTGGCGGTGCGCTGGCTGATCGCGTGGCTGTTCGAAACCAAGTTCTATCTGCTGTTCTCGTTCCTGTTCGGCTATAGCTTCACCTTGCAGATGTCGGCGGCCGAACGCAGCCAGGCGGCGTTCGCGCCGCGCTTCCTGCGGCGGCTGGCCGGGCTGGCGCTGCTGGGCCTGGCGCATGCCGTGCTCTTCTATCAGGGCGACATCCTGCTGACCTACGCGCTGTTAGGCCTGGGGCTGCTGCTGTGCCGCAGGATGGACCCAAAACGCGCGTTGCGCGCCGCATTGTGGCTGATCGTACTGGCCGCGTCGGTCTGGGCGATTCTGGGCTTCTTGAGTTTCCTGGATCCGGTGTCCTCCGACTACCAGGCGCTGTACAAGGCCGAGGCGCTGGCCTCCATCGAAGCCTACCGCGGCACCATCAGCACGACCATCGCGCAGCACATCAAGGAACTGACCGAAAGCGTCTGGTTCATGGTGCTGTTCGTGCAGGGGCCGTTCGCTTTTGCGATGTTCCTGGTCGGCTATGCGTTGGGGCGTCGCAATGCGCTTGCGGATCCCTGGCAGCAGCCGCGCGCGCTGGGGCCGTTGTGCGCATTGGGGTTGTTGCCGGGTCTGGCCGGGTCAGCGCTGTATGCGACGTCGTCGCTGCCGTTCGCAGGCGCCGCCTGGGAGCTTCCAGGCTTGGCGGCGGACCTGCTGACCGCACCGTTGCTAAGCATGTCCTACGCCGCCGCCTTCTTGCTGGCCCTGCGGACAAGGGTTTTCGGGGCCGTGGGCGCATGGCTGGCGCCTGCCGGCCGGATGGCGCTGACGAACTATCTGATGCAGTCCGTCGTTTGCGCCTTCCTGTTCACGGGCTGGGGCCTGCGCCTGTTCGCGTCGGTGTCGCCCTTGGCGGCAACCGGCATCGCCGTAGCCATCTTCGCCGCGCAATTGCCCTTGTCCGCGTGGTGGATGCGCCACCACGCCTATGGCCCGGTGGAGTGGTTCCTGCGCGCGCTCACCATCGGGGCCGTGCCGCCCTGGCGGCGAGCGCGCGCAGGCTGATCAGGCCGGTCCCGGCCGCAACCGGCCAACCGGGGAGCCGCCGTCCCGGCGCCCCTGCCGCATCCACATGCCTGCCAGCAACAGCAGGGCGGGCAGGTAGACCCAGTGGTCTGACCAGCGCTGCGGGTTGGGCGCTTTGACTTCCAGCACGTCCCAGCCTTGCTCCCAGCCCGAGCGTTGGGCGCGGCTGCCGAAACGCACGCCGCCGATCTGGGTCTGGTCGCCCAGGCTCATCAGCGTCAGCCCGGCATCGGCCAGGCGCTGGCGTCCAACGGCAGGCGATGCGACCTCAGGCGCGTCGATGCCCGACGCAGCGGCGCCCGACGCATCGGCGCCTGGCTCCAGCGCGGGCAGCGCCACGGCGACGGTCTTGGTCAGCTCGTCGCCTTCCAGGTTGATCCCCCGCAGCATCACGGTCAACCGGCCGTTGTCCGGCATGGCGGCGGCGATCGTCAGCATGTCGGAGGCGGGACGGCTTTCGTATTGCGGAGCAAAATGGTCCATGAACCAGTCCGGGCGGAATAGCATGAACGTCGCCAGCAGCAGCACGCCGACTTCAGCCCACGTGCAGCGCGTGCGGAACCAGCGCATGGTGGCCGCGGCAAACGTCAACGACGCTAGGGTGGCGCCAGCCACGACCAGCGCCAGCTCCCATCCGTAATTGACGTCGATCAGCAGCAGCGCAGGATTGAACACGAACATAAACGGCAGGATGGCCGTGCGCGCCGCGTAGGTGACGCCCTGGATGCCGGTCTTGATCGGGTCTTCGCCCGATATCGCCGCCGCGGCGAACGTGGCCAACCCGACGGGCGGCGTGATGTCGGCCATGATGCCGTAATAGAACACGAACATGTGCACGGCGATCAGGGGGATGACCAGGCCGTTCTGCGCACCCAGCTCCACCACGACCGGCGCCATCAGCGTCGCCATCAGGATGTAGTTTGCGGTCGTCGGCATGCCCAGCCCCAGGATCAGGCACACGAGCGCGGTGAAGATCAGCATCAGCAGCACGTTACCCATCGACACCAGTTCGACGAATGCGGTCATGCGCAGGCCCAGCCCGGTCAGCGTGATGGCGCCGACGATCAGGCCGGCGGTGCCGCAGGCGATCGCGATACCAATCATGTTGCGCGCGCCGTCCTGCAGGCCGCCGATGGCGTCGCGCCAGCCCTGGCGCCAGGCCGGCGCCGCGTCCTGCTTGCGGAACCAGGCCATCAGCGGGCGCTGCGTCACCATCTGGAACAGCATGGCCATCGCCGCCCAGAACGCCGACAGGCCCGCGGACAGTTCCTCCACGCTCAGGCACCACACCAGGATGCCGATGGGGATCAGGAAATACAGTCCGGCGCGCACCGTAGGCCAGGGTTGCGGTCGCACGGGATGATTGATGTCGATGTCCTGCGGCAGGTCGGGATGCGCGGCGGCAACGCGCAATAGCCACAGGTAGAGCGCCGCCAGGATCGCCAGCAGCACCCAGATGGCCGCGGCTCCCGCCACGGCCTGCACGCCGGTGCCGATCCAATAGGCCGCGCCCATCACCAGCAGCGTGCCGCTGATCCCCATGCCCCAGCCCGCCAGTTTCTGCAGCGGCGTGCGAGCGGGGCCCGTGGCCATCATCGGCTGGATGCCCAGCTTCAGCGCTTCAAGGTGGACGATATAGAACAGCGCGATGTAGGAGATCGCCGCCGGCAGGATCGCGTGGCGGATGATGTCGGTGTAGGGGATGCCGACGTACTCGATCATCAGGAAGGCCGCGGCCCCCATGACCGGGGGCATGATCTGCCCGTTGACCGAGGATGCGGTCTCGATCGCGCCGGCCCGCACACCGCCATAGCCGGCCTTCTTCATGAGGGGGATCGTGAAGATCCCGCCGGTGACCACGTTCGCCACCGAGGAGGCGGACACCAGCCCGTTGACTGCCGAGGACACCACGGCCACCTTGGCCGGTCCGCCGCGCAGATGGCCCAGCAGCGCGAACGAGACCTGCATCATGTAGTTGCCCGCACCGCACTTGTCCAGCATCGAGCCCAGCAGCACGAAGATGAAGATGTAGGACACCGAGACGCCCAACGCCACGCCATACACGCCTTCAGTCGTCAGCCACATGTGCGACATCAGGCGCTCAAGCGACGCGCCGCGGTGGGCCAGCACGTCAGGCAGCCACGGACCCGCCAGCGCATAGGCGACGAACACCAGGCCGAGCACGGTCATGGGCAGGCCGAGCGCGCGGCGCGTGACTTCCAGCAGCAGCGCCAGGCCAATGACGGCCGTTGCTACATCCATCGGCGTGGGCTGTCCGGGGCGACCGGCCAATTCGTTATAGAAGACGTACAGGTAGCTGCCGCAAAACCCGGCGGCCAACGCCAGGATCCAGTCGTACCAGGGCATGCGGTCGCGCGCGGCGCGTTTACTGGCCGGATACGCCAGATACCCCAGGAACATCGCGATGCCCAGATGCAGCGCGCGGGCTTCCGTGTCGTTGAAGATGCCCCAGTTGAACGAGAACGGCAGCGGCGATGCATACCAGAGTTGGAAGATGGACCAGATCAGCGCGCCGGCCGCCAGCGTGGCGCCGGCGACGCCGCCCACGTTGCGGCCGCCGCGGTCGGCGTCGGCGACAAGCTGTTCCAGGTCCGGGGCCGGCGTGTGCGGCGCTTTAGTCATGAAATTCCCCTACGAGTCATGGCGCGCGCCGGCTAAGCGGCGCGCGTTGAATGCCAGCGCGCGGCGAGCGCGCGCTGGCCAGGCCTTAGAGCAGGCCCTTTTCCTTGAAGTACTTCTCGGCGCCCGGATGCAGCGGCGCCGACAAGCCGTTCTTCACCATGTCCGCCGGCTTCAGGTTCGCAAACGCAGGGTGGAGCTTTTTGAAGTCGTCGAAATTGTCGAACACCGCCTTGACCACGGTGTAGACCGTAGCGTCGGGCACATCGGCCGATGTGACGAAAGTGGCGGTGACCCCGTACGTCTTGGTTTCGCCGGGGTTGTTCGGATACAGCCCGGCGGGAATCGTGGCGTGGGCGTAGTAGGGGTACTTTTCCACCAGCTTGTCCACCGCGGGCCCGGTCAGCGAAACGAGCTTGGCGCCGCAGCTCGTGGTGGGGTCCTGGATGTTGGCCGAAGGATGGCCGACGCCGTAGAAAAAGCCATCGATCTTGCCGTCGCACACGGCGGAACCGTGTTCGTCGGGGCGCAGTTCCGATGCCAGCGAAAAGTCCTTCAGCGTCCAGCCCATTGTTGCCAGCAGTTCCTCCATCGACGAGCGCGTGCCCGAGCCCGGATTGCCGACGTTGAAGCGCTTGCCCTTCAGGTCCTCGAAGCTCTTGATGTTCGCGTCTTTGCGCGCAACGACGGTGAAGGGCTCGGGGTGGATCGAAAACACCGACCGCAATTTCGGATAGGGTCCGGCCTGCTTGAACTGGCCCTCGCCGTTGTAGGCGTTGAAGCCGACGTCGGACTGCACCACGCCCAGGTCAAGTTCGCCGGCCTTGATGGTGTTGGCGTTGAATACCGAGCCGCCGGTGGATTCGACCGAGCAGCGGATGCCGTGCGTGGCTCGGTCTTTATTGACCAGGCGGCAGATGGCGCCGCCGGCGGCATAGTAGACGCCGGTGACGCCGCCCGTGCCGATGCTGACGAACTTCTGTTGGGCGGCGGCGGGTGCCGGCGCCATGGACAGCAATGCCGTGGCCACGCCGGCCGCGGCGAGCGTCCAGGCGTTGCGATGGCCCAAGGGATGTTTGACGGACGTGGTCATGCAAACTCCTTATGGGGTTTTTCCCCGTGATTTGCCGGTCTTTGCCGGCGGTTGGTCCACCCCGCGAGCCTGCGAGGCGTCCTGTACGAATCATCACGTGCCCGCGGGTGGCGGGCGGCGCGCGGCGGATCCCCTCGCTGCGCGCATGCAGGCCGGCGCTAGGCGCGGGCCTGTGCAATGGCGGCGTCGATGGCGCCAGCCAGGCGTTCGGTCAATTGGTCCAGTTCGTCGTTGGAGATGATGAAGGGCGGAGCAAGCAGCACGTGGTCGCCCTGGCGGCCGTCGATCGTGCCGCCCATCGGGTAGACCATCAGGCCGCGGGCCATGGCTTCGCGTTTGATCCGCGCATGCAGCGTCAACGCAGGGTCGAAGGTCTGCTTGGTCTCGCGGTCTTGCACCAGTTCGATGCCCATGAAGAGGCCCCGGCCGCGGATGTCGCCCACATGCGGATGCGCGCCCAGCGCCTGTTCCAGCCGCTGTCGCAAGCCTGCGCCCTGTTCGCGCACCCGCGCCAGCAGGTTGTCGCGGCGGATCACGTCCTGCACGGCAAGCGAGGCGGCGCAGGCGATGGCGTGGCCCAGGTAGGTGTGGCCGTGCTGGAAAAAGCCGCTGCCTTGCTGCATGGCGTCCACGATGCGCTGTTGCGCCATCACCGCGCCGATGGGCTGATAGCCGCCGCCCAAGCCCTTGGCGATGGTGATCAGGTCAGGCACGATGCCTTCCTGCTCCACCGCGTAGAGCGTGCCGGTGCGGCCCATGCCGCACATCACTTCGTCGGCGATCAGCAGTACGCCATGGCGGTCGCAGACTTCACGGATCCGGCGGAAATAGCCGGGCACGGCCGTCACGGCGCCGGAGGTGGCGCCCACCACCGGCTCGGCCACGAAAGCCATCACGGTGCCGGCACCCAGCTTTTCAAAGGTCTGATCCAGTTCCAGGGCCAGCCGCTCGCCGTACTGTTCGCCGCTTTCGTCCGGGCGCTGGTCGCGATAGGCGTAGCAAGGCGAGACGTGTTCGACCTCGATCAGCAGTGGCGCGAATTGGGCGCGGCGCCAGGCGTTGCCGCCCACGGCCAACGCGCCCAGCGTATTGCCGTGGTAGCTCTGGCGGCGCGCCACGATGTGGCGGCGTTCGGGCTGGCCGGTTTCCACGAAATACTGGCGCGCCATTTTCAACGCGGCCTCGACGGCTTCGGAGCCGCCCGAGACGAAGTAGGCATGCGAGATGCCGGCGGGCGCGTCGGCGACCAGGCGGTCGGCCAATTGCTCGGCCACTTCGGTCGTGAAGAAGCTGGTGTGGGCGTAAGCCAGCGCGTCGATCTGGGCGTGCATGGCGGCCTGGATGTCGGGGTGGTTGTGCCCCAGGCACGACACGGCCGCGCCGCCCGACCCGTCGAGATAGGCGCGGCCCGCGCTGTCGTGGATCCACACGCCCTGGCCGCGTACGGCGACAGGCGGCGTCTGGCGTAGGGAACGATGCAGGACGTGGGTTTGGCTCATGGGGATTCCGGGATGCGTGAGTGGGCGGTGGGAAATGGCGATGGTTGGACGGGAGCGCTCAGCCGGGCCGCCGCGCTGCAGGGGCGGTCCAGTAGACGTTGTCGGTGCGCAGGCGCGCTTCGACTTCCGTCAGGCGGTTCAGCACGTCGGCGCCGCCGCGGGCGGTCAGGCGCGCGATCAGGTGCTCGGCCAGGCCCAGCAGGCCTGCAGTGGTATGGAAGAACGAGCCGGGCCCTTGGCGCGCCGGGCGCGCCTGGACGCCATCGCGATCGGGTGGCGCGAAACGCAGCGTATGGCGGGCTTCCACGGCCAGCGGCGACAGTGGGTCGTCGGTCAAGGCGATCAGCGCGACGCCGCGCTGTGCGGCTTGGCGGGCCAGTTGCACGGTGGCCGTGGGGTAGGGCGCCTGAGAAATCACGATCAGCGCGTCGCCGGCGTCCAGGTTGTCGGCCTGTTCGGCGGGGGCACCGCCCAGGCCGTCGATCAGCACGCTGTTGCGGCGCACCAGCTGATACGCATAGCGCATCTGGAACGCGATGCCGAACGCCGAACGGGTGCCCAGGAAGCCGACTTGGCGGGCGTTCAGCAAGGTCTGCACCGCGGCGTCGAATGCGCTCGACGGGTTCAATGCGCACACCGAGCTCATCGCCTGGATCTGGTATTGCGTCAGCACGTCGTGGCCGGGCGCCCCAGCGGTGCCCGCGGCAGCCTGCAAGGCGGCTGCACGCTCACGCAGTCCGGGGTTGTGCGGCCCCGCGAGGGCCTGCTGGAACGGCTGACGGAAATCCTCGTAACTGGAATATCCGATGGCACGCGCCAGCCGCAGCATGGTGGCGGGCGCCACGCCAAGCGCCTGGGCTTGCCGGCGCATGGACCACAGGCCGACTTCAGCAGGATGCGCCACCACCCAGTGCGCTGCGCGTTGCAGCTCGGGCGGCAGGGATTCCAGCTTTTCCTGCAGGTTCAGGATGACGTCGGCGGGCAGGGGCATCGTGGGTATCGGCAAAAAAACAAATGATAAATCCTGATCCAAAGAAAAAACATATGTTTTATCTAAGGATTTTCACTAGTCCATCCGGTGCGCACACCCCTTGTGAGGCCGCCGCCAAGTCCAGCAATCCTGCGGTCATCTTCTGCAATTCCGTGTTTATTTATTTACATCATGCAGGGGGTTTTTGTTTGACTCGAATAAATCGTGCGCATATCATTTGTGTAGAAATCAATTTTGATCGAACCTTTTAATTTCCATGAACAACGCCGCGCAATCCGATCCGACACAGCAGTACGACCTGCGCATTTTGCGAGCCCTGCGCCGCATCACGCGCTCGATCGCATTGCATTCGCGCCAGTTGTCCGCGGTCAGCCACATCACCGCGCCCCAACTGATGTGCTTGCGCACGGTGATGGCCAACGGCCCCATGACGGCCACCGCCATCAGCCGCGAGATGCACGTCAGCCCCAGCACGGTGGTCGGCATCCTGGACCGCCTGGAAGACAAAGGGTTCATCCGCCGCGAGCGCGGCCGTGAAGACCGCCGCATCGTCTTTGTCACGGCCACCGACACCGGCCGTGAACTGGCGCAAGGCGCGCCGTCGCCGTTGCAGAAGCACCTGGCCGACGCGCTGAACGCCTTGCCTGAACTTGAGCAAGCCACGATCACACTGTCGCTGGAACGCATCGTGGCGCTGATGGAGCAAGAAGGCCAGGCAGTCGCCGCGGAAGCGCACGGTGACGTGTCGTCGCCCATCCTTGAAGTGCCCACGGGCGGGGCACCCCCAGAATCGGGAATCGTTGCATGAAGACAATCGAACTGGATACAACAACTCTCTCAAGTGCCGTGGCGCCGGCGGTTCGCGCGCAGACCCATACGATGCGTCTGCCCGACCGCAAAGACGGCGCCGCCATTCACCGCCTCATTTCCGAGTGCCCGCCGCTCGACCTGAATTCCCTCTACGCCTACTTGCTCCTGTGTGAGCATTTCAGCGACACCTGCGTCATCGCCGAAAGTGCCGGCGGACGTATCGACGGTTTTATCTCCGCTTATGTGATCCCGACCCGGCCCGACGTGTTGTTCGTCTGGCAGGTCGCGGTGCACGCCCGCGCACGCGGCCACCGGTTGGCCCGCGCCATGCTTCGCGAACTCTTGCAGCGCAAGGGGCTCGCGCATGTTCGTCATCTTGAAACCACGGTGGGGCCTGACAACCAGGCATCGCGCCGCAGCTTTACCGGCCTGGCCGGCGAGCTGGGCGCCCACGTGTCCGAACAGCCGTTCTTCGACCGGCAATTGTTCGGGGGCGCGGACCATGACGACGAGATGCTGTTGAGGATAGGCCCGTTCGCATTGCCTGCCCCGTAGGGCGGCGCAACCCCAGCGGACTTATCGAAATACCGGGATGGCTTTGCCGATCCGAATGCGACCACGCATCCGGAGGGGAGCTGGCCGTCTGTCAACTTATGAGATGAAAGGGAGGATTAATCATATGGACTTGAAAATCTTTGACCGGATGGAGTCGGAGGTGCGGGGCTACATTCGGTCGTTTCCCGTGATATTCAGCCAGGCCCGAGGCTCGACGCTGATTGATGAGGACGGCACCGAATACATCGATTTCTTCAGCGGCGCAGGCACGCTGAACTACGGCCACAACAATCCTGTTCTCAAGGAAAAGCTGCTGGAATATGTACAGTCGGACGGCGTCGTCCACGGACTGGACATGGCCACCAGCGCGAAGAAGCGTTTCCTGGAGACGGTGGATCGCGTGCTGCTCAAGCCGCGCAACTGGCAATACACGCTGCAGTTCACCGGCCCCACCGGCACCAATGCCGTGGAAGCCGCGCTGAAGATCGCGCGCCAGGTCAAGGGCCGCCCCAATGTGATTTCGTTCACCCACGGTTTCCATGGCGTGAGCGGCGGTTCGCTGGCCGTGACGGCCAACATGAAGTTCCGCGATGCCTCGGGCTACGCGCTGGGCAACACGACGTTCATGCCCTATGACGGCTACTTCGGTCCGGACGTGGACACCATGGCGTATCTGGAACGCATGCTGGAAGATCCCAGCAGCGGCATGGACAAGCCCGCCGCCGTCATCGTGGAAACGGTGCAAGGCGAGGGCGGCGTCAACGTGGCGACGCTGCGCTGGCTGAAAGAGCTGGAAAAGCTGTGCAAGCGCCACGACATGCTGCTGATCGTGGACGACATCCAGGTCGGCTGCGGCCGCACCGGTACGTTCTTCAGCTTCGAGGCCGCCGGCATCCGTCCGGACATCATCACGCTGTCGAAGTCGCTGTCCGGTTTCGGGCTGCCGATGTCGCTGGTGCTGATGAAGCCCGAGCTGGACATCTGGAAGCCGGGTGCCCACAGCGGCACGTTCCGCGGCAACAACCTGGCCTTCGTCACGGCGACGCAGGCGCTGGAAACCTATTGGGCCAACACGGCGTTCACCGCCGAGATCCAGCGCAAAGAGCGCCAGGTTCGCGATTGGCTGGAAAACCTCGTCCACAGCTATCCCAATGCCGGCTTGTCGGTGCGCGGCCGCGGCCTGATCCAGGGGCTGGTGTGCAACACGACGCCCGCCCTGGCCAACCGCATCGCGCAGAACGCTTTCAAGAAGGGCGTCGTCATCGAGACCTCGGGCGCGCACGACGAAGTGCTGAAGCTGCTGCCTGCGTTGACGATCGAGGAAGAGCTGCTCAGCAAGGGCCTGGACGTGATCGAGGCCAGCGTGGCTGAAGCGCTGGCCGAAGAGGGGCAGTCTGCCCGCATTCTGAAATTTGGAGGAAAACGCCAATGATCGTACGCAACGTCAAAGATGTGATCGGCACCGCCGACGAAGTCCGCACCGACACCTGGGTCAGCCGCCGCGTGCTGCTAAAGAAGGACGGAATGGGCTTTTCCTTCCACGAGACCACCATCTTCCCGGGCGGCCGTACGCACATCCACTACAAGAACCATCTTGAAGCGGTGTGGTGCATTGAAGGCGACGGCTCCATCGAGACCATCGCCGACGGCAAGAAGTACGACCTGGGCCCCGGCGTGGTCTACGCCCTGAACGACAACGACGAGCACTGGCTGTGCGGCGGCAAAGAGCCGCTGCGCGTCATCTGCGTCTTCAACCCGCCGCTGACGGGTCAGGAAGTGCATGACAAAGAGGGCGTCTACGCCCTGCCTGAAGCCCAAGCCAAAGCGGCCTGAACAAGACAAGGAGGTTCGCATGATCTCACCTGCACAGGATCCGTACGCCTCCCGTACGGATCGAAGTTCCGCCATCATCGCCCGTCAGGATCCGGTGGTCTATGAAGACGGCCAGTACGCCAACGCCCTGTCCGGCGAGCAAGTCGGCCAGTACGAGCGCGACGGTTTCCTCTTGCTTGAAAACCTGTTCTCGGAAGCCGAGATCCGCGCCTTGTCGTCCGAGGTCGAGCGCATGACGCGCGACCCGTCGATCATCCGGCGCGAAGAGTCCATCACCGAGCCCGGCAGCAATGCCGTGCGTTCCATCTTCATGGTGCATGTGCTGAACCCCGTGCTGTCGCGCCTGGTGCGCGACCCTCGGCTGGTCAATGTGGCGCGCCAGATCCTCGGGTCCGAGGTCTACATCCACCAATCGCGCGCCAACATGAAGCCGGGCTTCAAGGGCAAGGAGTTCTACTGGCACTCCGATTTCGAGACCTGGCACGTCGAAGACGGCATGCCCTCGATGCGCGCGCTCAGCTGCTCGGTGCTGTTGACCGACAACAACGAGTGCAACGGCCCGCTGATGCTGGTGCCCGGTTCGCATCGGCAGTTCATTTCGTGCGTTGGCGAAACCCCGAACGAGCATTACAAGCAATCGCTGAAGAAGCAGGAGTATGGCGTGCCGGACCCGGTCAGCCTGCAATTGCTGGTGGAGCAGGGCGGCATCCGCTCCATGACGGCCAAGGCCGGTTCGGTGGTGTTCTTCGACTGCAACACGATGCACGGCTCGAACAGCAACATCTCGCCGTGGCCGCGCGCCAACGTTTTCATGGTCTACAACAGCATGGAAAACACCTTGAATCCGCCCAAGTACGGGCTGACGCCGCGTCCTGAACATATCGCGACGCGCAAGGGGTTCAAGGCGGTGACGCCGCTGGATACCTTGAAGCTGGTCGGCGGCTAGGCTGTAAAGCCTGCCGGCGCATTCGGAACCCGGGCCTGTGCGCCCGGGTTTTTTCATTGCCGAGCCGCCTCAAGATGAAAACGCCCCCTGGGGCAGCAAGCCGGAGGCGCAGCATGGGGGGCATTTTTCCTGCCCGCGCCTGGGGCAGATCCCAGGGCGAAGAGGGGACGCTCTCTGCTATCCTTTCGCGCATTCTTCGCTGACTTTTCGCCGCCATGTCCGCCCGTATCCTCAGCTTGCATATCTACCCGATCAAATCCTGCGCAGGCATCGACCTGGCAGAATCCCCCATCGACCGGGCCGGCCTGGCCCAAGACCGCCGCTGGATGCTGATCAGCGCCGACGGCCAATTCATGACCCAGCGGCAATGGCCCGCGATGGCGCTGATCCGCACCGCGCTCACGGCCGACGCGTTGCGCCTGTCCGCGCCGGGCATGGCTGACCTGGATGTGCCGTTGGATGGGTCCGGCCTGGAGCCGGGGGCGGAAACCGTGGCGGTCTGGAGCGACACCATTTCCGCCCAGCGCGAAAGCGCGGCAGTCGGGCAGTGGTTTTCCGATTTCCTCAAGACGCCTTGCCGCCTGCTCAAGGTGGACACGGCTGCCCAGCGCAACGCCAAGCCCGACTGGGTGTCCCGCTGGGTCGACGCGCATCCCGATCTGGCGGAGACGTTCGCCGGGGAACACCACTTCGGCTTTGCCGACGGCTTTCCCCTGCTGATCGCCAACCAGGCCTCGCTTGATGATCTGAACGTCCGCTTGCAAGCCAAGGGCGTGGCGCCCGTGCCGATGGACCGTTTCCGGCCCAATATCGTGGTCGAGGGCGAATGGGAACCCTTCGAGGAAGACCATACGGCCATGATCACCGCCGCCGGGGTCAAGATGGCGTTCGTCAAACCCTGCACGCGGTGTTCGATCCCCGATATCGATCAGCGTACAGCGCAGCAGTACGAAGAGCCCGGGCGCACGCTAGCGGGCTACCGGAATCTGGAAATTGGGGTGGTGTTCGGCCAGAACGCCATTCTGGATGCACCGGTCGGCGCGCGTCTGAAGGTCGGCGACGCGGTCGAGATCGAACTGGATTTCTAGGCGCGTGGGCGGGCGCTGTTTCCGCCTATGCTGCGAAGTCGGCCGCCTGCGCGATGGCATGGCGGACGTCCCGGTGCGGCAAAAATTATAGAATACCGGGTTCCAACGGCAATACCGGATGCCGGGCATCACTTAGCAACGCTTCGCGGACCGGGCCGCGAACCAGGATATTTCTATCATGCAACGCATCATGCTGCGGGCAAAGCTGCACCGCGTCACGGTCACCGAAGCCGACCTTCATTACGAAGGGTCTTGTGGCATCGACGAAGACCTGCTGGACGCTGCCGGCATGCGCGAGTTCGAACGCATCGAACTCTACAACGTCACCAACGGCGAACGTTTCGACACGTACATCATCAAGGCGGCCCGCGGTAGCGGCGCCATCTCGCTGAACGGTGCAGCGGCCCGTCGGGCGCAGGTCGGCGATCTGCTGATCATCTGCACCTACGGCCCGATGTCCGAAGCCGACTCCGCCACGCATAAGCCGCAAGTGGTGCTGGTGGACGACGCGAACCGCGTCAAGGAAATCCGCAAGTTCCCGGCCTGACGCCGGGCCGGGCGCAGCGCCGCTTCCGGTCAGGCCGGAAGACGCTGCGTCAACTCAGAACCGTTTCATCATGAGCTTCCAGGTCACCATTCAACCCAGCAAGCATCAATTCCCGGTCGAGCCCGGCCAGACCGTGCTCGACGGCGCCTTGGCTGCCGGCATCGTGCTGCCTTACAGCTGTCGCAACGGCGCGTGCTCCACCTGCAAGGGCAAAGTGGTGTCCGGGGAGTTCGACGCCGGGCAATATCCTGCCCAGATCCTGTCGCCCGAGGAACTGGCCGACGGCTATACGCTGTTCTGCCAGGCCCGTCCCGGGTCGGACATGGTGGTCGAATCCACCGAAGTCCGCCTGGCCAGCGACATCCAGATCCGCAAGCTGCCGTCGCGTGTGCAGACGCTTGAGCGCGTGGCGCCCGACGTCACCGTGATCAAGCTGCAGCTGCCGGCTTCGGAACAGTTCCGCTATTACGCGGGGCAGTACATCGAAGTCATCCTGAAGGACGGCCGCCGCCGCAGCTATTCCATGGCCGGCGCCCCGCACACCGGCAGCCCGCTGGAACTGCACATCCGGCACATGCCGGGTGGGCTGTTCACCGACCACGTCTTCGGCGCGGGCGACACGCAGATGAAAGAGCGCGAGATCCTGCGCCTGGAAGGCCCGTTCGGCTCGTTCTTCCTGCGCGAAGACAGCGACAAGCCGATCGTGCTGCTGGCCAGCGGTACGGGGTTCGCCCCGGTGAAGGCTATCGTGGAGCACATGATCCACAAGAACATCAGCCGCCCGGTCACCCTGTACTGGGGCGGCCGCCGTCCGCGCGACCTGTATATGGACGCGCTGGCGCAATCCTGGTCGAGCCTGCTGCCGGGGTTCACCTATGTCCCGGTCGTGTCCAACGCGCTGCAGGAAGACGGTTGGACGGGCCGCACCGGTTTTGTCCACGAGGCCGTCATGCAGGACATCGCCGACATGTCCGGCCACCAGGTCTACGCCTGCGGCACGCCGCTGATGGTTGACGCCGCCCGCCGCGAGTTCAGCGCGCAGAACGGCCTGCCGCCGGAAGAGTTCTACGCGGACGCCTTCACGTCCGAAGCCGACCTGGCGAAAGCCGCGTCGTAACTGGACCAGCACGAAGCAAGGGGGTGGAATTCACAAGCGGAAAAGGCTCGTGACTTCCGCCCCTTTTTACCGATGGGCCGCCCCAAGGTAAAAAGACCCCCTCGGGGGGCAGCAAGCACGCAAGGCGTGCGCGGCGTGGGGGTGGATTTTTATTACGTAGGCGAAGGCAAATCGGCGGGGTAAACTGCCCTGGCAGCGGCTTGCCAAGGGGGCGGACATCGGGTCCGTGAGCCGATTTGGCACGCAAGGAGCAATGCGGGCATGAAAGTAGCGGTATTGGGTAGCGGCATTATCGGAATCTCCAGCGCCTGGTGGCTAAGCCAGGCCGGCCATGACGTCGTGGTCATTGATCGCTGCACCGGTCCCGCGCAGGAAACCAGCCTGGCCAACGGCGCGCAGATCTCGGTCTCGTATGCCGAACCCTGGGCCAATCCGCAGGCTCCGCTCAAGCTGCTCAAATGGATGTTCCAGGACGACGCGCCGCTGCTGTTCCGCCCGCAACTGGATTGGCGGCAATGGATGTGGGGATTGGCGTTCCTGCGCGAATGCCTGCCCAGCCGCCTGGCGCCGAATATCCGCGCCATGGTCCGCATGGCGGAATACAGCCGCGCCACCCTGCGCGGCATGCGCGCCGAGCTGGGCATCGAATACGACCACCTTGAACGCGGCATCCTGAATTTCTACCGTGACCCGCACGAATTCGAAAATTCCCAGCGCGCCGCCGGGCTGATGCGCGATTTCGGGGTCGAGCGCCGTGTGGTCTCGGCCGACGAGGTCATCGCCATCGAACCCGCCCTGGCGCCGCATCGGCAAACGATCGTCGGGGGCGACTACACCCCTGAAGACGAAAGCGGCGACGTGCACCTGTTCACGGTCGCGCTGGCCGAACGCTGCGCCCGCGCCGGCGTCGAATTCCGCTACAGCACGCGGGCGACCCGGCTTTTGACCCAGGGCGGCACCGTGCAGGGCGTCGAAGTCATTGAGCCCGATGGCCGCTACGGTTCGGTCTCGGCCGACGCCTACGTCGTAGCCATGGGCAGTTTCAGCCCCAACATGCTGCGCCCGCTCGGCATCCCCTGCAACGTCTATCCCGCCAAGGGCTATTCGGCGACCTTCCCGGTGTTGAAACCGGAAGCCACGCCCACGGTGAGCCTGACGGACAGCAGCCACAAAATCGTGTTCTCGCGCCTGGGCGACCGGCTGCGCATGGCCGGCACGGCAGAGCTCTCGGGATACTCCCGGGGCCTGAACACCAGCCGTTGCGAAGCCTTGACCCGCCTGGCGCAAGAACTCTTTCCCGACGCGCTCGATTTCGGGCGCGTCAGCTATTGGTCGGGCTTGCGCCCGTCCACTCCCTCGAATGTGCCCATCATCGGCCGTAGCCGTATCCCCAATTTGTATATCAATACGGGACACGGTACGCTTGGCTGGACGATGGGTGTTGGCTCGGGCCGGGCATTGGCCGATCTGCTTAGCGGACGGCGGCCAGAACCGGAATTCCCTTTTCTTGGTCTGTGAACCTATGAAGAATCTGCAATTGGCGGGCGTTGCCCGCGCGATGTTCGCCAGCCGGCGTGCATGGGTGTTTGGCGCCGCCATGGCAATGGCAGGCGTGGCGAACGCCGCTCCCGTGGAAATCCAAGTCTGGCACACGCTGTCTGACGCAAATAAGGCCGAGTTCGAAAAGCTGGCCAAGCAATACAACAAAGAGCAGGACCAGGTGAGCGTCAAGCTGCGCGGGTTCAAATCGCAGGACGCGCTTGAGCAAGAGGCCGCCACGGCCGTCAAGGCCAAGAACGCTCCCAATCTGGTGCAGCTTACCGATAACCACTCGCCGGAAGTCGTGGCCCAGCACAAGGCCATCCTGCCGATGTACGAACTGCTGGCCAAGTACCCGATCAAAGACCTGAACTGGTTCGTGCCGGCCACCAGCAGCTTCACGCGAGACGGCAAGGGCCGTCTGCTGGCCTTCCCCTGGATGGCCGAGGTGCCGGTGATGTTCTACAACACTGCTGCCTACAAGAAGGCGGGCCTCGATCCCAACAATCCGGCCCGCACCTGGAACGGTCTGCAGGCCGAACTGCTGAAGCTGCGCGACGTGGCGGATATCGATTGCCCCTACGCCTCCAGCGATCAAGTCACGGTGCACCTGGAGAACCTGGCGCCCATCAACGGCCAGCAATTCACCAGCAACAACAACGGGCTGGACGCGGTCACCAAGAAGAGCGCGGCGCCTGCCATGCAGTTCGACACGCTCTACATGCGCCACATTTCGCTGATGGTCAGCTGGAAGCGTTCGCTGCTGTTCATGGCGCACACGGGCGACGCTTCGGCTGACAAGCTGTTTGCCAAGGGCGAATGCGCGGTGCTAACGGCCAATTCGGGCGCCTTCGGTACCTTCCTGACCACCAAGTCGCTGTCGTTCGGCGTGGCGCCGGTGCCTTACTACGATCAGGCTACCAAGACCGCCGGCCAGCCGTTTGTCAGCGGCTCTGCCCTGTGGGCGCTTGAAGGTCGTCCGCAGGCCGAAGAAAAGGCCACCGCGCAATTCCTGGCCTGGCTTTCCAAGCCGGTGATCGCCGCGGAATGGCACCAGCGCACGGGGTTCCTGCCCCTGACGGAAGCGGCGTTCCGCGCGTCCGACGTGTCGTTCTACAAGAGCATCCCGGGCGCACAAGCCGTGATCGCTTCGATGAGCTCGCGTCCGGCCAGCAACAGCCGTGGCTTCCGGATGGCGAACTACAACCGCATCGAGCCCGTGCTGAACCAGCAACTGAACGATGCCTTTGAAGGCAAGGTGCCGCCCGTGTCGGCCCTGAACAACGCGGCGACCCAAGCGCGCAGCATCGCCACGCAACGTTGATCGTCCTGGCTTGAACCGGCAGCGCTGACGCTTGCCGGTTTTCGCCCGCAAGAACCCGGTCCCACGACCGGGTTTTTTTTCGTCCGCAGATCGCGTTGACGCAAGGTGGATCAAAGCATCCATGCGTACATGCCAGTCTGGCGGGGCGCCCGCCCGTCGTCCACCATGCCGTTCACGCGTACCGCTTCGGGTGCGCCCTTTGCTTGCGGTGAGGCATGGTTCGAATCTTCTTCCTGGTGGCAAGCCTGTCCGGCCTGGGCGCTTGCACAAGCTGGCCTGCCAATGGCGGCCCTGGCGCGTCGTGGCAGGCGGCTGAGCCCGCCGCAGGTGGCTTCCGATTTGACTGGCGCCTGTCCGGCGATCCCGCGGTTGCGCCCGTGCAGGTGTTCGATAACGGCCGGGAAGTCTGGCTGCAGTTTGCGCCGGGCCAGGCCTTGCCCGCCGTTTTCGGCGTGCGGGGCGACGGCGAACATGCCTTGCCCTATGCGCGCCGCCATCCTTATGTGGTCGTGAAAGGCGAATGGGCCGTGCTGCGCTTTCGCGGGGGCCGCTTGGCGGCAAGAGCGGAGCGTGAGGACGACCTGGCGAACATGGCGGCAGCGCCCGCGCAATCCGAGCCGGTGGCGATGGCAGGCGTCGGCGCCTTGGCCGCTGAGGGGCCGCTGGCCGTCAATGGCCCGGCTGCGGTCGCAGCGCCGGAACCTGTGATATCCCCGCCGCCTGCCGTGCCGGTTCCGCACTTCCGGGCGGCCCCGCCGGATGCCACGCTTCGCGCCGTGCTGGCGCGTTGGGCGGAGGGTTCGGGGTGGACGTTCCAGCCGCAGCATTGGGCCGTGGACGTCGACATTCCGTTGTCCGCATCGGCGGATTTCTCGGGCGACTTCAAGTCCGCCGTCCGCGAATTGCTCGGTGCAACCGAACTGGCCGAGAAGCCCTTGCAACCTTGCTTCTACGGCAACCAGGTGCTGCGCGTGGTGCCGCTCGCCCAGTCCTGCTCTCGCACGGCATCACTGCAAGGGGGCGGAGCATGACGATCAAACGCGTGATGTGCGTGGCGGCGTGCGGGGTGCTGGGCGGGGTGTTGAGCGGGGTGTTGAGCGGTTGTGCGGCATCGGACCAGGCGGCGGATCTGACCCGGGCCGCGAACCAGCGGCATGCGGTGCTGGCAGGCCGCCATCAGGCATTCGCGGACCGCTTGACGGACCGCCAGGCGCGCATCGCCGCGCAGGAAGTCGCTGCGCCCTGGATCGCGGGCAAGCCGCAACCGCTGGCGCGCGCCGTGTCCTTGCCGCCTGCGTTGCGGGAAAACGTGCCCACGACACTGATGCTGGCCGACGAGGCGGATCTTTCCTCCCTGGCTCAACGCCTGGGTGCCGCCACCGGCATCCCGGTGCGAGTGCGGCCCGACGCCTTGCTCCCGCTTGAGCAGTTCCTGCCGCGCCTTGCCTTGGATACGGGGCTGGCGGCGCCGTCCCCCCTACGGCTTGAAGTCCGGGAAGGGCCCTTGCCGCTGGCCGATCTTTTGGATGCGTTGGCTGCCCGGTTCTCGGTGCACTGGCGCTATGTGCGAGATGCACTGGAGTTCTACCGCACCGAAACCCGCGTGTTCGATGTGCGGGCGCTGTCGCTGGCCAGTGCCGTCGATGTGCGCTTGGGCCGCTCGGGTAGCGAAGACGGTGAGGGCTTCGAAAGCACCTCCAACACCACCTTGTCGGCGAAGGAGCACAACGCGTTGGCGGTTCTGCGCGCCAGCATCGTTCCCTTCCTGACGCGCTCGGGCCTCGTCGCGGATGCCGTGGACGGCGCGTCGTCACTGGTTGTCACGGACACGCCCGAGGCCCTGGAACGCGTCGCGAACTTTCTCGAGCGCGAGAACAAGGCGATGACGCGCCGCGTGCGGCTCGTCTTCGAGGAAATTACCGTCATCCTCAAACAATCGGCGTCGGGCGGCGTGGACTGGAATGCGCTCTACGCCGCGGCGGGCGCATCGGCGCGCCTTGCCTTGCCCGGGGCTGCCCCGCTGGGCGCGGGCATGCTCGAGGCCAGTGTCGATCGGGGGCCGTTCGACGGATCGCGCGCGGTCGTCTCAGCGCTCAGCACGATGGGCGCGATTGTGCGCCACCGCAAGGTTCCCGTCCTGACCTTGAACCGCCGGCCGGTCACGCATGCGATCCGGACCACGTTTTCTTATATCGATCGGGTGCAGAGCACCGCCGTCCCGGGCACGACGGCTGGCGGTGCCAATGGTTCGCTGCCCGCGGTGTCGATCACGCAGAAGGAGGAAACCGTCGGCTCGTTCCTGACGCTGTTGCCTGACATCCAGGAAGACGGGCAGATCCTCTTGTCCGTCGCCTATGACAACGCCGTGGCGCAACCGCTGAAGACCATTACCTTCGGAGAGCGCGGCAATCAGGTCCAGGTCCAGCAGATCACGATCGATGGCAACGGCACCGTTCAGCAGATCGAGTTGCGGCCAGGTCTGCCCGTCATCCTGTCCGGTTTCGACCGCAGCCAGGACCAGCATGATCGTCAACGCGTGGCGCCGGGCCTGCCGTTGATCACTGGCGGCCAGGACAGCGCCGCCCAGGAACGCGAGACTACTTTGGTGCTGGTGACGGCGCAGGTCGAAGAAGGCTATTGAGGGCGCGCCATGAATCGAGCCCCCCATTTCATTCTGGTTGATTGCGCAGGCGCTGACCGCAAGCTGGCATTCGGCCTGAGCTGGCAGGTGCTGATCGGCTCCGATGTTGCCGGATTGGCGCGCGCCCGCGGTCGGCGGCTGCGGGCGACCCACCTTGTCGTCGGCGGTTCGCCCGCGACGGTAGCCGGGTATGGCCGGGCGCGTTCGTCCTGGCGCCGGGGTTCGCCGGCAACGGCACCTCGGCGCCGACACACACCGCATATCCAGGCGGCCGCGCAACTCTACGCATTGCGGTATCCCGAAGGCGGCATGTGCCTGGTCCCGCTGCCGGAAGGGCGCTATTGGTTGGCCGCGGCGCAAGATGGCAGCGTGCTGTCGCAGGCGGACAAGGTGTTTGCCTCGCACCGCGATGCCTTGCATGCGCATGCGCGCTTGCGGGAGCAGCGTCCCGCTTTGCCGGAGCATGATGCTGACGCGGTGTGGGCCGCATTGCAGCAGGCTGTGGAGCCCGGCGCACGGCTGGCGGCGCTGCCGTCCCGGTGGGCCGCGATGCCGCTTGCCTTACGTCTGTTTCTGATATGCGTGGTGTTGTCCGCAGCCATGCCGCCGCTCTGGAATGGCTTGTCGACGTGGATCTTCTCGCGCAATCCGGAAGTGCTTGATCACGCGACGGCAGAACCGGTGGATCCCTATCTGGCAATGCTGGAAGCGACGCCTACGCATGCACCTGCGGATCTTTTGCGTTTGCTGGGTGCCGTAGGGATGCTGCCCATCCAGGTGCAGGGGTGGGCGCTGCGCCACGCGCAATGCGATGCCGGGCCAAGGGCCTGGAACTGTTCCGCGCGCTACACGCGGGCGCATCCGTTCGCCACGAACCAGTTGCTGCACGCCCGGTTGCCTCCCGGCTGGCACGTGTCCTTCAAACCGCTGGACGACGCCACGCTGTCCTGGTGGGTGGCGTCGGATGCCGTGCCGTTGGCGCGTTTGGCGCTGCCCAGCGCGTTGCGCGTGGATACCGAACTGGTCGCGGCGCTTCAGCGCTTGCAGCCGGCGTTCGCCTCCGTCGCATTGGATCCGGCGGTCGCATTGCCGCTACCGCCGTCGCTCACGACGGAATCGCCTGCGTTCCCGGCGCCGGCCCCGCCGGCCATCCGACGCCGCGCCTTGCGTATGGCCGGGCCATTGCGTTCATTCGCGTTGTTACCCGGGCCGCTTCCCGCAGTGCGGTGGTCGCGCCTGACGCTGGATGTGCAGCCGCAACGCCAGCCCAGCCTGGTTGCCAGCACGCTGGTCGCCGAATTGCACGGAGAACTGTATGAGCAGGAATGATTTTGCATCCGGCCGCGCGGCCTTCACGGGTGGTGTCGCATGGGTCCTGGCCATGGGTTTCGCCCCCGTGTCGGCCGCGGCGGCCCAGGCATTGCCGCCGCAATCCGAAGCCGCGCAAGAATGGCCAGAAGTGGAAACCGTGCGCACGCTGTTGCGCGCCGATGCCGCCGCCGCGTTGGCCGATTGCCGGATACCGGGCATTTGCCCCGCTGGTGCGGCGCCGGTCGTGGCCGGCGAGCCCAGGGGCCGGCCGCGGGATGATATCCGCGTGGCTGCGATATTCGGGTTGGCCAGGCGGCTTAGCGCCGACATTGTCGTCAATGGCGCGTTGCTGCGCTACCAGGCGGGCCGTGCCGCACCCGTGGCGGGGGACGTCTCGGCAGGCGCCTACCAACTGCTAGCCATCGAAGGCGCTTGCGTGCGCTTGCGCCGGGACGCCGCAGACCATACCGCCTGCTTGGCGACGGGAAGGGCAGAGCCATGAACGGCCTGGCAACGTCGACGCAGACCCTGCTGCCCCGCGAACTCCGTACCGCCGACGACATTTCCCGCCTGGCGCCTGCCTTTGTCCGCGCCTTGGCCCGGGAATTCGATCTGGCCGCATTGGCCGGCCGGTTATGCCCCGTGCTGCTGGAAAGCGGCGAGGTGACCATCTTCGCTGTCAAGGAATACCTGCAGGGCGATCCCATCGACGAGGTCGAGCGCCTGGTGCGTTCGGGAGGATACCGCTTGGCGCAACCGTCCCGATACTCGCTGCCGGCGCCCTTGCTGCTGATGGTCGCCCGCGGGCAATTGACGGCGGCGGGCCTTGCGTCCCAGGGCGCGGGGCGGCAAGCCGAGCGCACCTCTGCGCTGGCGGCGCTCTTTCTGGACATCCTGCGGTGGGGCGTCGCCCAAGGCGCGAGCGACGTGCACATCAATGTGAACCGCCGCCGCGAGACTTGCGACATCCGCTACACCATCAACGGCGAATACGTCACCACCGAGCGGTTCTCCGGCTTGTCCAATACGACGCTGCTCGAGGTGTTGGCGGTGGCATGGATGGATGTGCGCGGCGGCAATGGCGCCGTGTTCGATCCGGCTCTCGAGCAGCAGGGACGCATCGCGCTTGATGTGGACACCGTCCCGCTCGTGCTTCGTTGGGCGTCTCTGGCCACCGATGCGGGGCCGTCGGTCTGCCTGCGCATCTTGCGCCTGGACGCCGCCGCCGATGGCGACCTGCATGCGCTCGGCTACCTGCCTGCGCAGATCGAGACCTTGCTGCGCGCGCGCGAACGCGAAGGGGGTGCCATCGTGCTGGCGGGCGTCGTGGGGTCGGGCAAGTCCACCACCATTGCGACGCTGATGCGCGGCATCGCCGCCACCCGCAAAGTCATCACGCTGGAAGATCCGGTCGAATACGTCATTGCCAATGCCTTGCAGAACACGCTGGGCAGCGCGTTGGCCGAATCCGCGTGGCCAGCGTTCGACGCCAAGCTCAAGACTATCAAGCGCTCGGCCATGAACGATCTGCTGATCGGTGAAATCCGCGACGTCGATACCGGCCGCGCCTTCATGGATCTGGCCGGCTCGGGCGTCAGCCTGTATGCCACTACGCACGCGGGCGCGGCAGCCTTGATTCCGGAGCGCCTTGCCTCGGATGCAATCGGCGTGTCGCGTGACTTTCTTGCTACGCCGGGCATTCTGAAGCTGCTGGTCTATCAAACACTGTTGCCCCGCTTGTGCGCAGCCTGCGCATTGCCGGTGGACAGCTTGTGGCGGGGGCAAACGCAAGCATCCGATGGCTTGCTGGATTGGCGGGCCTGGGCCGGTTGGCTGCAGCGGACATACCTGCTGGAAGCCGATGCGCTCAAGGTCAGGAATACGGCGGGGTGCGCCGCTTGCCGCCGGCCCCAATTGCCTGAGCTCAACGGCACGGCAGGGCGCAGCGTCGCGGCCGAATTGATCGAACCCGAGCGTGTGGACGGCTTCCTGGAGCGCGTACGCAAGCGCGACAACCTGGGTCTTGCCCAGTGGGAAGAAAGACCGGAAGCGGCCGGCGGTTGGCGCGAGGCGGACGGGCAGGGCTTGCGGGCCCTGCACTGCGCATTGCACAAAGTGAACGCCGGAGAAGTCGACCCTCGGGTGCTGCTGCGCCGTTTCGATCTCGCCGTGTCGCCGCGCACCGTGCGCGTGAGGCCTGTGGGGGCGCGCGCCGGACGAGGGGTGCCGGCATGAACACCCATTTGCTCGCCCTGGATGCGCTGCGCTTCCGAACCCAGCGCGCGGACTATTACGAGTATCTGGCGGACCTTGTTGAAGGAACACAAGGGCGCAAGAGCTTGCGCGACATTTTCGATGACGATGCGCGCCGCTACGGGCGGCGCACCGTGCGGGGGCGCCTGTCGTACCACTGGGCTGGCGCCTATCTGGAGGCGGGGGGCGACCTTGGTATGGCGTGGTCCGGCACGCTGCCTGCCGAAGAATGTCTTCTGCTGAGCTGTGTCCAGGAAGAGGGGGGTGATCTGGCCGAGGCGCTGCGCGACTTGGCCCGCGCAGTCCGGCTGGGCGGGGAAGCCTGGGTTGCCGTGCTGTCGGCGGGCGCGGCCGGCGTGGCGGCTGCCGCTGTGGCGCTTGCCCTGTTGTGCGCGATCCCTTACTTCAGCGTGCCGCGTTTGCAGCAGGTTTTTCAGATGGTGCCCGCAGAGGACTACGGGCGTCTGACACGCGGGCTGTTTGCCTTGGCCCAGGGGTTGCGGCAATGGTTGCTGCTGTGGCTGGTGCTGGGCGTGGGCATGGTCTTGCTGAGCTTATGGTCGCTTCCGAACGTCGCAGGCACATTCCGCGCGGGACTCGACCGCTGGCTGCTGTGGCGGCTCTACCGCGATTTCCAGGCGATTCGCTTTCTTTGCCTGCTGTCGGTGCTGGTCCGGCAGCACGGCGCGGCTGATACCCGCTTGCGCCATGCGTTGGCGGTCCAGGCGCGGGGCGCGCGGCCTTGGATGCATGCGCATCTTCAATCGATGCTGAGCCGTCTGGACGGCGGCGCCAGCGGTCCCGAGATATTCAGCACTGGGCTGCTGGACGAGCAAACGTGGTGGTACCTGGCCGACATGATCGACGCTCTGGGGCTGGAGACCGGACTGGCGCGGGTCCGGCATCGCGTCGAATCGCAGTTGCTGGTCAGAGTCCGGCGCCAGGCAGCCGCGTTGCGATGGGTGCTGCTGATCGCCTCTTTGGCGACCGTGCTTGGCGTCACGCTCTGGCACTACGCCGTCATGGATGAACTGCGCCGTGCCCTCACCAACTTCTATGCAAGCCAATAGCAGTGTCCTGTTTCACGTAACGGAGGTAATGATGCAACAGGTGAATCAAGTCCATTCCGGCGCGGCGCGCCAACGGGGATTTTCCTTGATGGAGGTGTCCATCGTGACCGCGATCGTCTTGTTGATCGCGATTGTCGGCATCCCTGCGATCGGGGCTTATGTCATCGAAAACAAGGTGCCCAAGGTCGGCGAAGAGCTTCAGCGCTTTGTCGCCAGCATGAAAATCAATGCCCAGGGCGGGGGTGCCACGCCCTATACCGGGCTGGATACCGGCGCCTTGGCCAACGCCATGCGCGACTCCAGCGTGCTGGCCGTGCAAGGCGCGGGGGCGTCCGCGCGCATCATGCATGGCTTGGGTGGTAGTGGATCGGGCCGCAGCGGCGTCGTTGAGGTCGCTGCCGCGACCCTGGGCGGCGCAGGGTTGGGCTCGGCGTTCACGCTTACGCTGACCAACGTCAGCCATGCTGCCTGCCCGGCGCTGGCTTCCGTCATGCAGCGGGTCTCGGAAACCATTTCGATCGGAGGCAGTTCCGGCGCCAAAATCGTGAAAGACACGCTTGCGACGCCCGCCGTGCCGTACCGTGCCGCGCAAGCCCAGGCCCTATGCAGCCAGGGCGAGGTCAACACTTTCGTGTTCACCGCCAGATGACGGGCGTCTCCCTGTTCCATTGCGCCGCGCCCCGCCGCCGGCGCCAGGGCGGCTTTTCATTGGCGAGTCTGGCGCTGGCATTGGCGTTGACCTCCCTGATCGCCCTCTGGGCTTCCAATCAGCTTGTCCAACGTATCGAGGATGCCGCGGCGCGTTCGGCGGGCGTGTGGATGGCGCAGGTCCGGCAGGCGGCCGCAGGCATGCTTGCGCGTCATTTTGACGCGCTGGCCAAAGGGGCTGTGCCGCTCGACCACACGGGCGCAGCGCTGTTCGGGGATCCGCTATCGCCCACCGTGGCGGAATTGCGCGCCCTGGCGCACCTGCCGGCCGACTTCCCCGAAAAGTCGGCCCTGGGCTTCGGCGCGCAGGTGCGGGTGCTAAGGGGAGGGGGCTGCCCGGGCGAGCGATGCCGGATCGATGCCTTGGTCTACAGCGCCACGCCGGTATTGAAATCGGGGACGCGGACGCCTGACCTGATCGGCCTGGCTTCCATCATCGAAGCCGCGGGCGGCTATGGCGGCGCCGTCTGGCCCGAAACGCCGACGCAGGCTCGGGGCGCCGCATTCAGCTTCAGCAACCCGCTGATGCCGGGTGCGCCCGCCTATGCGCCCGGCACGCTGGCACTTTGGGCGGGGGCGGGGTCCGAACTAGGGTCGGATCCCGCACCGGCTTTCCCCGACCTGGAACCCTTTGTCCGCATTGGTGATGCGCGCGATCCCACGCTCGCCGGGTCGTTGAGCGTTGCGTCTTCCGTGGCCGCGGGTGCCTACCTCAGCGTGGGGGCGCGCGGCCTGCCGGGGCATGCGTGCGGTCTGGTCAACGGCACCATGGCCAGCACGAACGCGGGCGAGCTGCTGGCGTGCCAATCCGGCGTCTGGCAACCCGCCAGCGGCGGGTTCGGCGGCGCATTCAGCACCAACAACCGGTTCGGATGCCGGCATTATTCCGGCCAGTCGACAGCGAATCCGCGCACGGGAGATTGTTCGTGTCCCGCGGCCTACCAGCCCGTTATCGTGTCGGCGGGCGGGAAATGGACCGAAACCGAGGGCTGGACAACCGGCTATGTCTGCGTCCGTTAGCCTTGCCGCCCCTTCGTTCCGCGCTTTTCCGCCAACCCTCTATAATCAAAGATTCGCCTAAATCCTGCGTCATCCACGATGAAATCCTCTGAGATTCGCCGCCAGTTCCTGCAATTCTTCCAGTCGAAGGGGCACACCATTGTTCCTTCCTCGTCGCTCGTCCCCGGCAACGACCCGACCCTGCTCTTCACCAATTCGGGCATGGTCCAGTTCAAGGACGTCTTCACCGGCAAAGAATCGCGGTCGTACACGCGCGCCACGTCGTCGCAGCGCAGCGTGCGCGCCGGCGGCAAGCACAACGACCTGGAGAACGTGGGCTACACCGCCCGCCACCATACGTTTTTCGAAATGCTGGGCAACTTCAGCTTCGGCGACTACTTCAAGCGTGATGCCATCCAGTACGCCTGGGAACTGCTGACGCAGGTCTACAAGCTGCCGGCCGAAAAGCTCTGGGTCACCGTGTACCAGGAAGATGACGAGGCCTATGACATCTGGGCCAAGGAAGTCGGCGTGCCGACCGAGCGCATCATCCGCATCGGCGACAACAAGGGCGCGCGCTACGCCTCCGACAACTTCTGGCAGATGGCCGACACCGGCCCGTGCGGCCCGTGCTCGGAAATCTTCTTCGACCACGGCCCGGAAATCTGGGGCGGCCCCCCGGGATCGCCCGAGGAAGACGGCGATCGCTACATCGAGATCTGGAACTTGGTGTTCATGCAGTTCGAGCGCGACGCTGCCGGCAACATGCCGCGCCTGCCGCGCCCCTGTGTCGATACCGGCATGGGCCTGGAGCGCATCGCCGCTGTTCTGCAGGGCGTGCATTCCAACTACGAAATCGACCTTTTCCAGAAACTGATCCACGCTGCCGCTCGCGAAACCGGCATCAAAGACCTGGAAAACAATTCGCTCAAGGTCATCGCGGACCACATCCGTGCCTGCTCGTTCCTGATCGTGGACGGCGTGATTCCCAGCAACGAAGGCCGCGGCTACGTGCTGCGCCGCATCGTGCGCCGCGCGCTGCGTCACGGTTACAAGCTGGGCCAGACCAAGCCGTTCTTCCATCGTCTGGTGCCGGATCTCGTCGCCGAAATGGGCGAGGCCTATCCGGAACTGGCCGCCATGGCCGACCGCGTGGCCCAGGTGCTCAAGCAGGAAGAAGAGCGTTTCGGCGAAACGCTGGAACACGGCATGCGCATCCTGGACACGGCCCTGGCCAATGTGGCCAAGGGCGGCGTGCTGGACGGCAACACGCTGTTCACGCTGTACGACACCTACGGTTTCCCGGTTGACCTGACCGCCGACATTTGCCGCGAACGCGAAGTCGAGATCGACATGGCCGGCTTCGAAGTCGCCATGGAACGCCAGCGCGACCAGGCTCGCGCCGCCGGCAAGTTCAAGATGGCCGAAGGCCTCAGCTACGAAGGCGCCGACACGCGCTTCGAAGGCTATGAAAAGCTGGAGCTGGACAACGTCAAGGTCACCGCTTTGTACGTGGACGGCACCCAGGTGCAGGAAGTGAAGGCCGGCCAAAGCGCCGTGGTCGTGCTGGACGCCACCCCGTTCTATGCGGAGTCGGGCGGCCAGGTCGGCGACACGGGCTTGCTGGAAGCGGATGGCGTGCGCTTCGCCGTCGCCGACACCCTGAAGATCCAGGCAGGCGTTTTCGGCCACCATGGCGTGCTGGAATCCGGTTCGCTGTCCGTGGGCGACACCCTGCTGGCGCGTGTTGACGCGGTCCGCCGCGCCCGCACGGTCCGCAACCACTCGGCCACCCACCTGATGCACAAGGCCTTGCGCCAGGTGCTGGGCGCGCACGTGCAGCAGCGCGGCTCGCTTGTGGACGCCGACAAGACCCGTTTCGACTTCGCGCAAGACGCGCCGATGACCGCCGAACAGATCGCGCGCGTCGAGGCCATCGTCAACGCCGAAGTGCTGGCCAACCAGCCCACCGTGGCCCAGGTCATGGCCTACGACGATGCGGTCAAGGGCGGCGCCATGGCGCTGTTCGGCGAAAAGTACGGCGATACCGTGCGGGTGCTGGATATCGGCTTCTCGCGCGAACTCTGCGGCGGTACGCACGTCAGCCGCACGGGCGATATCGGCCTGTTCAAGATCGTTTCCGAAGGCGGCGTGGCCGCGGGTGTGCGCCGTATCGAGGCCATCACCGGCGACAACGCGCTGGCTTGGGTGCAGAACCAGAACGCCTTGCTGACTCAGATCGCGGGCATGCTGCGCAGCACGCCGGCCGATGTGCCGGCCCGCATCGCGCAGGTGCAGGATCAGGTCAAGGCACTGGAAAAAGACCTGGAACAATCGCGCAACAAGCTGGCCGCCAGCGCGGGCAACGACCTCGCCACCACCGCCGCGGTGGACGTCAAGGGCATCAAGGTCCTGGCCGCCAGCATCGGAGACGTGGATCCGAAGGCCTTGCGCGGCATGGTCGACAACCTGAAAGACCGCCTCAAGCCGGCCGTCGTGCTGCTTGCCACCGGCTCGGCCGATGGCAAGATCAGCGTGGTGGGTGGTGTCACGGCTGACCTGACCGACCGCATCAAGGCCGGCGACCTGGTGGGCTTTGTGGCCAGCCAGGTGGGCGGCAAGGGCGGCGGCCGCCCCGACATGGCCATGGGCGGTGGCACCGACCTCGCTGCCTTGCCTGCGGCGATCGCCGGTGTGCAGAAGTGGGTGGGCGAGCGTCTCTGATGGGCGGCGCGGATACCGGCCTCGATGCGGGCGCGCAAGCGCCTGCTTTCGAACAGGAAGTGGATGCCAGCGGCCTGACTTGCCCGTTGCCCATTCTGCGCGCCAAGAAGGCATTGGCACAGATGGCCAGCGGCGAGGTCTTGCGCGTCATTACGACGGACCGCAACGCCATCCGCGACTTCCAGGCTTTTGCTCGGCAAACCGGCAACACGCTGGTCTTGCAGCAAGAGGATGACGGCCGCGGCGTGCATTACCTGCGCCGGCGCTGATCCTCAAGACGGGCCGCGGCATGGCGGCGCACTCTGCACCAATAGAAAGGCCCGCTTCGTGCGGGCCTTTTTTCGTCGACGCTGGCGTGCTTACTTGTGGATGGCTGCCGCGACGGCCTGGGTGATGGTGAAGTCCACCAGATCCCCTTCCTTGAGCTGCTGTAGACGCGCCTGTAGGGCGGGGTCCTTCACCTGGATCGTGCGCATGCCGCCTTGCGGGCCTTTCAGCGTGACCAGGTTGGCGCTTTTGTTGATGTGCCAGATCTCGGCGGTGATCGTCGTCTGGCGGCCCACTGCACCGCCCGGCTTGGCGCCCTTGGCGCTGCGGTTGGCGGCGGTCTCGGTCACCACTTCGGGGGCGCCCGAACCGGCCGGGCGCACATCGACCGCGACGGACTCGTAATAGTCCAGCGTCAGCGTGTCGCCCGGCTTGATCTGTTGGAAGTTGCGGACTTCCGGGCCTGCCAGCACGTCCACGGTATTACCGTTGGCGCCTTGCAGCGTGATGGTGCGGGTCGCGGGGTCAACGGCCGTGACCTTGCCCGAAGCGGTGGTCAATGCCGCGCCTACGACACGGGCGGAGGCCGCAAGCGGCATTGCCAGCGTGCCCAGCAGCAGGCCGGTCAGAGCAAGGCGCGCGACGGGGGCGAAGACGGATTTCTGGTTCTTCATGGTGTGGCACCTCTCCAATAGAGGAAGTGTTGGGAAAAAACACGGAAAAAACGCGGGGAAAACCGGGGAAGGAAAAAGGGGGGATGGTCCACCCTCAGGACGAGGGCTTGAAAGCAGCAGAAAGGCGGCGCCGTAGCGGCGTAGCCAGGGGGAGCAAAGCGCCAGGTCTTGCGCAGGTCGACATAAAACCGATCTCTCCAATCGGGTTATTCTTCACACGCACTCAGGTTCAACCGCACAAATGCAGGCGCGAAGCGCGGCTGGGGGCTACACTTTCACCTGCGGCGGGCTCCGGCCCGTATTTGTAGAATACCCGGATGTGGTGTTTTAGGATACAAATTGCGCCGCCACGACTGATTCAGCACCTGCATTTGCCAGCCGGCTTGTTTAAGTGCTAGAATTTCCCGTTTTTCACAACTAATTCAAGGGATTACCTATGGTGGTGATTCGCCTGGCCCGCGGTGGGTCCAAGAAGCGTCCGTTTTACAACCTGGTGGCCACCGATTCGCGTAACCGTCGCGACGGCCGCTTCATCGAGCGCGTGGGTTTCTACAACCCCGTAGCTAGCGAAGGCACGGAAAACCTGCGCATTGCGCTGGATCGCGTGCAGTACTGGACCGGCACTGGCGCGCAACTGTCGCCCGCTGTCGAGCGTCTGGTCAAGGACTACTCGGCCAAGGTTTCCGCCGCAGCTTAATTGCCTGCGTCGTACAGCCAAGCCGTTAGTTCAGCTGTAAAGCTACCATTCTTAGCTGTTTCATCATTACGAAGAGCGCGATACATGTCTGATGCCGCAACCTCTAACGCGGCGCCTACGGATTTGATCGAGCTGGGCCGCATCAGTGCAGCCTACGGTGTGAAAGGCTGGGTTAAGGTGCAGCCACATTCGGCCAATGCCGAAGTGCTGCTCTCAGCGTCTCAATGGTGGTTGACTCGCCCTGTGCCTGAATTGGCGCGGGGCGCTGTCGCGTCTGCGCCTGTCGCAATCAAGGTTCTGCAAGTCCGTTCGCAGGGCGCCACCGTGGTGGCCCAGCTGGCAGGCATTGCGGATCGCGATCAGGCGGAAGCCTTGCGCGGATACTCCGTGCAAGCGCCGCGCGGTTCTTTTCCCGCGCCCAAGGAAGACGAATACTACTGGGTCGACCTCATCGGTTGTTCGCTGTATACCAGCGCCGCCGGTGAACCCGCGCTGATTGGCGTGGTGGACGAAGTCCTTGATAACGGCGCTCACGCCGTTTTGAAGGTCTTGTGCCAGAAGGTGGGGGCCGAAGGGCCCGAACCTATCCTGAACGCCAAAGGCCGACCCGCCGAAATGCTTGTTCCGTTCGTACGCGCGCACATACACGCCGTCGATTTGGCTGCTCGCCGCATAGACAGCGACTGGCCGGCGGATCTTTGATGCGATTTGACGTCATTACGCTCTTTCCCGAAATGTTCGGGGTGGTGCGCGATCTGGGTGTCACCGGCCGGGCGCATGCCCAGGGCCGGTGGTCCTTGCACGCCTGGAATCCCCGCGATTTCACGCAGGACGTCCATCGCACCGTGGACGACCGCCCTTACGGCGGCGGCCCCGGAATGGTCATGATGGCGGCCCCTTTGGAAGCCGCTGTCAATGCCGCCCAGCAAGCGCGTGCCGCGCAAGGCCTGGGCCGCGCCCCCGTGGCGCTGCTGGCGCCTGTTGGCCAGCGCTACGATCAAGCGGGCGCCGAAACATTGGCCGCAAGCGACGGGATCATCCTGATTTGCGGCCGCTACGAAGGCGTGGACCAGCGCTTCATTGAACGCTGCGTCACGCATGAAATCTCGCTGGGCGACTTCGTGTTGTCCGGCGGAGAGATTGCCGCCCTGGCGGTGATCGACGCCGCCGTGCGCCTGGTGCCCGGCGTCTTGAACGATGGCGATTCTGCCTTGCAGGATTCGTTCAACGACACCTTGTCCGGCTTGCTGGACAGCCCGCATTACACGCGCCCCGAAGTCTATGAGGGCGAATCCGTGCCCGCGCCGCTGCTAAGCGGCCACCACGCCAACATCGCCCGCTGGCGACGCGAACGCTCGCTTGCGCTGACGGCCGCCCGGCGTCCCGAGCTGATCGAATCCGCCCGCGCCAAAGGCTGGCTGAACAAGGCGGACGAGCGCTACCTGGCCGAATTGGCCGGCACGTACGACCCCGCTACCGACGCGCCGAAACGCCGGCGCAAACCGTCGGCCACGCCCGCCCAGCCGCCCAAGACGCCCGACGCGTCGTAAGCGGTTTCCCTGCCTGATCCGGTCCGCAACCGCTAGGGATGTTCCTAGGTTGTGGCCGTTCTGGCTGCTCCTTAGTATTGAAAATTACATGCAAATGAAATTTTCATATGACCCGATCCTCTACTGGCCGAGCCGCTTCTGAACGCCGCACCGTCTTGCCGCCACTGGCAAGCGCGCTGGCGGGCAGGCCGGAATCCGCCGTCGACCTGTGGCTGGGCCAGCAACTGCGCCAACTGCGCAAGCAGCAAGGGCGTTCGCTGGCCGAAGTGGCCCGCGCTTGCGGCATGTCGCTGGGCTTGTTGAGCCAGATCGAACGTGGCCTGAGTTCCGCGTCGGTAAAGGTCCTGCACCTGCTGGCCCGCGAATTCAACGTGTCCGTGAATTCGCTGCTGCGCAACGCCGAGCACACGCAAAGCGAAGACGGCGGCCGCGTCGCCCGCGCGGGCACGCACCGCTATATCGATCTGAGCGAAAAGGGCATCAGCAAAGAGATGTACACGCCGCCGGCGTGCCGCAGCATGGACCTGTGCCGCGCCACCATCGAGCCGGGCGGCTCGACCGGTCAGGAGCTTTTCGTGACGGGGCAAGGTGAGCAGATCGGCGTGGTGCTCAAAGGCTCGCTGGAGCTTTGGGTGGGCGACCGTGTGATGCTGCTCAATGAAGGCGACAGTTTTTGCTATGCCAGCAGCACACCGCGCCGCTGGCGCAATCCCGGGTCGCAGACGACCGAGGTCATCTGGGCCATCTCCAACATCACTCAACCCGCGGGAGACGACACGCAACAGGCGCCCTAAGCGCATAGCTTCCATAGCGGCGCGATGACTCAGGGGATCGTCGCGCCACCGGGCACGCCGCGCGTTGTCCGGTCTTCTTTGCCAGGATGAGGATATGTCATGAAATTCAAGACTCTGGTTGTCTCGGTATTCGCAGCATGGTCCATGGCCGCGGGCGCGCACGCCCAGACGGTGTTGAAAGTGGGGTCCACACCCACCGGCAGTCCTTTCACCTTTCTCGATACCAAAACCAACAGCATCGAAGGGGTGATGGTCGACATCGTAAAGGCCGTCGGCAAAGAAGCGGGGTTTGAAGTGCAGATCGAGCCCATGGCGTTCTCGGCGCTGATCGGCTCGCTCACTTCCAAGCGCATCGACATCGTGTCGGCCGCCATGTTCATCACGCCGCAGCGGCAGCAGGTCGTCAGCTTTTCGGACCCCGTCTACCGCTATGGCGAAGGGTTGATGGTGCTGAAGACCGATAACAAGGAATACAAGTCCTTCGCCGACATGAAGGGCATGACGGTCGGCGTGCAGGTCGGCACCGCGTTTGTCGAGCCGATCCAGAAAAGCGGCATGTTCAAGGAAGTGAAGCTCTACGACAATCCGCCCGACATGATGCGCGACGCCAACGCCGGCCGCATCCAGGGCGGTTTCATGGACTTCCCCATCGCGGCCTACATCCTGACGCAGGGCAACTATCCCAACTTGAAGATGGCGTCGTCCTACCAGCCGACCATCATGGGTAGCCTGGGCCTGGCGACGCGCAAGGAAGACTCGGCCTTGCTTGATCGCATCAACAAGGCGCTGGTCAAGCTGAAGGCAGACGGCGCGATCGACGCCATCCTGAAAAAGTGGGGTTTGTCCGGCGGCTGATGCCGGCCTGATCTCACGCAATCAAGCGTTATTGCATCGACCTGGCCGGCGCGTGTCCACGCGCTGGCAGGCCGGGCGCACCCCGCGTGCCAGCGCGCGGTCTTGTCGGGATGGGTGAAGTCATGACGGAATTCTTCAAGGACTCGGCGGAGTACCTGCCGATATTGCTGCAAGGGGCGAAGCTGACGATCCTGGTGACGCTGGGCTCGCTCGCGTTGTCGACCGTGCTGGGCCTGGTGTGGGCGCTGATGCGGGTCTCCGGGAATTCGTTCCTGTCCAAGCTCAGCGGCGGAATCATCAACTTGCTGCGCGGCATCCCGATCATCGTGCTGCTGTTCTACATCTACTTCGTGATGCCCGACATGGGGGTGTCGCTGACGGCCGTGCAGGCGGCCATCATCGGCCTGGGCGTGGCGTATTCCGCCTACCAGGCCGAAAACTTCCGCGCCGGCATCCAGGCCATCGACCGCGGCCAGATCGAAGCCGCCATGGCGATGGGCATGAGCTGGAGCATGACGATGCGGCGCGTGGTGCTGCCGCAAGCCGTAAAAATCGTGCTGCCGCCTTACGGCAACATCATGATCATGATGCTGAAGGATTCGTCTCAGGCCTCCACCATCACGGTGGCCGAACTGGCCCTGCAGGGCAAGCTGATCGCCGTCTCGACATTCAAGAACGCCACCGTGTTCTCGCTGGTCGCGCTGATGTACCTGGTGATGTGCGTGCCGCTGATCCTGCTGGTCCGGCATCTGGAAAAAAGGAGCGCCACGAAATGATCGAGCTCAAAGGAGTCCGCAAGAGCTTCGGCCCGCTTGAGGTGCTCAAGGGCATCGACGCCGAAGTCACCAAGGGCGAAGTCGTGTGCGTGATCGGCCCGTCCGGTTCCGGCAAGTCCACCATCCTGCGCTGCATCAACGGGCTCGAGCGCTATAACGCCGGGCGCATCACGGTCGATGGCGAGCTGGTCGACGCCGACGCGCCGTCCATCGTGTCCATCCGCACGCAGGTGGCGATGGTGTTCCAGCGCTTCAACCTGTTTCCGCATCGCACCGCGCTGGAAAACGTGATCGAGGGGCCGATCTTCGTGAAGAAAGAGCCTCGTGCGCAGGTGCTGGAGCGCGGCCGAGAGCTGCTGGCCAGTGTGGGCCTGGCCGACAAGGCGGACGCGCACCCGAACCAGTTGTCGGGCGGGCAGCAGCAACGCGTGGCTATTGCGCGCGCATTAGCGATGCAGCCCAAGGCCATCCTGTTCGATGAGCCGACGTCCGCACTGGATCCCGAGCTGGTGGGCGACGTGCTGGGCGTGATGCGCAAGCTTGCCGAGGCCGGCATGACCATGGTCGTCGTGACCCATGAAATGAGCTTCGCGCGCGAGGTCGCCGACCGCGTCATGTTCTTTGACGGCGGCGTCATGGTCGAACAGGGCGCCGCCCGAGAACTCCTGAATCATCCGCAGCACCCCCGCACGCAGGATTTCCTGCGCCGTGTGCTGCATCCCATGTAGGAAGGAACCATCATGCAGCAAGTGCCGTTTCCTCTTTCCCCCTCGTTATGGGCAGCGACCGCCGCGGCGCCTCCGCCGACCCATCCGCTTGCCGCCTCCGTGCAAGCGGATGTGCTGGTCATCGGCGGGGGGTACGCCGGCCTGAGCACGGCGCTGCATCTGGCCGAGCGCGGCGTGAATGCCGTGGTGCTGGAAGCGCGCGAGATCGGGTTTGGTGGTTCGGGCCGCAATGGCGGCCAGGTGATTCCGGGACTGAAGTACGACCCGGATGCCTTGATCTCGATGTTCGGCCAAGAGCGTGGCGAACGGCTGCTGCGGTTCGCGGGCTCGACCGCGGACGCGGTGTTCAACCTGATCGACCGCCACGCCATGGATGTGCCGCACGTCCGCAAAGGCTGGATCCAGGGTGCTCACAACGCCGACGCGCTGCGTATCGCGCACGACCGCGCGGCGCAATGGGCTCGTCATGGCGTGGATGCGCAACCCCTGGATCGTGCGCAGGTGGGCCGCTTGCTGGGCACGGACCGCTATCTGGGCGGATGGGTGGATAACCGTGCCGGCGCGGTGCAGCCGCTGAGCTATGCGCGAGGGCTGGCGCGCGCCGCGCTGAATGCCGGCGCCACGATCCATACGGATACACCCGTCACCACCCTGGCCCGCAACGGCGGCAAATGGGTAGCGACGACCGCCGGGGGCGCGACGGTCACCGCCGACCGGGTGGTGATGTGCACCAACGCCTATGGGGGCGACCTGCTGCCCGGCTTGAAGACGTCCATCATCGATGCCAACACCTTCCAGGTGGCCACGGCGCCGTTGCCGGAGACGGTGCGCGCAGGCATCCTTCCTGAAGGGCACGTCAGCTCCGACACCCGTAACCTGTTGCTGTATTTCCGGCTGGACCATCAGGGCCGGTTGCTGATGGGCGGGCGCGGCCCGTTCCGTGAACCCAAGGGTCCGCAAGACTGGGCGCACTTGGAACGCGTGATGCTGAAGCTGTTCCCGCAGGTGGCGGGTACGCCGTTCGAGTACCGCTGGTGCGGGCGCGTCGCCGTTACTCGCGACTACCTCCCGCATCTGCACGAGCCGCAACCGGGCCTGCTGGTGGATATCGGTTGCCAGGGCCGCGGGGTGGGGCTGCAGACCAGCATGGGCCGCGCCATGGCCCAGTACGTGGCAACAGGCGACGCCAGCGCGCTGCCTCTGCCCTTGTCGCCGGTTGTGCCGTTTCCGATGTACGGCCTGCGGCGGCTCTACGTCAATGCGGTGGTGACCTGGTATCGCATGACGGACGGCGGCGTCTGACTGTTGCGGCCTCTGTTGCGCATGAAATGAAAAACCCCGGAACCAGTCCGGGGTTTCTCGTTTCAGCCGGGTAGGGCGGCCGTTCAGTCGCCCAGCTTGGCGCGCTGTTCACGCACCTTCTGCAGGGTTTCGCCGAACTGCGCCATGCGCGCCTTCTCCTGTTCGACGACCGCCGCCGGGGCGCGTTCGACGAAGCTGGCGTTCGACAGCTTGCCGTTGGCCTTGGCGATTTCGCCTTCCAGGCGCGCAATTTCCTTGTCCAGGCGAATGCGCTCGGCGGCCACGTCGATCTCGACGTGCAGCATCAAACGGCTGGCGCCCACCACCTGGACCGGTGCGCCGGCGTCCGGCAGGGTGTCCAGCACGTCGACCTGGCTCAGCTTGGCCAGCGCGGCTAGGTAGGGTGCGTTGCGCGTGAGCGTGGGCGCGTCGCCCTGGGCGCACAGCGGCACCTTCTGGGCGGGCGACAGGTTCATTTCGCCGCGCAGGGCGCGCACGGCTTCGACCTGGGCCTTGAGCTCGGCCACGTCGGCCTCGGCGGCGGCATCCACCGCGGCCGGGTTGGCTTGCGGGTAAGGCTGCACGCTGACGCTGTCGGCGACGCCTTCCTTGCGCTTGCCGGCCACCACCGACACCTTCTGCCAGAGTTCTTCCGTGATGAACGGAATGATCGGGTGAGCCAGGCGCAGCACGCATTCCAGCACGCGGATCAGCGTACGGCGCGTGCCCAGCTGCTGGGCGGGCGTGCCGGTCTGGATCTGCACCTTGGCCAGTTCCAGGTACCAGTCGCAGTACTCGTCCCAGACAAAGCGGTACAGCGCGTTGGCGATGTTGTCGAAGCGGTAGTCGGCAAAGCCGCGCGCCACATCGGCTTCCAGCGTTTGCATCTGGCTGATGATCCAGCGATCCACGAACGACGTCTCGCCTGCATCCGTGCCCGTCAGGTCATGGCCTTCGGTATTCATCAGCACGAAGCGCGTGGCGTTCCACAGCTTGTTGCAGAAGTTGCGGTAGCCCTCGCAACGCTTCAGGTCGAAGTTGATGTTGCGGCCCAGCGTGGCGTAGGCGGCCATCGTGAAACGCAGCGCGTCGGTACCGAAGGCGGGGATGCCGTCCGGATACTGACGGCGCGTCGCCTTTTCGATGGCGCCAGCCTGCTTGGGATTCATCAGGCCGTAGGTGCGCTTGGCGACCAGGCCGTCCAGGTCGATGCCGTCGATCAGGTCGACCGGGTCCAGCGTGTTGCCCTTGGACTTGCTCATCTTCTGGCCATCCGCATCGCGGATCAGGCCGTGCACGTAGACGTGCTTGAACGGGATCTGGCCGGTCAGGTGCGTGGTCAGCATGACCATGCGGGCGACCCAGAAGAAGATGATGTCAAAGCCTGTGACCAGCACGCTGGAGGGCAGGTAACGTTGCAGGTCCGGCGTATTTTCCGGCCAGCCCAGCGTCGTGAAGGGCACGAGGCCAGACGAGAACCAGGTGTCCAGCACGTCCGGGTCGCGCTTGAGGTCGCCCGTCACGCCGGCGGCGCGCGCCTGTTCGATGGCGCCGGCTTCGTCGTGCGCCACGAAGACCTGGCCGTCTTCCGAGTACCAGGCCGGGATCTGATGGCCCCACCACAACTGACGCGAGATGCACCAGTCCTGGATGTTGTTCAGCCACTGGTTGTAGATGGTGGTCCAGTTGTCCGGGTAGAACTTGATGCGGCCGTCGGCCACCACGTCCAGCGCCACTTCGGTGATGCTCTTGCCCGGGTTCAGTGTGCCTTCCGGGGCCGGCTTGCTCATGGCCACGAACCACTGGTCCGTCAGCATGGGCTCCAGCACGACGCCGGTGCGGTCGCCCTTGGGCTGCATCATCTTGTGCGGTTCGATCTTGACCAGATAGCCTTCGGCATCCAGTTGGGCGACGACCGCCTTGCGGGCCTCGTAGCGCTCCAGGCCCTGGAACTGCTTGGGGCCGTTTTCGTTGATGTGCGCATCCAGCGTGAAGATCACGATCAGCGGCAGATCATGGCGCATCGCGCAGGCGTAGTCGTTGAAATCGTGTGCGCCGGTGATCTTGACGCAACCCGTGCCGAATTCGGGGTCGACGAAATCGTCCGCGATGATCGGGATGTTGCGGTCGCACAGCGGCAGTTCGACTTCTTTGCCGATCAGGTGCTGGTAGCGCGGATCGTCGGGGTGCACGCACAGGGCGCCGTCGGCCAGCATGGTTTCCGGTCGGGTCGTGGCGATCGTCATGCCGCGCAGCGTGACGGTCTGGCCGTCCTTGTCGACGATGGTCTGCGGCCCGTCGACGAAGGGGTAGAGGATGTGCCACATGTGGCCATCGGTCTCTTCGGACTGGACTTCCAGGTCGGACACGGCGGTCAGCAGCTTGGGATCCCAGTTGACCAGGCGCTTGCCGCGGTAGATCAGTCCCTGTTTATGCAGGCGCACGAAGGTTTCCACCACGCCGCGCGACATGCGGTCGTCCATGGTGAAGTATTCGCGGGGCCAGTCGGCCGAGGCGCCCAGGCGGCGCACCTGCTCGGTGATGGCGTTGCCCGACTTTTCCTTCCACTCCCAGACTTTTTCCACGAATTTTTCGCGGCCGAGGTCGTGGCGGGAAACCTTCTGGGCATCCAGCTGTCTTTCAACAACGATCTGGGTGGCGATGCCGGCGTGGTCGGTGCCGGGGATGAATACGGTGTCGTCGCCCGCCATGCGGCGGTAGCGCACCAGCCCGTCCATGATGGTCTGGTTGAACGCGTGGCCCATGTGGAGCGTGCCTGTCACGTTGGGCGGCGGGAACTGGATCACATAGGGCTGGCTTTCCGTCCCCGTTTTTACATGCTGGCCCGCCGTGAAGTAGCCGCGCTTGTCCCACTCGGCGTACCAGCGGGATTCCAGTTCGGAAGGTTCGAAGCTCTTGGAGAGTTCCGGGGTGTCGCTCGCGGGATTCGCGGCGTTCGGGGGAGCGGCTTGAGTCATTACAGGGTTCCGGCAAACAGGGCGCCCGGGGTAGGGATACGGGCAGCAAACCGCTCATTTTAAGATGTAATGCGGTCTTCTCAGCGTGTTAGAATACCGGGTTACTGTAAACCTTTTAGAAGTCCCTGAATTCATTAAGGATTCCTTCGGAAATGCGCACGGAAAAGTGCACGTTTCAGAAATCCGAAGCAGAATTGAGGGCGCGTCCGATCGGTAGGCAGTGTCGAATCCCTGCCTTGGCCATGTGGTTCAGGACGGCCCGGAGCGTTCAACAGAACTGTTCAAACAACCCGGACCGCCTGTGCGCCAACGCGCGATGACACTTCAAGGGTGACACCGACAAGTGCAGAGCCACGCCAGGCAATTCATCAGAAACCAGTCAGAAATCAGCTTTCGGAGTTCTTATGTCCATCCAACGCACCCTCTCGATCATCAAGCCCGACGCCGTCGCCAAGAACGTCATCGGCCAGATCGTCGGCCGCTTCGAGCAAGCCGGCCTGAAGGTCATCGCCGCCCGCCTGGCCCAACTGTCGCGCGCCGACGCCGAGCGTTTCTACGCCGTGCACTCGGAACGCCCCTTCTTCAAGGACCTGGTCGATTTCATGATCTCGGGCCCGGTCTTCGTGCAAGTGCTGGAAGGTGAAGACGCCATCCTGAAGAACCGCGACCTGATGGGCGCCACGGACCCGAAGAAGGCTGCTCCCGGCACCATCCGCGCCGACTTCGCCGACAGCATCGACGCCAACGCCGTTCACGGCTCCGACGCTCCGGAAACGGCTGCTGTCGAAATCGCTTTCTTCTTCCCCGAAATCAACATCCACAGCCGTTGATTTTCGCGAAAGCACTGTTTTAGTTTTTTAGCGTTACCCAGGTCATGGAATCCGTCGAACGAATCAATTTGCTGGGGCTGGATGGCTCCGCCCTGTCCGAACTTGTCGGGCAGTGGGGCGGCAAGCCTTTTCGCGCCCGTCAGCTGCAACGCTGGATGCACCAGCGTGGCGCCGATTCGTTCGACGCCATGACCGACCTGGCCCGCGAATTCCGCGGCCAGCTCGCATCGCATTGCCGCATCGAGGCCTTGCCCGTCAATATCGAGCAACGCTCGACCGACGGCACGCGCAAGTGGCTGTTCGATGTGGGCCAGGGCAATGCCATCGAAACCGTCTTCATCCCCGAAGACGATCGCGGCACCCTCTGCATTTCCAGCCAAGCCGGCTGCGTGGTGAACTGCCGCTTTTGCTCGACCGGGCATCAGGGCTTCAACCGCAACCTGAAAACCAGCGAAATCATCGGCCAGCTGTGGTGGGCCAAGCGCGTGCTGGAAGCCGACATCGGCACCGCCCGCCTGGAAAGCGCCAAGGCCACCGAAGATACGCGCGTCATCAGCAACGTGGTCATGATGGGCATGGGCGAACCCCTGCTCAACTACGACCAGGTCCTGCCGGCGCTGCGCCTGATGCTGGACGACAATGCCTATGGCTTGTCACGCCGCCGCGTCACGGTGTCCACCTCGGGCGTCGTCCCCATGATGGATCGCCTGTCGCAGGACTGTCCGGTGGCACTCGCCGTCTCGCTGCATGCGCCCAACGATGCGCTGCGCGACGAGCTGGTGCCGCTGAACAAGAAGTACCCGCTGAAAGAGTTGCTGGCGGCCTGCGAACGCTATCTGGCGTTTGCCCCGCGCGACTTCATCACGTTTGAATATTGCATGCTGGACGGCATCAACGATACCGACCAGCACGCCAAGGAACTGATCCAAATTGCACGCCAGCTGCGCTGCAAGCTCAATCTGATTCCGTTCAACCCCTTCCCCGAGTCGGGCCTGAAACGTTCCAACTCGGCGCGCGTCAAGGTGTTCGCGCAGCGCCTGATGGACGCGGGCATCATCACGACCGTGCGCAAGACCCGGGGCGACGACATCGATGCAGCTTGTGGTCAACTGGCCGGAGAAGTGCGGGATCGCACTCGGATTACCGAGCGCAATGCCGCACAGCGCCAGACCATACCAATTAAACAGGTGCATGCATGACGCAGGATTTCGCTTCTGCAGTTTCTGAAACGCCCGCAAGCGCTGCGGGCAACGTGGGCTCGGCATTGCGCACGCTGCGCCAGTCCAAAGGCTGGTCGCTCGACGAAGTGTCCAGTCGCATCAAGTTTTCCACGAAGCAGATCGAAGCCCTTGAAAACGAAGCGTGGGCGGACCTGCCCACGGGCGTTTCCCTGCGCGGCCTGGTCCGCAACTACGCGCGCCTGCTGGGCGCCGATTCGCAAGCCATCGTCGATTCGCTGGACCCCAAGGCCCGCGTCACCGGTCCGGTGAAGCTGAGCCCGGGCGCCCTGCATTCGGCGCATTCCATCCCCCAGTCCAGCGCCGATGACGACCGTTCGTCTTCGACCTCCTGGGGATGGCTCATCGCCATCGTGCTGGTGCTGGCCGCCGGCGTGGCGTATGCCTTCTGGCAAGGCTGGTTGCCGCAGCAATGGCTGCCGTTCGACTGGCTGCAGAAGCCGACCAAGTAACCCGGTTCCACCGATGCAAGATTCTTCTTTGCCTTGCCAGGATGCGCCGCCTCCCGCCGTGGGGGCTGCGATGCGCCGCGCCACGCGTTCGGTGGCAGTGAAGTGGGGCGATCGCGTTGTGATGGTGGGCGGCGACGCCCCGGTCGTGGTGCAGTCCATGACCAACACCGACACCGCCGACGCCATCGCCACGGCGATCCAGGTCAAAGAGCTGGCGCTGGCCGGCTCTGAACTGGTGCGGATCACGGTGAATACGCCCGAGGCGGCCCGCGAAGTGGTCGCCATCCGCGAACAGCTCGACCGCATGGGCGTGAATGTGCCGCTGGTGGGTGACTTTCACTACAACGGCCACAAGCTGCTGACGCAGTTTCCCGAGTGCGCGCAGGCGCTGTCCAAATACCGGATCAACCCCGGCAACATGGGCGGCGGCAAGCGGCGCGACGACAATTTCGCGCAGATGATCGAAGTGGCCTGCCGCTACGACAAGCCCGTGCGCATCGGCGTGAACTGGGGCAGCCTGGACCACGAACTGATGGCGCGCAAGATGGACGAAAACAGCCGTCGCGCGCAGCCCTGGGAGGCCCAGGCTGTGATGCGCGACGCGCTGGTCGTGTCTGCCATCACCAACGCGCAACGTGCGGAAGAGCTCGGCCTGCGGCGCGACGCCATCATCCTGTCGTGCAAGGTCAGCCACGTCCAGGACCTGATCGCGGTCTACCGCGACCTGTCCGCCCGTTGCGACTACCCCCTGCACCTGGGGCTGACCGAGGCCGGCATGGGCAGCAAGGGCATCGTGGCGTCCACCGCCGCGCTGGCCGTGCTGCTGCAGCAGGGCATTGGCGACACGATCCGCATTTCGCTCACGCCGGAACCTGGCGGCGATCGCAGCCGCGAAGCCGTCGTGGCGCAGGAAATCCTGCAGACGATGGGCTTGCGTGCGTTCACGCCGATGGTCGTGGCATGCCCCGGTTGCGGCCGCACCAGCAGCACGTTCTTCCAGGAACTGGCTGATAGCATCCAGTCTTATCTGCGCCGTCAGATGCCGGTCTGGAAGGCGCAGTATCCGGGCGTCGAAAGCATGAACGTCGCGGTCATGGGCTGTGTGGTCAATGGGCCGGGCGAAAGCCGTCATGCCGATATCGGAATCAGTCTGCCGGGAACGGGCGAAGTGCCCGCGGCGCCGGTATTCGTGGACGGGGAACGCACGGTCACGCTCAAAGGCGACCATATCGCCGAAGAGTTCCAGGCCATCGTCGAAGACTACGTGGCGCGCCGTTACGGCGCGCTCGCCTCTCATTAAAAGAAAGGGTGTAGCCGCGGACGCGCCGGCAGGCGCGTGATGCGGCATGATCAAGATGACTCAAGCTTTCCAGAAAGTGGCCGCCATACGCGGCATGAATGACGTGTTGCCCGGGCCGAGCGCCCGCTGGGAACAGTTCGAGGAAATCGTGCGCGGCTGGCTGCGCGGCTATGGCTATCGCAACGTGCGTACGCCCGTGCTTGAGCATACGCGCCTGTTCACGCGCGGCATCGGCGAAGTCACCGACATCGTCGAAAAAGAGATGTACACCTTCACCGACGCATTGAACGGCGAATCGCTGACGATGCGTCCCGAGATGACGGCAGGCATCGTGCGCGCCTCGATCGAGCACAACATGCTCTACGACCGCCCGCAACGCGTCTACTCGATCGGCCCCGTCTTTCGCCACGAGCGCCCGCAGCGCGGCCGTTACCGCCAGTTCCATCAGATCGACGTCGAGGCCCTGGGCTTTGCCGGGCCTGACGTGGACGCCGAACTGATCGTCATGCTGGCCCGTCTGTGGAAGCTGCTGGGGCTGAAGGACGTGCGCCTGGAGTTGAACTCCCTGGGCCAGCCCGCCGAGCGCGCCGCGCACCGCGCCGCCTTGATCGAGCACCTGGAAAAGCATCGCGACATCCTGGATGAAGACGGCCAGCGTCGCCTGTACACCAACCCGCTGCGCGTGTTGGACACGAAGAACCCCGCCATGCAGGAAATGGCCAACAGCGCGCCGCGCCTGTTCGACTTCCTGGGCGAAGAGTCCCGTGCGCACTTCGATGGCGTGTGCCAGCGCCTGACCGACGCGGGCATCGAATACAGCCTGAACCCGCGCCTGGTGCGCGGTCTTGACTACTACAACCTGACGGTTTTCGAGTGGGTCACCGACCGCCTGGGCTCCCAGGGCACGGTCTGCGGCGGCGGCCGCTACGACGGCCTGGTTGAACTGCTGGGCGGCAAGCACGCGCCCGCGGTTGGCTTCGCAATCGGCATGGAACGTCTGCTTGACCTCTGGGAGCAGAGCGTGCAGCTGGAGGCGCCGGCGGAATGCGAAGTGTACGTCGTGCATCAGGGCGAAGAAGCCCAGCGCCTGGCAGCCCGGGTTGGTGAAGACCTGCGCGACGCCGGTCTGTCAGTCGTCGTGCATGCCGGTTCGGCCGGTTTCAAGTCCCAATTCAAGCGTGCGGATGCCAGCGGCGCCAGGGTTGCGGTTATTCTTGGCGCCGATGAAGTTGCGTCGCAGACCGCCAGCGTCAAATATTTGCGTGCGGACGCCCAGGGCGACGCGGCTCAGCAGCAGGTCCCGCTGAAGGATCTGGCTGCGGTACTGAACAACAAGGGTTAAGGCATGGCATACGATCTCGAAGAACAGGAAAAACTGGACGCAATCAAGGCGTGGTGGGCCCGTTACGGGACGCTGGTTGTCACGCTGTTTGCCGTCGTCGCGCTGTCCTGGGGCGGTTGGTGGGGCTGGAAGGCCTACGAATCGCACCGTGCCAATCAGGCCATGGGCTACTTCGAAGCGCTGGAAGACGCGGCCCGCCTGGGCGGCGCCGATTCCGCCGTGCGCATCAAGACCGCTGCCGCCACGCTGCGCGACCAATACCCGGCCACCGGCTACGCCGCCCGCGGCGCGCTGGTTGCTGCGCAGGCCCTGCAGGCTCAGAAGGACGAGGCCGGTGCCCGTGAACAGCTGGAATGGCTGGCCGCGCAAGGCAAGAACCCGGCCATGCAAGCCGTGGCGCGCCTGCGCCTGGCCGGCATGCTGCTGGATCAGAAGCAATACGACCCGGCGCTTGCACAACTGAACAATCCGCCGGCCGCCTTTGCCGCCTTGTTCGCGGACCGCCGTGGCGATATCCTCGCTGCGCAAGGCAAGCGCGATGAAGCGCGTGCGGCATGGCAAAGCGCCATTGATGGCCTGGGCACGGCGAATCCGATGACCCAGGTTGTGCAACTGAAATTGGATGCCTTGAGCGGAGCGTGACTGTAATGCGTAAATTTGCACCTGGTCGTACGTGGCGTGGCGCCGTTTGCCTGGCAAGCTTGCTTGCGCTGGGCGGATGCGGCTTGTTTTCGCACGATGACGGCCGTTACGATCCCGCACCGCTGACCGAGTACAAGGCCGGCATGTCCGTGCATCAGGTCTGGTCGACGTCGATCGGCAGCGGTTCCGGCCTGGGCTTCGCGCCCACGGTCCTGGGCAGCGCCGTCTACGCCGCCACGCCGGATGGCTCGGTGGGCAAGTTCGACCTGCAAAGCGGCCGTCCCCTGTGGAAGGCCAAGACCGACGGCAAGCTGTCGGCTGGCGCGGGCAGCGACGGCACCACCACCGCGGTTGCTTCGCCGGACGGCGACGTGATCGCCTTCGACGACAGCGGCAAGGTGAAGTGGAAGGTCCGCGCCACCAGCGATGTCACGATTCCGCCGGTGGTGGGTTATGGCATCGTGGTGGTCCGCAGCGGCGACTACCGCATCCAGGCGTTCGACGCCAACAGCGGCGAGCGCGTCTGGAACGTGCAGCGCCCGGGCCCCTCGCTGGCATTGCGCAGCGTGTCGCAGATGGTCCTGGCCGAAGGTCTCGTCATCACCGGCCTGCCCGGCGGCAAGCTGATGGCGATCGCCTCCGACAGCGGCAACGTGCAATGGGAAGGCACCGTGGCGACGCCCAAGGGCGCCAGCGACCTCGAGCGCCTGACCGACGTCGTCGGCGCCCCGCGCATCGCGGGTAATCTCCTTTGCGCGGTCGCCTATCAAGGGCGTATCGTCTGCTTTGACGTCACGGCCGGCGGCCGTCCGTTGTGGGCCAAGGACTTCTCCAGCGTCAGCGGCGTCTCGCTGGACGAGCGCTTCGCTTACGCAGCGGACCAGAACAGCGTCGTCAGCGCGTTTGCGCTGGATAATGGCGGCAATGTCTGGAAGCAGGCAGCGCTGAAGAACCGCCAAGTGACTGCACCGGCTATGCTGGGTGGTGCGCTTGCAGTTGGCGACCTGGAAGGCTATCTGCACTTCCTGTCGCGTAGTGATGGCAGCCTGATGGCGCGGCTGTCCGTGGGTGGTGGCGCCGTCGTTTCGCCGCCGCAAACCACCCCCCAAGGTGTGCTGGTCCAGACGGGCAATGGCAATCTCGTCATGATCGGCGCCAACTAAAACCTATAGAACAAAGCCTTACACCGTGTCTTTCAAGCCTGTCGTTGCCCTGGTCGGTCGCCCCAATGTGGGGAAGTCGACCCTTTTCAACCGCCTGACGCGATCGCGCGCCGCGTTGGTGGCCGATTTTTCCGGCCTGACCCGCGATCGCCATTACGGTGAGGGCAGGGTAGGCGAGATCCCGTTCATCGCTATCGATACCGGCGGTTTCGAGCCAGTCGCCAAAGACGGCATCCTGCTGGAGATGGCGCGCCAGACCCGGCAGGCCATCGCCGAGGCGGACGTGGTGGTGTTCCTGGTCGATGCCCGCGCCGGCATCAATGCGCACGACCACGAAATCGCGCAGTTGCTGCGCAAGTCCGGCCAGCAGCGCGTGCTGTTGGCGGTGAACAAGGCGGAAGGCATGGGCCTGGGCCCGGCCATCTCCGAGTTCCACGAGCTTGGATTGGGCCAGCCCTATCCGATTTCGGCGGCGCACGGCGACGGCATCGTCGACCTGATCGAACTGGCGCTGAAAGACCTGGCCGAGCCGCCTGTCGAAGAAGAAGTCTTCGAGGAAGGCGATCACGATCACCGCATCAAGCTGGCGATCGTGGGCCGTCCGAACGTCGGCAAATCGACCCTCATCAATACCTTGATGGGCGAAGAGCGCGTGATCGCGTTCGACTTGCCGGGCACCACGCGCGACGCCATCGAGATCGATTTCGACCGTGACGGCCGCCGCTACACGCTGATCGACACGGCCGGCCTGCGCAAGCGCGGCAAGGTGTTCGAGGCCGTTGAAAAATTCTCAGTCATCAAGACGCTGCAGGCCATCGAGGCCAGCAACGTCGTGCTGCTGATGCTGGATGCGCACACCGAGATTTCCGAGCAGGATGCCCACATCGCGGGCTTCGTGCTGGAAACCGGCCGCGCGGTCGTGGTGGCCATCAACAAGTGGGATGGCCTGGACGGCGAGGAAAAGGAACGCATCGAACGCGAATTCCAGCGCAAGCTGCGTTTCCTGTCGTTCGCGCGCATGCACACCATTTCGGCGCTGCGCGGCCAGGGCATCAAGCCGCTCTTGAAGTCCATCAATTCGGCGCATGCCGCCGCGTTCGCCAAACTGTCCACGCCCAAGCTGACGCGTGAACTGCAGGCCGCCATCGAGCAGCAGCAGCCGCCCCGCAAGGGCATCTTCCGTCCCAAGATGCGCTATGCGCACCAGGGCGGTCAGAACCCGCCGCTGGTCGTCATCCACGGCAATGCGCTGGACGCCATCCCCGATTCGTATCGTCGGTACCTGGAAACGCGTTTCCGCAATGCGTTCGATCTGGCCGGTACGCCTTTGCGCATCGAATTCAAGTCTTCGCACAACCCCTACGCGCAGGAAAGCTGATCCATGAGCCGTTTCTGGAGTCCCGTGGTCGGGACGCTCAGTCCGTATGTCCCGGGCGAGCAGCCCAAGCTTCAGAACCTGATCAAGCTGAATACCAACGAGCATCCTTACGGACCGTCTCCCAAGGTGCTCGATGCCATTCGCGCAGCCTGCGACGACACGCTCAAGCTGTACCCGGACCCGTCTTCCGACCGCCTTCGCCAAGCGATCGCGTCGACGGTGGGCGTGCAGCCGGGCCAGGTGTTCGTGGGCAACGGCTCCGACGAGGTGCTGGCGCACGTGTTCCTGGCGTTGCTCAAGCACGAGCGTCCGCTGCGCTTTCCGGACATCACCTACAGTTTCTACCCAGTCTACTGCGGCCTGTACGGCATCGAATACGAAACCGTGCCGCTGACGGCGGATTTCCGCATTGACGTGGAAGACTACCTGCCGGGTGCCCGCGGGCAGGCCGGCGCCATCATTTTCCCGAACCCCAATGCCCCCACGGGCCGCGCACTCAGCCTGGCCGAGGTCGAGCGCATCGTCGCGGGCAACCCCGATGCCGTCGTCGTAGTCGACGAGGCCTATGTGGATTTCGGCGGTGAATCGGCCGTGGGCCTGGTGGCGCGCTATGACAACTTGCTGGTCGTGCAGACCTTGTCCAAGTCGCGTTCGCTGGCCGGGCTGCGCGTAGGCTTCGCCGTGGGCAGCGCCGAGCTCATCGATGGGCTGGACCGCGTAAAGAACAGTTTCAACTCCTACCCCATTGATCGCCTGGCATCGGCCGGCGCAGTGGCGGCATTGGAAGATACAGAGTACTTTGAGAAGACTCGCCAAGCCGTGATCGAAACCCGGTCGCGGATGACAGCGGGCCTGGAGTCGCTGGGTTTTGAAGTGTTGCCGTCGGCTGCGAATTTCGTGTTCGCGCGGCACCCCTCCAAAGACGCTTCGGGTCTGGCCGCCGCCTTGCGCGAGCGCAGCATCATCGTGCGCCATTTCCGTCATGCGCGCATCGATCAGTTTCTCCGCATTACCGTGGGCACGGACGAGCAGGTAGACCTGCTTCTGAAGGGGCTCGCGGAGGTCCTGCAAGCGTGATCGTCAGGGGCTTTTCAGCTTGAAAACTCTGGTGTCACTTTTGCCTCCTGGCCAAGTAGCACGGGCCGGGAAAACCCTGTAGAGTACGTATTTCGGTGTGCTCCACCAGTACAAAAAAGCACATCATCACTCAATAACAAACAAATGGAGCCTGGCCAATGAGCAATAAAGGGCAAACTCTGCAAGATCCGTTCCTGAACACGCTGCGCAAGGATCATGTGCCCGTGTCGATTTACTTGGTGAACGGTATCAAGCTTCAAGGGCAAATCGAATCTTTTGACCAGTACGTGGTGCTGTTGCGCAATACGGTTACGCAAATGGTCTACAAGCATGCCATTTCCACCGTTGTTCCCGCCCGCGCCGTGAATTTCCAGGTGGAAGTCCCTGCTGAGTAATCTCGCTCCAGCTGTACCTTTTTTTGCCCGCCAGACGGATGACGTCGGCGGGCATTTTCGCTTTGGCTCCAATATGGTGCATGTATGCGCGCTCTGATTATCAGCGTGGATCTGGGTGACCCGGACTTCACGGCCCATGCCGAGGAATTTGCCATGCTGGCCAAGGGCGCGGGCGCGGAAGTCGTCGGCACCTTGACCGCCCGGCGCGACCGGCCCGACGCCAAGTTCTTCATCGGTTCCGGCAAGGCGGACGAGGGCGTCGCGATGTCGCAGGCGCTTCTCGCCGACATCGTCCTGTTCGATCAGCCCTTGTCGCCCGCCCAGCAACGTAACCTGGAACGCGTCTTCAATTTGCGCGTGGTGGATCGCGTTGCCCTCATCCTGGACATCTTCGCGCTGCGCGCAAAGAGCCACGAAGGCAAGCTGCAGGTCGAGCTGGCGCAGTTGCAGCATTTGTCCACGCGCCTGACGCGCATGTGGAGCCACTTGGAGCGTCAGCGCGGCGGTATCGGGATGCGCGGCCCTGGCGAATCCCAGCTTGAAATGGACCGCCGCATGATCGGCGCCAAGGTCAAGACGCTGCGCGAGCGGCTGGATCGCGTTGAGCGCCAGCGCGTGACCCAGCGCCGTGCGCGGGCCCGAGGCGGCGCGCTGTCCGTGTCGCTCGTGGGTTACACCAACGCCGGCAAGTCCACGTTATTCAACGCGTTGACGCGCGCGGATACCTACGCTGCGGATCAGCTGTTCGCCACCCTGGATACGACCACACGGCGCATCTGGATCGAGGGCGCCGGGAACGTTGTGATATCGGATACGGTCGGATTCATCCGCGACCTGCCTCATGACCTGATCGCCGCGTTTCGCGCGACGCTGGAAGAGACGGTGCACGCGGATCTATTGCTGCACGTAGTCGACGCGGCCAGTCCGCAGCGCGACGAGCAGATTTTCGAAGTCAACAAGGTCCTCGCTGAAATCGGCGCCTCCGCCGTTCCGACCATTCTGGTATACAACAAGATTGACCGGGCTGGTTTGGAACCCCGGGTGGAGCGCGATGCACATGGTACGATTGCGCGAGTATTTGTAAGCGCCACCGAGCGCGCCGGTCTGGATGCGTTGCGCGGGGCAATTGCGGAGACCGGACAGATTGTGGGAAACAATGCCGCGAATTATCAAACTCTTCAATCTGAATGACCCCGGTTGGGGTCGTGGGAACAACAATGGCTCCGAGCCGCCGCCGAAGCGGCCTCAAGGCAATGGAGACGGCCCTCCCGACCTGGACGAGGTCTGGCGCGATTTCAATAATCGCATCGGATCCCTGTTCGGTCGCAAGGGCGGTGGCGGTGGCAACAACCGTCCCGGCAACCGTGGCGGCATGACGCCGCCTTCACCGCGTGGTGCGCGCATCGGCCTGGGCGTCATTGCCCTGGTGGCCGTGGGCATCTGGGCGGCTAGCGGCTTCTACATCGTGCAAGAAGGCCAGGTCGCGGTTGTGACCCAGTTCGGCAAATACAAGAGCACGTCGCAGGCCGGTTTCCAATGGCGTCTGCCGTACCCCATTCAAAGCCAGGAAATCGTCAACGTGTCGCAACTGCGCACGTTCGAAGTCGGTTTCCGTGGCGGTTCGCGCAACAAGGTGCTGCCTGAAGCGCTGATGCTCACGACGGACGAGAACATCGTCGATATGCAGTTCGTCGTTCAGTATCGCCTGCGCGCCGATGGTGCGCCGGACTACCTCTTCATGACGCGCGACCCGGACGAATCCGTCCGCCAGGCCTCCGAAACGGCCATGCGCGAAGTCGTGGGCAAGCAGTCGATGGACTTCGTGCTGTACGAAGGCCGTACGATGGTTGCCACGCAAGTGCAGGCGCTGATGCAGCAGATCCTGGATCGCTACCAAAGCGGCGTCCAGGTCAGCACGGTCGCCATCCAGAACGTGCAGCCGCCCGAGCAGGTGCAAGCCGCCTTCGACGACGCCGTCAAGGCCGGTCAGGACCGCGAGCGCCAGATCAACGAAGGCCAGGCTTATGCCAACCAGGTCGTGCCGCTGGCCAGTGGCCAGGCTTCACGCATGACCGAGCAGGCCGAAGGCTACAAGGCCAAGGTCGTTGGCGACGCCCAGGGTAATACCTCGCGCTTCACCAGCATCCTGGGTGAATACGAGAAGGCGCCGCAGGTCATGCGCCAGCGCATGTACCTGGAAAGCATGCAGGACATCTTCACGCGCGCCAGCAAGGTCATGGTCGACACCAAGAGCAACAACAATATGTTGTACCTGCCCTTGGACAAGATCATGCATCTGGCCGCCCAGGACGGCAGCAAGTCCAGTGTCGGCAACCCGGGTTCGCCTGCGTTGATCAGTCCGCCGGTCCAACCGCCGTTGCGTAGCGGTGCGGTCCCGGTGCCTCAGTCTTCCGGCAGCAGCAATAGCAACACGCTGCCCCGCGACCGTACGTCGCGCTAACCCGGAGGAGTCCTGATCATGCAACGTTTTATGCCCATCCTGGTCGGCCTGCTCATCGTGCTGGCCGCCCTGTCTTCCTGCGTCTTCGTCGTGCGCGAGCGCGACTACGCCCTGGTGTTCTCGCTGGGTGAAGTGCGCAAGACCATCAGTGAGCCAGGCCTGTATTTCAAGGCCCCGCCGCCGTTCCAGAACGTCGTCACGCTCGACAAGCGCGTTCTGACCATCGAAACCAACGAAGCCGAACGCATCCAGACTTCCGAAAAGAAGAACCTGCTGATCGATTCCTACGTCAAGTGGCGTATTGCGGATCCCCGCCAATACTACGTCTCGACGGGCGGCAACGAGCGCGTGGCGCAAGAGCGCCTGCAAGCGCTCATCCGCGACGCGCTGAACGCATCGGTCAACGTGCGCACGGTGCGCGACGTGGTCTCGACCGAACGCGACAAGATCATGGCCGAGATCCTGACCAACGTGGCCAAGCGCGCCGAGCCCCTGGGCGTGCAGATCGTCGACGTGCGTCTGCGCCGCATCGAATTCGCGCCGGAAATTTCGGAATCGGTGTACCGCCGCATGGAAGCGGAGCGCACGCGCGTCGCCAACGAGCTGCGTTCCATCGGCGCCGCCGAAGGTGAGAAGATCCGCGCCGAGGCCGACCGCCAACGTGAAGTCATTGTGGCTCAGGCGTATGCCAAGGCCCAGGGCATCATGGGTGAGGGCGATGCCGCCGCCGCATCGATCTACGCACAGGCCTACGGCAAGAACCCGCAGTTCTACACGTACTACAAGAGCCTGGAAGCCTACCGTGCTTCGTTCTCGAAGCCGGGCGACGTGCTGGTGGTCGATCCCAGCTCCAGCTTCTTCCAGTTCATGAAGGACCCGGCCGGCGCAGCCCTGGCGCCGGTTACCGTGCCGGCCAAGTAAGGCGGCGCGCGTAGCGGAACGAAAAGCCCCTTGGAAATCCAAGGGGCTTTTTACTGGCGCGGCGCGCAGCGGATCGGGATGTTGCGGCAATTGGGGGACGGCTCCGTCCACCCGTAATCCCGGCTGGCGCTGCCCGCTGACTCATGTACAATACCGCGTAAGCTAGAAAACATTCCGCAGCGGCTGAGCGGGCTTACGCCCCCTCAGCCGCTTTTTCGTTTGGGCGACGCCCACGCATCACTTGGCGTTCATCAGGTAAACATTCATGGGTAACTGGTTGCTGCCCGAGAGCCTTGCCGACGTACTTCCGGCAGAGGCCCGGCGCATCGAGGAACTGCGCCGCGAACTTCTCGATTTGTACCGTACTTACGGCTTCGAGCTGGTCGCGCCGCCCCTGGTCGAATACATTGATTCATTGCTGTCCGGCACCGGTAGCGATCTGGATCTGCGCACGTGCAAGCTGGTCGACCAGCTGACCGGCCGCACGCTGGGCGTGCGGGCCGACATGACTCCTCAGGTCACGCGCATTGATGCGCACTTGTTGAACCGTGCCGGCGTGACCCGCCTGTGCTATTGCGGCAACGTGTTGCACGCGCGTCCGGCGGACCTGCTGTCCAGCCGCGAGCTGTTGCAGATCGGCGCCGAGATCTACGGTCATGCCGGTTTTGAAGCCGACCTGGAAATCATCCAGCTCGTGCTGGAAACGGTGGCGATCGCCGGGGTGCGCAACCCCCGTCTGGACTTGTGCCATTCGGGCGTGGTTCGCGCCATCCTGGAATCGGACCCGGCGGCCGTGGCGGTATCGCAAGAAATCATCCGCTTGTTGCGCGAGAAAGACGTGCCGGGCCTGGGTGAATTGGCCCAGCGCGCGCCGGGCATGCGGGATGAAACGCTGAAGGCATTGCAGTTGCTGCCGAATCTGTACGGTGGCCCGGAAGTGCTGAAGGCGGCGCGTCGCGATCTGCCGCTGCTGCCGGGGGTTGCCGTGGCGCTGGATGCCTTGCAGGTGGTGGTGGATGCGATGCCGAACGTCGCGTTCAGCGTCGACTTGGCCGATGTGGGAGGCTATGGCTACCACTCCGGCGTGAAGTTCGCGCTGTATGCGGAAGGCTGGCACGACGCACTGGTCAGCGGTGGCCGCTATGACGATGTCAGCCGGGCATTCGGCCGCGCGCGTCCGGCTACCGGTTTCAGTCTGGATTTACGCAAACTGGCGGCAGGTCTGCCGCCAGCGGAACGGGCGCGTGCAGTTCGCGCGCCTTGGGGGCAGGCCCCCGCTCTGACCGAGGCGGTTCGCCGTCTGCGCCGGTCAGGGGAGATTGTCGTTCAGGTATTGCCCGGTCACGAGCAGGATCAGGACGAATTCGTTTGCGATCGCGAGCTGGCGCTGCAAGATGGCGCCTGGACGGTCAGAACGCTGTGACTAACTCCCTCTTGGAAACAAGAGGGCCGCGGGGAGATTTCCGGATTTCCCGAGAAACTCGATATTGATTCGTAACATGAGCAAGAACGTAGTCGTAATCGGCACCCAATGGGGTGACGAGGGCAAAGGCAAGATCGTCGATTGGCTGGCGGAATCCGTCCAAGGCGTGGTCCGCTTCCAGGGCGGTCACAATGCCGGCCATACGCTGTGGATCAATGGCAAGAAGACGATTCTTCGCCTGATCCCGTCCGGCATCATGCATCCCGGCGTCACCTGCTTTATCGGCAACGGCGTCGTGCTGTCCCCGGAAGCCCTGCTCAAGGAAATCGAAGAGCTGGAGGCTGCTGGCCTGGACGTGCGCTCGCGCCTGCAGATTTCCGAAATCTGCCCGCTGATCCTGCCGTACCACGTGGCCATCGACAAGGCGCGCGAAGCGCGCAAGGGCGAAGGCAAGATCGGCACGACCGGTCGTGGCATCGGCCCGGCATACGAGGACAAGGTCGCCCGCCGCGCATTGCGCGTGCAGGACCTGTTCAATCCTTCGCTGTTCGACGAGAAGCTCGCCGAAGTGCTGGATTACCACAACTTCGTGCTGACCAAGTATCTGGGCGCCGAAGCGGTTTCCGCCGACGAAGTGCGTGATCAGGCTATGGCACTGGCTCCCGCCATCGCGCCGATGGTCAAGGATGTGTCCAGCAACCTGTATGCCATGCAGCAGGAAGGCAAGCGCATTCTGTTCGAAGGCGCGCAAGGCGCGTTGCTGGATGTGGACCACGGCACCTATCCCTTCGTCACCAGCAGCAATTGCGTGGCAGGCGCGGCGTCGGCTGGCGCCGGCGTGGGCCCGCAGCAGTTGGATTACGTCCTGGGCATCACCAAGGCTTACACGACCCGCGTTGGTTCGGGCCCGTTCCCGACCGAACTGGTCGACGAGATCGGTACCCGCCTGGCCACCATCGGCAAGGAATTCGGTTCGGTTACCGGCCGCCCGCGTCGTTGCGGCTGGTTCGATGGCGCCGCGCTGAAGCGCTCGGTCCGCCTGAACGGCATTTCCGGCTTGTGCATCACCAAGCTGGACGTGCTGGACGGCCTGGAAACCATCCAGTTGGGCGTCGGCTACCGTGTCAATGGTGAATTCCGCGACGTGCTGCCTTACGGCGCCCACGCGGTCGCCCAGGCGCAGCCGGTGCTGGAAGAGCTGCCGGGCTGGTCGGAATCGACCGTCGGCATCACCGAGTACGACAAGCTGCCCGAAGCCGCCCGTCGCTACCTCGAGCGCGTTGCCGAAGTCTGCGGCGTGCCGATCGACCTCGTGTCGACCGGTCCTGACCGCAATGAAACCATTGTCCTGCGTCACCCCCTGAAGGGCTGACATCGGGTTAATATTCCAAAGGCCGCCGCCGGTCTCATACCGGCGGCGGCCTTTTCGTATCTTTAAGCAGGAGATGCTTGCCTATGAGCGCGCCGACCAATGATGACAGCCATCTGTGGGTGACGTGGGACGATTACAACCGCTTGATCGAACGCCTTACCTTGCAGGTGCATCAATCGGGATGGAAGTTCGACAAGATTCTTTGTCTGGCGCGCGGCGGTATGCGCGTCGGTGACGTAATGTCCCGTATTTTCGATGTGCCGCTGGGTATCCTGGCCACGAGCAGCTACCGCGAAGCCGCCGGCACGAAGCAAGGCGACATGGATATCGCCCAGTTCATCACCATTACGCGCGGCACGTTGTCCGGGCGTGTGTTGTTGGTGGACGACATGGTCGATACCGGCAAAACCTTCAGCAAGGTCTATGACCACCTGAAGAGCCAGTTCGCGGACATCACTGAACTGCGCAGTGCCGTGCTGTGGTGGAAGGGGCATTCCCAGGCAACGCCCGACTATTATGTCGAGAAACTGCCGACGAACCCCTGGATCCACCAGCCGTTCGAAGATTACGACAGCCTGCGTCCGCACCAGCTTGAAGCCTGGATCCGCAAGGGTTTCAAGAGCTGAACCCGGATGGGGTCAGGGGAGGGGTGCCTGGCGCCCTCTGGGTGCCAAGTGTCCCTCCTAGTAGTCAAAATGGTCGTGACCATGCTAGAATCGCTGGTTATCGCTAAACCGAACTTGGCTTGTTACTCTTTGGGTAGTCTTTGGGTAACGGAAACAGCCAGCGGAAATCCGAGAAATGGAAGGCAAGGCCGCGTGCAGCATCTGCAGCGCGCAGCGCATGTGTCCTAGTCCCGGGTTGCGCTCCAAGGTTCCTCGTTTCCGCGGTACTTTCCTTTGTGTTGTGGTTGCGTGCCTGGTGTACCAGTGCATGCCTATAGCGCGAGGGGATGTTTTCGCGGACCTGGATCCTAGGCAGCGTTGCTGGTAAGCAAGCCAGGTTTGTCATCAACTTTTGTTACCCTACAAGCAGGCCAATCACTTTATGCCTATCGTTCGACTGAAGGAAAACGAACCGTTTGAAGCCGCTCTGCGCCGCTTCAAGCGCACCATCGAAAAGACCGGTTTGCTCACCGAGCTGCGTTCGCGCGAGTTCTATGAGAAGCCCACGGCAGAGCGCAAGCGCAAGCACGCCGCCGCTGTGAAGCGCCACTACAAGCGCATCCGTAGCCAACAACTGCCCCCGCGCCTGTATTGATTTTTGATTCCCGAATCTATTGATTCCAGAATCATTCATCCAGGATCTACTCGCCCGAGTCGACGTTGTCGACGTAGTCGGGCGATATGTGCAGTTGCGAAAGGGTGGGGCCAACTTGCTTGGCCTGTGCCCCTTTCATAACGAAAAAAGTCCGTCGTTCACTGTCAGCCCCACCAAGCAGTTCTACCACTGCTTCGGTTGTGGAGCACACGGCAGCGCCATCACTTTCCTGATGGAACATACGGGTACCAGTTTCCCCGAAGCCGTGCGCACGCTCGCGGCTTCGGCGGGAATGACGGTCCCCGAAGAAAATCGCAGTCCACGCCAGCAGCAGGAATCCGCGCGCCGCAAGGCCGAGGAATCCCGTCATACGCAGGTGCTGGATGCCGCTCAGGCGCATTATCTGAAGCAGTTGCGCGCGTCGCCCGCGGCGATCCGCTATCTGAAGCAGCGCGGCCTGACCGGTGAAATCGCGGCACATTTCGGTTTGGGGTGGTCGGGTACTGACCGCCACGGCCTGTCGCAAGTTTTTCCCAATTACGACGACCCCACGTTAGTGGAGTCCGGGCTGGTCATCGAGTCCGAAGACGGCCGTCGCTACGACCGTTTCCGTGAGCGCGTCATGTTTCCGATCCGCAATGTGCGGGGCAGCCTCATCGGCTTCGGCGGACGCATCATCGGCAAAGGCGAGCCCAAGTACCTGAATTCCCCCGAAACGCCCCTGTTCTCGAAAGGCCATGAGCTCTACGGGTTGTGGGAGGCGCGCCAGTCCATCCGCCAGGAAGGGCAGGTGATCGTGGTCGAAGGCTACATGGACGTCGTCGGCCTGGCGCAGCAAGGCATCGCCAACGCGGTCGCCACGCTGGGTACGGCCACGACGCCCGACCACGTGAAGAAGCTGCTGCGTACAAGCGACAAGGTGATCTTCAGCTTCGACGGCGACGGCGCCGGCCGGCGTGCCGCCTGGCGGGCCTTGCAGGCTTGCCTGCCCGTGCTGCGCGACGATATCGCCATTCGATTCCTGTTCCTGCCGTCCGAGCATGACCCCGACTCGTATGTGCGCGAGTTGGGCGCCGAAGCGTTCCGCGCCTGTCTGGCCGATGCGGTGGCGCTGTCGCGCTTCCTGCTGGACGAGCTGGCGTCGCGGCACAACATGAACGAGGCCGAAGGGCGCGCCAGTTGCCTGCATGAAGCCAAGCCGCTGTTGGCGTCGATTCCCGAGTGTGCGCTGCGCGTGCAGATCGAGCGGGAAATGGCCAAGCTGGTGCAGCTGACCCCTGAAGAAATGGCGCAGATCCTGGCGCAACAGCCAGCCAAGCCGTTCGCGCCGGTCGCGTCGCCCAAGCCGGCGGCAGGCGAGTCGTCGGGGGCTGCCGGGCCGGATCATGACGGCGGTCACCCCGATATGGGCTATGACTTCGCCGGGCATGATTTTCACGATATTCCCGCCGAAGAGCCGGACTACGCCGACTACGGCCATTTTCCGTCACAAGGCGGCGGTGAATTCACGGGTGGTGGCGGTGGTCAGCGCGCTGGCGGCAAGCAGGAATGGAAGGGCAAGAGCGACTGGAAAAGCAAGGGCGACTGGAAACCAGGCAAAGGCAACTGGAAGGGGCGCCGCGATAACGACGTCGGGGGCTTCGAAGGTCGCCGGACCATGCCGTCGTTGGCCAAGCGCTTGCTTGGGTTGTTGCTGGCGCATCCTGAATTGGTGGACTCCATGGGAGACCAGCAGCTTGAAGTCATCGACCATGGCCCCCATCTAGGATTGGTAAGGGACTTGATCATGCTGGCGCAATCCAGCGGCGCGCGCCATGTGGGCGCCTTGCTGGAAGCTGCCGAGCCTGATTCCGACCTGGCCACGGTATTGAAGGGGTTGCGGGCGGATATCCTGTCCCAGGAAGACCTGCCTGACCCCCAGACCGAGTGGGATGATGCCTTGCGGCGTATCGAATTCGACTCAGCCAAGCTGGAAATGGCCAAGTTGGCGGCTGCAGGCTTGTCCACGGATGACGCGCGCAAACGCTATCTGGAGCTCTCAAGCCGCATGGCGACGCTGAAAGGTGCCGGGATACGCTAAATGCGCTAAAATCAAAGGTTGTCCGCTTGCCGAGGGGCCATTTATCTTGGCTGTTACGCGGTGGACAGATAGTCAGGCGAAGCAGATGTCCCATTGATGCGTTTTCAGTTGATTGCAGCTTAATTCTTGCTGAATATGCTGCTAGTCCTGGCGCGAATGTGGGCTAGGCAGCGGGTAGACCATAGATCATGGAATCTATTACCGCCGGCCGAATCTAATCCAGTAGTGATGTTTGAAGATGTGTAGTGCGATTTGACCCGCAGAAATTATCAGGCTGGCGCGTCAAATTTGTTACATAGTTAATTAATATAGCTGATAGCTGAGCGGTGAATCAGGCAGTTCAGCGGCGAGTCGTTTCGCGTAGCGTTAGTGGTCTGGGTGCTGTGTCTACATAAGCTGCTAGGGGCAACGTCCCCATAAGCAAGCAAAGCCTATTTATAGGCAGACAGCCCCCCCAACGCCCGAAATCCGCCGCGGAATGAGGTCATGCACGTCAAGCGCCCAACGGTATTGCACCGTGATGGCGACTAGCGGGCTCGAAAGAGCTGGCGCTGCGAACAACGCAGCCGCGTGACTTCTGCGGGTTCACCAGTTTTACCCGTATTTGCGCCGCGCTGGGCCACCGTCCAGGGCGGCCCTATGCGGTGCAACATGCCCAAACGGGTTGCGACGACCACGGAAGCGACTATGACCAAATCCACCGGCAAATCCTCCTCTGCAATTGATGCGGCTGAAATCAAGGCCCCTGCGGCCAAGCGCGCCGTAAGCATGGCGGCGGAAAAAGCGCCCGCCAAAACGGCGGTGAAGGTCGCCAAGCCCGCTGCCAAAACGGCTGCCAAGAAGGCAACCAAGACGGCTGCGGCTGACAAGCCCGAAAAAGTGACGAAGGCTCGCGCCAAGAAGGCTGAAGACAAGCTCGCCGACTTGGTGGGGGGCAGCGCACGTCCGGCAGTGCCCAGCGGTCGCCGCCCGGGCCGCCCCGCGAAGAATGCGAACAACGATTCCGACGGTTTCGACGACACGATGGACGGCGAAGGCGAAGTCCTGCCCGATCTGAAGCCGCCCAAGCGCGGTGGCAAGCGCGGCAAGGCGGATCCCAAGGATCTGATCGCCCGCGGCCCCGTGACCCCGGAAGAATACGAAGCGCGCCGCAATCGCCTGAAGCAGCTGATCAAGCTGGGCAAGGACCGCGGCTACCTGACGTACGGCGAAATCAACGACCATCTGCCTGACGACCTGGTCGACGCCGAAGCCATCGACGGCATCATCAGCACGTTCAGCGACATGGGTATCGCGGTCTATGACCAGGCCCCGGACGCCGAAACGCTGCTGATGAGCGAAAACGCGCCGGTTGCGTCCAACGACGATGACGTCGAAGACGAAGCCGAAGCCGCGCTGACCACGGTGGACTCCGATTTCGGCCGCACCACCGACCCCGTGCGCATGTACATGCGCGAAATGGGTTCGGTCGAGCTGCTGACCCGCGAAGGCGAAATCGAGATCGCCAAGCGCATCGAAGACGGCCTGAAGCACATGGTCATGGCCATTTCGGCCTGCCCGACCACGATCAACGAGATCCTTGCCCACATCCTGCGCGTTCGCGAAGGCCAGGCGCAGATCGACGAAGTCGTCGACGGCCTGGTTGATCCGGAAGACGGCGAAGAGTACGCCGGCGCCGGCGTCACCGCTGACGAAGACGAAAGCGATGACGGCCCCGCGGGCGGCATGTCCAGCAAGCAGCTGGAAGACCTGCGCGTGAAGGCATTGGCCAAGTTCGACGAGGTCAATAAGCAGTTCGACAAGATGCGCCTGTCGTACGAGAAGGACGGCTACAAGTCGGACGTCTACGTGCGTGCACAGGAATCCATCCAGAATGAACTGATGGGCATCCGCTTCACGGCCAAGATGGTCGAAAAGCTGGCTGACACCCTGCGCAACCAGGTTGAAGAAGTGCGCCAGCTTGAGCGCGCCGTCCTGCATACGTGTGTGGACCGTGCCGGCATGCCGCGCACGCACTTCATCAAGGTCTTCCCGGGCAACGAAACCAACCTGCAGTGGGTGGTGGAAGAAGTCGCCGCCGGTCATCCGTACGCCGAGACGCTGGAGCGCCAGATTCCCGCCGTGCAGGAACTGCAGCAAAAGCTGATCGACCTGCAAACGCGCGTCGTGCTGCCATTGAAGGACCTGAAAGACGTCAACAAGCGCATGGCCACCGGCGAAGCCAAGGCCCGCAAGGCCAAGCGCGAAATGACCGAGGCCAACCTGCGTCTGGTGATCTCGATTGCCAAGAAGTACACGAACCGTGGCCTGCAGTTCCTGGATCTGATCCAGGAAGGCAACATCGGCTTGATGAAGGCCGTGGACAAGTTCGAATACCGCCGCGGCTACAAGTTCTCGACGTACGCCACGTGGTGGATCCGTCAGGCCATCACGCGTTCGATCGCCGACCAGGCGCGCACCATCCGTATCCCGGTTCACATGATCGAAACGATCAACAAGATGAACCGGATCAGCCGTCAGATCCTGCAGGAAACCGGCGCCGAGCCGGATCCCGCGACCCTGGCGCAGAAGATGGACATGCCGGAAGACAAGATCCGCAAGATCCTGAAGATCGCTAAGGAACCGATCTCCATGGAAACGCCGATCGGTGACGACGATGACTCGCACCTGGGCGATTTCATCGAAGACACGTCCACCCTGGCACCTTCGGACGCGGCATTGCACGGCTCCATGCGTGATGTGGTCAAGGAAGTGCTAGACTCTCTCACCCCGCGTGAAGCCAAGGTTCTGCGTATGCGTTTCGGCATCGAAATGAGCACCGACCAGACCCTGGAAGAAGTGGGTAAGCAATTCGACGTCACGCGTGAGCGCATTCGCCAAATAGAGGCTAAAGCGCTGCGCAAGCTGCGTCACCCCAGCCGGGCCGATAAGCTGAAGAGCTTCCTGGAAGGGCAGTAATCGTTTCCTGGGCCTCTAGCTCATGCCTGGTTAGAGCAGCGGACTCATAATCCGTTGGTGCCGAGTTCGACTCTCGGGGGGCCTACCAAGAATTGGCGCGGGTTTGCGGGTAGTTCACGCAACCCGCGCTTTCTTTTGTGTGGGGGTTTTTTTGCCAATTTCCCCCAACGCCAATTTGATCGACTCTGTAGCCAAGTGCGCATAGCGCTGGGTGCTGGCAGCCGACTTATGGCCAAGCACCGCCCCGACCGTGTAGAGATTCACTTTGGCGTTAATCATGGCGCTGGCCGCACTGTGCCGCAGGTCATGAAAGCGCAGATGGCCCATGCCTACCGTGGTAGCTGCTGCCTTGAACTCTTTGGACACGTTCCACTTGTTGCGCGGCCCCACCTTCGACGCGGCTCGGATCTTCGGGTGCATAGGCACATGGCGGGGTTCACCATTCTTCGTGTCCTCACGCAGGAACATCCCATCCTGGCGTACCGCCTCCAGAATCTCGCTTAGACGCATTCCGCTGTAGAAGGCGATCCGGATACCCGATGCGCAGCTTCAGGATGATCGAGTTCGTGAGGCATGTGACGCGGGGCAGGGCGTTGGAGCCGCGCGAGCGTGACGCTGCCCGGAAGGCGGTGCAGCGGGTGCTTGATGCTGCCCTTGTGGCGGCCGGTTCGGTTTAGGTCAGCGCGCTGGCAGCGGGCCGCGGGGCCTTTGCGGAATACTCCGTGTCCCACAAGTGGGACATGAAACCGCCAAAAGTGAGACGAGAAGTGGGACAATTCCCCCTGGTTCTTGCGCCCTGAGGGAACGAATTCTCGTGCAATGGGGGTAACAAGCCCCGGAGGGCTTCTTTCGAGACACTAACTACGTCCGTTCCGATCTCGTTCAGCTTTTGCGCGTTCGATCTTGAGCTTGTCGTACGACTCCAAGTCCTTCAGCTCGAGTTCACGTTCCTTCATTCGATACAGATACTCGAACTCGACGAGCTTTACGTATGCCTCGATGAGGTGGCTGTTGTTAGGGTTGATTTCTATCTGTTTTTCGAGAAAAGCTATAGCTCGTTCAAATTGATCTATAGTCACTAAGGTCTCCTGAAGCCATCGAGGAAAGTTTCTAAAAATGGGACAAGAAGCGGGACAATACGTGCGGGCTCATGCGCACTGAAAAAACGAACTAGGGAACGCGGCGGGAAGGGAAATTGACTTATGCGCTTAGTTCCAGATCTTCTACCGTCTAAAAATTCGGCGAAGCACGAACGCAAAGAGTACGGAGAGCGCCATCGGAAGAAGAAATTCAATGGCCGTCGGCATAGTTGGCAGAGCCTTGCTAAATGCCTGAATCGCGGCGGTAAATAATGCTGCGGTCAGACCCGCGCCTAGCGCTACGTCCATCTTGACCTCTTCCATCCGTTTTTCTTTATCAGACTTGAGTAGGTCGGTGAATTTTCGCGATCTACGGGCGAGGCGGGCTCGTGGACGCGCATAGGCTGCGACGGGGCCGCTGCCAAAGGCAGAGGCTTCTGACACGATTAGAAATTCTTGCCAGATGCGTTCCACGGCTCCGCAAGCGATGTCCTCAAGCAAGATGCTTGACGATCTATAGCGGTGGAGGATGTAGTGGTCTTCGTTCACAGCCTGGGCGCTGCTTGAATGTGGATATCCGAGTACGATGACCTCGCCCACTGACATTAGCTCAAAAATCAGCTGAGCCGGCTCTTCAGATTCGGCATGAACTCCGCCGGATCGTGGGTTCTTCTCAGCTATTCCTCTAGGCACTGGACTTGTGCGGTTTATCATCGCCGTGAATTGCCCGGTGCCGGGTGGCATTTCTGAATTCTTGAATATTCGAGCCTCGTACAGCTTAGGCGGGAAGGAATTAAGAATTCGGATTCTATGTTGCATAAAGTCGGCAAGCTTCTCTTCTACTAAGGGCCAGTTCAAGTGCCTGTAGAGAGTCTCGCGGAATGTATTGACCTTTCTCTGTTCGTTTAGCCGTGCCAACAGGTCTCGCCGGCGAGCTAACCAAAGTGGCAGAATGAGAATTAGTGCATACGCAATAGCTAGTGCACTTACGAAAATTATGAGAACTGTGAATACCGATATCGCTTCTTATGCAGGTGGCGTCCGAGCAACACCGCCATATTGCGATGCGTTAGTAGTTGACCAATCGTAACAAAAATTCGATTTGTGCGCTAGGCCGGGCTCGGTCGGGGTGATCTCAGCCATCCTTCGCTGTCTGCGCAGGTGTCGGAGTGCGCATTAGGGCGGCGGTTATCTCTTTGCCGGCACCCATCCGGAGTTTGCTTCACCTCGCATAGCCGAGTTGAATGTGTCATCAAGATGTTTTAAAAGGCGCGCACGTATGCCCGAGGCCCAAGCCGAGTACTCAACATCTCCAATGGTGATCGCGTAAATCTGGCATGCCCGAATTCCGCAGCTCAGGGCCATGGCGATTGGCAGAACCGTTTTCCCAGATGGTGGCTGTACGGCCGATAGCTCCATGCCCGTCACGCCCGAGTTCTCTTGGATGGATAGCTGACGGGCGATACCCTTTCTATTAGGGTGTGCTCCAAACGCGATGAACTCCTCATACTCCTTCTCCAGTTCATCAACATCCGGCCAGCTCAAGGCTCGCAGAGCACGGATGCCTTCTTTTGCTGTGATCTTATGTCGATGATCCTTTGGCGGGGCGGACCATCTAGCAAAATTCTCGTCGCTCTGAGCTACGACATGAGCATAGAGGGCCGACTCAATTGTGCTTCTGCACAGTGGCGGCACAGGAAAAAACTCTCCGCTTAACGACAACTGAACACACGCCATCCAATTGCACAGTCCTGATGACATCAGGATAGACGGTGCTGGGTTGCCGATGCCAGGGCGACTTACCACTTCATGCCATTTCTCAGAAATTTCAATTGCAAATAGCACGAGCGCGCTGTGCCCCGGGCTCTCCATGTGCTGCTTGTACGAGTTATTTGAAGCATTTAGAAAGCCGAACAGCTGGTTCGACATATAGCCCTCGGTAGATGGTTGTCCAAGTCGAATTTAACAAGGAATACTTAATGGCGCTGACAGACAAGCAGCGCCGCTTCGTGGATGAGTCCGCCATAGGTGGCCGCCGAGACTTCATAGTTTTGCGGCCCGCCTACGATCAATACTCTTCAATCCATGAATCAGAGGGAGTATGCCCCGCGGCCACGGCATCGTTGTAGTAGTCAGTGACCGTGCCGACAGCCCTGTGAAGTGCATAGTCCTTATCTTCATCCCAAGACCGGCTCGTTCTATACCCGGCCCCTTGTAGCGGAGTTTTAATGACATGGCTCTGCGAGAACTCAAATCCGCTCCGTTGCTTTCTTAGTCGTATAGCGATTCCTGTGCTTATTCCCTTGAGCCAGAAAATGTACTCATCTGTGCCCAAGAGCCGGTGCTTCTCGATAGCGGGGTTAGAGAATATTTGTTCGACTGTGTAGGCCATCTTTCTCTCCTGAGTTAAGGCACTGTTGAATAACGGTTGAAGCATGACATTATCTGAATGTAACTTAACTAAAGGTGTTCCGTGGGACGACCTTCGAAGCTGACGGACGCCCAGTGGGAGTCCATCGGTAAGCGCCTGCTTGCCGGTGAATCGACGTCTTCTCTGGCCCGTGAGTTCGGCGTAAGCAAGGGAGCCATTTCCACGCGGTTTTCTAAACGCACAGAAACGATTAAATCCGTTGCTAATCAACTGGTTGCGGCAGACCGGGCGATGGCCAATCTAAACGTTTCTGAACAGATAGCCGCCCGTTCACTTGCCGATGACCTGAAGGCGATATCCGAGCATCTGGCCAGCGCGGCACGCTACGGTGCAGCCACATCGCACCGCCTGCTGGGCATCGCTCACGGGAAGGTTGCAGAGATCGACGACGCCGCGCCGTGGATGGTGGAAGCGTCGAAACGCTCAAGGGCATCGCAGCCCTGACCCGAGTGGCGAACGATTCGAGTGAGATTGCCGTGAACCTGCTGCGCGCTAACAAGGACGCAGTGGACGAGGCCAACCGGGGCCAGAACGAAGTGCCCGCGGGGTTGGAACATTTCTATGGACGCTCTGCTGTCGAGGCCGACACTTAATCCGGCTCTGCGCGATTTCTGGCTCAAGCCGGCGCGCAATCGGGTTCTGTACGGTGGACGGGCGTCGTCAAGTCCTGGGATGCAGCGGGCTTTGCGGCGTTCCTGGCGAGCAACTACCGGCTGCGCATCCTGTGCGTACGGCAGTTCCAGAACAAGATTGAGGAATCGGTCTACACGCTGCTGAAGATGCAGATCGAGCGGTTCGGGCTGAATCCTCAATTCAGGATCTTGGATAACAAGATCATCGGCCGCAAGACGCGTAGCGAATTCCTGTTTTACGGGTTGTGGCGCTCCATTGACGAAATCAAGTCGCTGGAGAGCATCGACATCCTCTGGATTGAGGAAGCGCACAACCTGACCGAGGCGCAGTGGAAGATCCTGGAAGCGACCATCCGCAAATCGGGGTCGCAGGTCTGGGTGATCTTCAACCCGCGCCTAGCTACCGACTTCGCATACAAAAGGTTCGTGACGAACCCGCCGCCGAACACGGTGGTGCGCCTGATCAACTACGACGAGACCCCGCTTCTGAGCGAAACGATGCTCGCCGTGATCGAGGCGGCTAAGGCTGAAGACGAGGACGAGTACCAGCATATCTATCGCGGTGTCCCCAAAGACAACGATGACAGCGTCATCATCAAGCGGTCAGCATGGTGTAGCTCTCTTGCCATTGACCGGCTGCGTCACGGTAGCGATCCCACAGCCCAGCGATTCCCAGCGGTGCACCATCAGCACGCGTGAATCGGGTGGGCACCGACTTGGTCGTGCCGAATTTGGCCTTGGTCTCGTCGCGATGATCAGGCTCGAAAATCGCGTCAGCGGGGATGACGCAGTGCTGGGCGCGGCGCCAGGCATTGCGGAAGGTAAAGGCCGTAGCCACTCGATCATCCCGGGAATTGAAGGTCGACAGCTTCTCCGCATCCGTCAGCTTCCCCGGTACGGTCGCCGCGGATATCAGACCCCAGCGACCGACAACGGCTTCCCGCTCGGGTACAGCCTCGTCGCCCGCATCATGCTCTGGCGGCCGGCGCACGAACACGCCCTGGTAGCGCGGCCACATGTCGTACTTGCCGATGGCCGCCGGCTTCTCGCGCACGCCGAACTTCTTGAGCAGCAGCTCGACGTCCTTCAGCGTCTGGTAGTGGCTGCACATGGAATTCTCCAAAGACTGCCTCAGTATAGGGACCATCTTTGCTGGGGCTGCCGGTCGGCACCAATTTGATTCACTTGGCGCCCATGCCGTCGAGAGCTACAGCCTTCGCTATGCTCAACCAAGCCGCCGTCAGGTCATACCACGTCTTCCATCAATCTGGGCTGCAACACTCCCTTAATCTGCTCCATCTTGTACATGGGGGTCTGTTTCATCACAGACGGGAGATTCGCGATCAGCTTCTTTTGAAATTGCTCGGTGCAGTGCAGGCCAAAGTAGATACCAGCCAATTGTTGTGGCTGATAACGAAAATCATCGTGGTCTCCTGAAGATGGCTGTTGCAACAGGTATTGCAAGCGCCACTCGTCTTCATAACTCCAGTCAGTCGTTTTGGCATAGAAAATGTTGTTCTTGGACGCCTCAAGCTGCTCATCAGTCCCGCCGTAGAGAAGAATGTCTAGTCCAGGTCCGGCGTGAAGATTGTCTGTATAACGTACGCGTTTCGCCTCTGTGAAGAAGCAGTCTGCAATTGCGCCGGCCTGAAACTCGAGTGCACATCCAGTGTGCCTATCTCCGTAGTGAGCCCACAGCGGCGCATTTGTGGCTTTCGTAGTAAGGCACAAGATTCGTAACCTAGAGGCAAATGAATCGATTTTGGCTCGAATTTCATTGGCGTACGTATCTTCAATCAGGTGCGGATTCTTGAAGCGCGTTGATATCGCGCTCTTTACTCGACTCTCTGTAGCCCCGTCCTTGGCCGCCTCTAATCTACCCATATCGACTAGCTGCCGAACTGGTTCGGTAAGTCTGTTCATATCAATCGTCTTCTCTTGACGGCCGTAGACAATAGAGGTAACGATGCAGAACAGACGCTCCAATGACTCGGTCAATGTGGGTTCAAATGTTGGAATCCTCTGAAGTTCCGCATAATCGTTGAAAATGCTGGCAGCGGACCAACGTAACGTCTGATTGAAAAGAACAATTTCGGCTGTTGATGCGCTCATGTATTTGAAGAACCTAGCCGGCTTGCTATCGAAGGTTTTTTGTGTCATCTCAATGTGAAAATCAGCAACCTAGAGAGCTGAATTATCACATATTGTTACTTTGTGGCCAAAGGTTCGTGCTCCTTGTCACAGAAGTACCGCCTGTGCCCCATGTCGGGAGCTCACCGTGCCAGTGGGTACAGGTCCAGCACCCGCCGAGCTTTGTGGGCATGGGCTTGAAGTAGGACATAGCTGTATGAATGTACAGCAAATTCTGTGGGGGAAAAATTGGCAAAGAGGGCGCAAACCGGCGCAATCGTCGCGGAGGGCGCAGGCCGATACCCTCGATAAATCAATGCCTTACGGCCATGCGTCTATCGCGCCCGTTGACTCATAATCCGTTGGTGCCGAGTTCGACTCTCGGGGGGGCTACCAAAGAAATCAAGGGGTTACGCCAATTCGGCGTAGCCCCTTGTTCTTTTTGGAATTGGCCCGCGCGTACATCTCCGCATGACCCTCATACCACTGGAACTTTTGCATCGGTGCGGGTTCTGATTTCTTCCTTATAAGACACGCCAACAGAGTGCTCTGATGAAATCTAAAGCCTTACCTGCTGCAGTCACGGATCCGCAGGCCTTCAAGGCGGAAGCCCAAGGATGGAACGGCACGGCCTCAATGGTCTCTACCGTTTCAACAATGTCTTCCCTTCAACTGATGAAACACGCGTTGGTGAAACTCGAGAATGCTTCGGTTCATCAGACGCCAGAGAAAGTTGCCGCGATGCAGTATCTGATGAGCGCCATCAGCATGGTCAGCGTTGTCACATGCAGTTGAGCGGGGAAGTGGGCTGATAGGCTAGGCGACCCGCGGACGCCTTTGCAATAAACCTCCGTGGTCGAATGACGCTTGGGCGATGCTGCGCGCCCATTGCTCCTACCGAGGCGCCATCCCCTTTCTTAGCCTGTCCGGCGCTTCCATCAACGATGTCGTCATCCCGTCGCGCTCCTGGACACAGGGTTCATCCCGCAGGCCTTTCATGAAGTCGTCGTAGAGTTCGCCTGTCAGACCGCTTGGCCGCTTCAGATCCGCGGACAATTGGTGGGCGCGTAGCAACACCGAGCGCAGCCGCTTGACCTCCCATAGCAATGAGATGACGTCGGCGTTCCAGGGCTGGCGCTCGCGGATGATGCGTAGGTCGGCGTGGGTAAGGGGGGCTTTGAACGGCATGGCGGAAAAGACTGTTTATTTATACAGTATATTCCACGAAAAACGGGGTCACTCCATCGCGGCGGCAATCTCTCGCGCCGGCCTCCAGCACCTCGAAAGAGTCGTGCCCGAGGCGAACGCGCCGTACCCGCTGTCAGCCGTCCGTTGGCATTCGCGCAGTACGATTCGTCCATGGCTAAACCCTCATCACAGCAGGCCCTGCTTTGGGTCGTCGCTGCCTGCTTTTTCATGCAGACGCTGGACACTACGATCGTCAACACGGCGCTGCCCGCCATGGCGCGCAGCCTTGGCGAGGAGGCGCTTGCGCTGAAACCTGTCGTGGTGGCGTACACCTTGACGATGGCCATGCTGACGCCGGCCTCGGGCTGGTTGGCTGACCGCTACGGGACCCGTCGTGTGTACCTGGCGGCAATCCTGATATTCGCGATGGGATCGGTGTTCTGCGCCATGGCGCAAACCCTGACGCAGTTGACCGTTGCGCGCGTGGTCCAGGGCGTGGGTGGGTCCATGCTGGTGCCGATCGGACGGTTGGCGGTGCTGCGCAGGGTGCCGGGCGATCAATACATTTCCGCATTGGCTTTTGTGTCGATCGCGGGTCAGGTCGGTCCTATTTTTGGCCCGACCCTGGGCGGCCTGCTGGTGCAGGTGGCAAGCTGGCATTGGATCTTCATGATCAATGTGCCCATCGGAATTGCCGGCTTGTTAGCCGTGCGGAGATATTTGCCTGAGGACGCGCTGTCTGACGTGGCGCCTTTCGATGTGCTGGGTTGCACCTTGCTGTCGTTGTGCATGGTGTCGTTTTCGCTCGGCCTGGACTTGCCCGCTGGCTCAGGGCGTATGGCGTGGTCGACGGGCTTGTTCGCACTTAGCGCGTTGACCGTGCTGCTTTACGTGATCCATGCGCGCAAACGTCAGAATCCGCTCTTCCAATTGCGCCTGTTTCGTGAGCCCAATTTCAGTGTGGGGCTGGTCGGGAATCTGGTGTGCCGCATCGGGAGCAGCGCGGTGCCGTTCTTGCTGCCGCTGTTGCTGCAACTGCAGCTGGGCTATTCGCCGTTGCAGTCCGGACTCATGATGTTGCCGGCGGCGATTGCGGGCACGATCACCAAACCCTGGATCGCGCCGCTGGTTCGGCGCTACGGGTACGACACCTTTTTGCTGGTCAACACGGCATTGGTCGGTGCATCCATTGTCTCTTTCGCGGCGATTTCGCCCGGATGGCCGTTGGCATTGCAGGTCGCCCAGCTTGCCCTGTTCGGTGCGACCAATTCCATGCAGTTCGCGGCGATGAATAGCGTGACCTTGAAGGGGTTGAGCAAGCGGGATGCAGCCAGCGGGAACAGCCTGTTTTCGATGATCCAGATGCTGGCCATCGGGTTGGGCGTGACGATCGGCGGTGGGCTGGTCGGCATGTTTTCGGGCGAGGCCAACGCATCATTGGGGCGTGCGTTCACGCTAAGCTTCGTGTGCGTGGGCGTGATCACGCTCTTGTCGGGCTGGGTGTTCCGACGGTTGGATATGTCGCAGCTGGGACGTCCCGCAGACAATCGCCCGGCAGCCGGCTAGGCATTTTGCCGTGCTGGATACTGCGCAGAAGCGGCGGCCGAAATGGAAGAGCGCCCCAGCTCTAGATGAGTCTGAGGCGCTCCTGCCCGGCTTCGCACGCGATGGGTGTCAGACAGCCCGGCAACTCAAATCTACTGCCGCGTCAGGGCCCCGGCAATAGGGAAAACCCTGGAAAATTAGTGAGTTACAAGATTTCCGGGTATTGAATTTGCCCCCGATTTGAACCCTTCGATGCTCGTGCACGAGGGGTTTTTTCTTGCTCCTGAGGCGCCTTTCACAAGTGTCAATGCGCTCGTGCCCATTTCGCCCGCCTCGGCATCCACGAATTGTTCCCTCTGCCCGTCACGCCGACACTGCATCCGACATTCATTGCATCGGAGAGCGGACATGTGGGGAATTCGGAAGCGTCAGTTGGGCCAGGGTATGACGGAGTACATCGTGGTTGTCGCCCTGGTGGCAGTGGCGGCAATTGCCGTCTATCAGTACTTCGGACAGGTGGTGCGTTCGCAAACCGCCGCCATGGCGCGGGAGCTTGCGGGCGAAGATGGCAGCACGCAGAGTCGCGCGGCGCAGCAGGCGGCGCAAAAGGCTGCGGCGCAGACTAAGGCGCGTTCGCTCAAGTCGTTTACCGGCAACGCCGCGGATGCGAAGTGATGCTCCATCGGCGCATGCCCACCGCTCGTCAGCATGGCCAGGCGCTGGTGCTGGGCATGCTGATCGTGGCCGTGGCCACGACGTCTCTGGTAGTGCTCTACAACCTGGGCCAGACGGTTGAGGGCAGGGTGCGGCTGACGCACGCCGCGGATGCCGCCGCGTACAGCGGTGCGCTTGAGCAGGCGCGCACGCTGAATGCCATTGCCTACGTCAACCGAACACAGATCGCGCATCAGGTAGCAATGGCGCATCTGGTCACGTTGGCCGCGTCGGCGCAATACGGGGGCGCGTTGCAGTCGCAGCGCAACCGCGGCAACCCGCCGGTGAGTCTGATCGCGATGCTGTTCGGGCCTGACATGGGGGTTGCCTATGGGGCAGGGCGAGCGTTGCCGGGCACCGAGGCACGACTGGCCAGCGCCTTCGCGCAGCACGACCGTGTCGTGCATCAGGTGTTGGAAATGGCTGCGGCGTCCGCCATGTCGGAATTGCCTGCATCGCGCGACCGTGTCATGCGCAAGGTGCTTGCCGCCAACTTCAGTGAAGCAGACAACAGTGAAGCAGATGGCCGTGACCCAATGGGTGCGCAGGGGTTGGCGCTGCAGTTATTGTCGGATGCGTGGCCGGGCTTCATCGAGCGCCAGGCCGCTACCCGCAAATCGGGCCTACGGCCGACCGTGGAGCAGGCGGTCGAGCGTTACGGGTTCTTGAAAAAACGGAATGAAACGCGGCGCAATCCTTGGCCAGTTAGCTCGCGATGCCCGCTGTATCGGCATGAACTGCGCCGCCGCGGATCGACCTGGCTTGGGCCGGATGGCCGCTGGGGAGCCTTGGACACGCAGTCGTTCCATGCACTGCGATCCAATCGATGGATCGGCTGCTACTTTCGTGAATACGCGATGGGCTGGGGCACCGCGCAAGGCCAAAAGAGCAAGGCGCCTGAAGGCGTGGATTACGTTGAAGAACCGCCCGTCGATTTTTCTCAGGAAGATTTCTGGCGGTGGGTGGAGCAATCGACGTCGTGGGACATATTCAGCGGCGTCACCAATCCCATGGCCAATTCGTATGCGATGGCATCGGTGCAGCGATGGCCCGGCCGGGGCTTGCCTGCTTATCGCGAGGTCGCCGCGTCGCGGGTGCGGGATCCATTGCGTTTCGCGGTCAGGGTGAGTTTGGCGGGCGCCGTGTTGAAAACGACTGACGCGGACAGCGCGGTGGCGGCGCCCACCGGCTTGTTCCGCTATGCCGGGGTGGGACGCACCGACGCCATCACGGTGACTAGCGCCGCCGAGACCTATTTCCTGCGCCCTGAACAACGTGCCGATGGCCGCAGCGAATTGGCCACCTTGTTTCGCCCTCACTGGCAGGCGCGGTTGTCCGCCGTCAAATCTCAGGAAGTCCTGCTTGCCGGGAGGTCGCCATGACGCTGGGCGGGGTGATGGCGAGGCGCCTTGATCGCCAGCAAGGTCAGGCTGCGGTGGAAGCGCTGTTGCTCTTGCCGTTGATGGCCGTGATGGTCTGGGCGGTGAGCGGAATCGGCAGCTTGCAATTCTCGGTGCAGCAAATGTCGCAGGCGAGCCGCAAGGCGGCGATGTCAAGTGCGCTGGGGCAACCGCTGCCGTCATCGTGGTCCCGCGCGTCATCAGTTATGACAAGCCAGGCCAAGGCGTTGCCGGGCATCGCGCCGCTCCGCGTAAGCGCGTTGCAGGATGAATGGTTCGGCGCGGGCTTGCAGTTGCTGACGGTGAAAGCGCAGACCGTGCCGACCCCGGGCAGTGGCGAGTTGGCGCCGTCGATTACCCGGTTGACGCGGGTGGCGATCGGGGCGGGGCATGCGCACGGGGATGCGGATGCGCAGCGCCGGATCGGCAATGCGCCGACGGCGTGGCGGCAGGCTGAAAAGGCGTCGCTGGCGCAGGCTCGACGCGTGGGGGCGCTTGCGCAACGCATGGATGGCCCGTGGGGCCGATCAGCGGTGTCGATGGACTGGCTATCCGCGTGGGCGGACTTGGTGCCATCAGACCGCTTGGGCAAACGTGGAGGGGTGATTCGATGAGTGCGTACCTGCTTCCCTGGTCTCGCTGGAAAAGGCGTGCCCTTGTAGGGGCGCGCCGCTTGATGCTTGCAGGCGGATTGATGGCCGGCGCAACGGCGTTGGCTCCCGCAATGGCCTTAGCGACGGATGGGATCGGGGCGAAGCCTGCCGCAGCGTCTTTGAGCCGGTTGCGCTTTCCTGAAGGTTCCCGGCATGCGGTGCTGGCCGAACGTTTGTGGCTGTACGGCCAAGCCGCGCAGGTCGTGGTGTTTGATGTGCCGATGAAGGCGCCGGATCTGGTGCGCGTCCTGTCCGGGCAGCAATCCGCATTGGCGGATTTGAATGTGTTGCCCGGCCAACTGATCCTTTCCGGGCAGATCGGTGATGAGCAGTGGGTGGCCCAAATGGAAGAAGCCGGCCCAGGGCGTACGGTCGGCAGCATTTCTTCGCTGCGTCTGCGCACCCCACCCGCATCGCCGCCTCCTGCGTGGTTGCCGGAAGGGGCACGGCTGCGCTTGGATGTTGTCGTCATGGATAAGAACGTCAGGGTGTCCGAGCGGATCTGGCAACATGCGGTGGCGCCGACGCGGATGATGTCCTTGCTGGACACGGGCTTGTTGCGGGAGGGGTGGCAGCGTTTGCCGGGGGACGGTGATGCCCAATCCTGGGCGCGGGGTAGCCAGCGCCTGCAGGTTTCCGTGGTGCCCCTTGATACCGGCAGCGGTCTTCGCGTCAGGGGGTGGGCATCGTGAAGGCCCTGCTTATCCATGGCATGCGGCGGTTGCGCCGTGTGGGCGTTTATGGGCTGGCGTTGACGGCGGGCCTGGTGTCGGCGTGGGCGGTGCGCGAGCACGTGCAGCAGCGGGTTCAGGCCCTGGAGGCGCAAGCGCGCACGCCCGTCGTCGAACGCCTGGTCGCAGCCTATGACTTGCCCGCGGGCACTAGTCTGGAAGAGATGCATCTGGCAGTGCGTGAAATCCCCGCGCAGTGGGCATCCAGCGCAAGCCTGGATCCGCTGGATCTGAGCAGCCTGCTTGGCGCAACCCTTGTGGCGGACGTGGCGCATGGCGAACCTTTGCTGAAGACACATCTGACCTTTACGGCGCCAACGCCTGCGCTGGCGTCGCGGCTTCGGGCTGGCCAGCGGGCGCTGACAGTTGCCGCCGGCGATTTGGGCGGCTTGGCCGAGATGCTGCGGGCGGGCGATCTGATCGATATCTATGTGAGCTTCTCTCATCGCCAGCGCGAGCTCACCGTTCCGTTGCTACAGGGCATGCGGGTGCTGACCGTGGGCGCAGAGACCGATCCTGATGGCTCCGGCGCAGGCAACATCACGCTGGCAGCCGATCCGGACGAAGCGGTGCGCTTTGTCGCAGCCAGGCAATCGGGGACCCTGACGGCCATGCTGCGTCATCGTGACGATGCCGGGGCGGTGAAGGCATCGGCCCAGACGGATCTGGCAACGCTGGTCGGGCTGGATCCCGAGCCTGAACCCATTCCCGGCGTGGCCATCCTGTACGGGGACCGGGTGGATGCGCAGGCCCTCGTTGCTCCCGCCGGGCACGCCGCAATGGCCGGCTTCGAATCGGGGCGGCCATGAAACGCATCGTGTTGATCTTCGGCGCAATGTGCCTGTCCCTATGGGGGGCGGCAGCCTGGGGCCAGATGGAAGTGCTGGAGCTTCAAGTGGGCGAAACCCGCGTCTTGCCGCACCCCGGCGTGAAGAGGGTGGCCATCGGCAATGGGCAAGTGCTGAGCGCCGTCGCGGCGGAAGGTCGAGACGTCGTGATCTTTGCCCGCGCGGAAGGCGTGTCGTCGGTGCACGTCTGGACCGCGAAGGGACGGACGACGGCCTACGAATTGCGGGTTGTCGCTGCCGGAGCGCCGCGCCTGCGGGCCGAAGTCGAGGCGTTGCTGGCCCGTATCCCCGGTGCGCGCAGCACCAGTGTGGGAGGCCGCATCCTGATCGAAGGCGACGACTTGTCCGACGATGACCGGGCCCGTATCGCCGCCTTGGCGGAACGCTATCCCGCCGTTCTGGATTTCACCGGGCAGGTGGGGTGGGACCGCATGGTCTTGCTGGACGTGCAGGTGGTGGAAATACCCACCTCCCGATTGCGCGAGTTTGGCGTGCGCTGGGACGGTGTGACGCAAGGAGGGATGAACGCGGGCCTGGCTTGGGATGCGGGGGCGCTTGGCCGGATGACCCGGCCGGGCGAGTCGGTAATCGAAACCGCCGGGCCGGTATCGGCCGCAGCAGGTTACTTCGGCGTGAATGCGCTCTTGTCCGCCCGTATCGCCGCCCTGGCGCAAACCGGCGAGGCCGTGATGTTGGCGCAGCCGCAACTGCTTGCGCGCAGCGGCGCCAGCGCGACCTTCCTGGCGGGGGGCGAGGTGCCCTACGTGTCCACCGATGGACGCGGCAATCCCACGACGTTGTTCAAGCCGTATGGCGTATCGCTCAGCATCACGCCACGTATCGACCGCAATGGCGTCATTCGGTCCTTGATCGAGGTAGAGGCCAGTTCCGTGGATTCCTCGCTGAGCGTGGCGGGCGGCCCGGCATTGCGCACGCGGCGCGCGTCCACGGAGTTCAACGTACGGTCGGGCAACACCCTGGTGATTGGCGGCTTCCTGTCGCGCGAAAACGCAAAGGAAGTCAGCGGGTTGCCCTGGCTGCAGAACATTCCGATTCTGGGCGCATTGTTCTCGTCTCGGCGCTATCAACAGCGCGAAACCGAGTTGGCGATTTTCGTCACGCCCAAGATCGTGTCGCAAAGCGAACCTGCCTTGGCAGAGCGCGTACGTCGTGGCCGCGAGGTCCTGGACGCCACGTTCCCGGAACCCCCTCGGTTGGGCACGGCAGTGCCGTCAGTGGCCGGCGGTTGGGATCCCTATTCGGGGGCTGGGTCTCAGTGGACATCCCGCGACGACACGACTCGACCCCTTCTGCGTGAGTAAGGCGATGCTGGATATTGAAATGACTTTCGAAGATGCCGGCGTTCGTCGTTTGGCTGCCGCGGCGCCGGTGTTGATCGGGCGGGGCGCGCAATGCGGTCTGCGCATCTCGAACTGGCGGGTTGGCCGGCAGCATGCCCGCCTGGTGCGCGAGGACGCGAATATTGTCCTGGAAGACCTGGGTACGCTGGCCGGCACGATGGTCAATGGCGTGCGAGTGGTGCGTCATGCGCCGGTACTGCCCGATGACGACATCCTGATCGGCCCTTGCCGCTTGCGAGTGCAGTGGGCCTCATCCGGTGCCGTTCCGCCGGCCGATGCGCAGGCAAGAGAACCGCACGATCTTGTCACGCTGATTGCCGCGCAGCCAGCAAACGCCGCGCAGACATCGACACCCGCGCAGCCTGCACCGCCGCAGCGGCTTCACGAGCGGCTTCAGGAACGGCGGCGCTTGCACGGCGCGTTGCTGGAGGGGCTGGATTTACGCCGGCGCGATGTGGCGGGCATGAGCGATGGCACGTTGCGTGCAGAGGCCGAACGCTTGCTGACCCAGATCGTTGCCAAGGATGCGGATTTGGCCAGCGATGTGGACAAGGCGTCGTTGTGCCGCGAGGTGCTGGACGAAGCGGTCGGTCTGGGGCCACTTGAGCCTTTGCTGGCGGCGCCTGACATTACCGAAATCATGGTCAACTGCTACGACGAGATCTATGTAGAGCGCGCAGGGCGGCTATGGCGGCATCCGGCGGCCTTCACCAGCGAGCAGTCCGTGCGTTGGGTGATCGAACGCATCGTGACGCCACTGGGCAGACGCATTGACGAGAGCTCCCCCATGGTGGACGCCCGTCTGCCGGATGGGTCGCGCGTGCACGCGATCATCCCGCCGGTCGCCATGAAAGGGGCAAGCCTGACCATCCGCAAGTTTCCGCAACGCCGGCCCAAGATGGCCGATCTGATTGCGGCGGCGTCGCTCAGCGAGGGCATGGCGCAATTCCTCGCGCTTTGCGTGCGGATGCGCAAAAGCCTGGTGGTGTCGGGAGGAACCGGTTCCGGCAAGACGACCTTGCTGAACATCCTTTCAAACGAGATTCCGGACGGCGAACGGGTCGTCACCATCGAGGACGCGGCGGAGTTGCGCCTGAACCACGATCACCTGGTGGCCCTGGAGGCACGCCCCGCCAATCAGGAGGGGCGCGGACACATCGATATCCGCGAACTGGTGCGTAACGCGCTGCGCATGCGGCCGGACCGGATCGTCGTCGGTGAGTGCCGGGGCGCCGAGGCATTCGACATGTTGACGGCCATGAACACCGGACATGAGGGTTCGTTGACGACCCTGCACGCGAATTCTCCGCGCGATGCCCTGGGCCGGCTGGAATCGATGATTCTGATGGCGGGCCTGGATCTGCCCTTATCCGCCGTGCGTGAACACATTGCCGCCAGCGTGGATCTGGTGGTGCAGCAGGCCCGGCTGGCGGATGGGCGGCGCGTGGTGATGTCGATTGTGGAAGTCGCGGGGATGGAAAGCGGGCGCATACAATTGCTGGAACTCTTCCGGTATGACCGTGCGGCGGGCTTTCAGGGATGTGGCGCGTTGCCCGGCTTTGCCCGGGAATGGAGTGATGAAGGCGTGTCCCTGGACCCTGCCTGGTTTACGGAGGCCAGGGGTACGCCTCCCCTCGCGACGAACGTCGCGCAGGGCTTGCCGTGATCTGGCTGGCTGCGGGCGGCGCGATGTGTTGCGTGGCGATTCTGGCCTGGCATGCCCAGGGCTGGTTTGCGCCAGCGTTGCGCCGCTACCGGGAGTTCTATACCCAGGATGCCGGCGTTCGCCTGAGCGAAGTGTTCTTGTTCATCGATCCCGCGCAGCTATGGGCGGCCGCGGTGGCTTGCGCGCTGCTGGCAGCGGGCCTGGCGTTGTCTTTGACGGGCAGCGGCGTGGTGGCGGCCCTGGCGGCCGGGCTTGCATCCCGGGTGCCCCGCTGGACGGTAGATAGGCTGCGGCGAAGGCGAGCGGATCGCTTCGAACAGCAGTTGCCGATGGCGTTGCTGATGTTGGCGTCGGCCTTGCGTGCGGGTGTCGCGCTGGCGACGGGACTGCGGCACGTTGTGGAGCAGAGCGGCGCGCCGCTGGCGCAGGAATTTGGCTTGATGCTGCGAGAGCAGCGCATGGGCGTGCCGTGGGATGCCGCGCTAGAGAACCTGCATGCCCGGATGCCGGCGGATTCCACTTCGCTGGTGGTGGCCGCCATGCGGATTGCCGCGCAGACGGGCGGAAACCTGGCCGAGGCGCTCGAGAGCATTGCGCAGACCTTGCGGGCGCAGTTGCAGTTGCAGGCGAAGTTGCGGGCGCTGACGTCCCAAGGGCGGTTGCAGGCCTGGATCGTCGGTGCGCTGCCTTTGCTGCTGCTGGCGGTGCTGGACCGGTTGGAGCCGGAAATCATGGGGCTGCTGTGGCATACGCCGATGGGGTGGGGCGTGCTGGCCATCGTGGCGGTGCTGGAAACGGCAGGCGTCGTGCTGATCCGGCGCATCATCCGGATCGATATCTGATCCGACAGGGATTTCGATCCCGGCTAGGTCATGGAAGGAGGCCGCAATGTGGTTGTACCTGGGCATGTTGACGACGGCGTTGGGTGTTGGCTGGCTGACGTGGTTTGCCCTGCGCCCGCTGCTGCGGGGCAAGCAGGATGCCGCTGCCGCGTTGCCCTGGTGGTGGCGAGCCGCCTGGCCCTGGGTGTCGGCGGTAGCTCCTTGGGTGGGGCCATTGTGCTCGTGGCGCTTGCGCATCCGGTTGACGCGGGCGATCGAGCAAGCGGCTTTGCCGGTTGGGGTGAGCTATGCCCACATGGCGGCATTGTGCGCCAGCGCTGGCGCAGGCGCGGGAGGACTCGCCGCGGCAATTGCGGCGCTTGCCGATCCCGCGCCCTTGGCCTGGTTGCCTTGGATGCTTGCCGCAGCATTGGCGGCCGGTGTGGCCCCTGGGCTGTGGCTACGCGGCCTGGGCGAAAAGCGCCGCCGCAGCATCGAAAGGGATTTGCCCTTCGTATTCGACATGATGACGCTGTGCGTGGAGGCGGGCTTGAGCGTGCAAGGTGCACTGCAGATGGCCGCGCAAAGCGGTCCGCGCGGCGCTTTGCGGGACGGTCTTGCCGACGCGTTGGCCGAGATGCGGGCAGGAGTTTCCAGGGCGGCGGCGATCAAGGCCTTGGCCGAACGTTGCAATAGTCCGCTTGCGCGGAATTGGGCCGCCGCCTTGGCGCAGGCGGAATCGTTGGGCATCAGCCTGGGGCCGGTGCTGCGCGCGCAGGCCGCGCAGTGCCGCAGCGACCGCCATGTCCGGGCAGAGCAGTTGGCCATGCAGGCGCCGGTGAAGATGTTGCTGCCCCTGATCGGATGCATTTTTCCCTGCACTTTCATCGTGCTGGCGTTTCCGATTGCCGTCCAGCTGCTTCAAAGCGTGCAATGAACGGCCGCCTCGTATTGCCGTTGGATCGGTTGAGACTTCTACGTGTGGCGAGCTGGTGCGGCCGGATGCGTGGCCTGCTTGGTCGCCGGCCGCCTGGGCGGCGGTCCGGCATCTTGCTGACGCCGTGTGCCGGCGTGCATACCTTTGGCATGCGCTACGCCATCGATGTGGCGTTCGTGTCGCGGGATCTGCGGGTGATGGGCGTACGCAGGGCGCTTGCGCCCTGCCGCGTTGCCCTATGCTTCGGCGCTGTGGCCGTTGTCGAGATGCGAGCTGGCGCGATCGATGCCGAATACGGAGGTATAGGCAGGATAGAAGCTGCAATACAGAACGCCGCCCGCCGCGATGTTGAACGGGATTTGCAGCGTGCCGGCAAATTGGGGCGACAGGCCCATCGTGACCAGCAAGCCCGCGCACAGGTCGATGAACAGGAACACCAGCGCCCACGTGGCGCCGTACACCAGGAAAGGCCACTTGTTGCGCCAGCAGGCGATGCCGGAGAAGAATAGCGCCTGGATCAGGCGCAGGCCGTGCCAGGCCACCAGCACCGGCGCATGCCAGAACAGCGCGGCGATCACGACGTAGATGATCGCGAAGATGGTCAGCGGAACGCGCATGGCCATCAGGATGGGATCCAGCGAACGTTCAACGGAAGCGATCCGGTAGGCCTCGGCCATCGAATCCATGAAAGGCAGGAAGGTCAGCAGGCCGGCCACCATGCTCAGCCCCGCATACAACAGGCCCATCAGGAACAGCTTCCGGAAGACGCCCGGCTGCTTAAGGGGCTTGCCCCACATGGACGGCAGCATGACGCGGTCGGCATCCACGTGCTTGCACGCGGAAAGCGTCATGAGCGTGATGATGGGCATGAGCGCCACGACCAGGATCGGTCCGACGGGGGGCGTCGCGCTGGCGAAGACGACCAGAAGGCTGATGAACATGGCCCAGGTGAACATGGCCAGAGGTTGCTTGCGGAACAGACGGAAGCCGTCTCGAACCCAGTGCCAGCCGGATGTCGCGGGTAGGAATGCTGCTTGCATGGCTCTCTGAAGGGGTGATCTCTCAAAAGGGACGCGCTAACCCCATTATGGGGGGCATAACGGTTACGGCAATATTGGCAAGCCCGGGCGGTGGCGTGCTTGCAACACTCTTTCGAAGTGCCGCGGGTCGTGAGGTTTAAGCGTTTGAGCCGGTCGGGGCAGGAAAAAGTCGTACAGACGGGACACCCAGAAGCGCAGCGCGGCGGCGCGCAGCATCACGGGCCAGACCTCGCGTTCGGCGTCCGTGAACGGCCGGACCTGGGCGTAGGCCGCCAGCCAGGATTGCACCAGTTCGGGGATGAATTCCCCGGTGTCGCGGTCGATGCACCAGTCATTGACGCTGACCGCCACGTCGAATAGCCAGGTATCGCAACCGGCGAAGTAGAAGTCGATGATGCCGCCCATCAGCGGATCTTCGAACGTGCCGGCGAACAGCACATTGTCGCGGAAGAGGTCGCAATGGGCCGGGCCGGTCTGCAGTGCCTGCCAGGCGGGGGTGTTCACCGCAGCCTGTTGGGCAGCCAGTTCGGAACTAAGCAGTTGGGCTTGGCCGGCGTCCAGGAATGGCATGACCTTGGGGGCCGTTTCCAGCCACCAGGACAGGCCGCGCAGATTGGGCTGGTGGATGGGGAAGTCCTGGGCGGCCAGGTGGGCGCGCGCCAGGGTGGCGCCGGCGAGGGCGCAATGGGCGGCCCCGGGGGCGGGTTCGTAGCCGCCGGGCAGGCGCGAAACGATGGCGCAGGGCTTGCCGTGCAGCGTCGTCAGGCGCGTGCCGTCACGCAGATTCTGGGGCTGCGGCACCGGGATGCCGCGCTGGGCCAAGTGGTACATCAGTTCTATGTAGAACGGCAGTTGGGCGTGCGTGAGAACTTCGAACAGCGTCAGGACGTATTCGCCCCGGGTCGTGTACAGGAAGTAATTGGTGTTCTCGATACCGGCCGTAATCCCTCGAAGCGAGACAAGCTCGCCCAGGTCGAATTGCGCCAGGAGGGCGCGCGCGTCGTCGTCGGATACGGGAGTGAATACGGCCATTGATATAGAGGGGTGAGGGGGTTAACGGACGCTTGGCTACGCCTGTGCGGCGGCGGCGGCGCAATTTTAGACCACATAGCGGGCGGGGTTACGGAGATCGGCCGGACGTGGGCGCATTCGCCTGCCGGACATAATGCCGCTAAGCCCGTAAAATACCGCATCCCCTTGTTTTGTAGAGTGATTCTTGGACTCCCCCGACTGGCGGCTGTGCGTCGCCCCGATGATTGACGTGACCGACCGCCACTGCCGCTATTTCCATCGGCTGCTGGCCCCCCGCGCACGCTTGTATACGGAAATGATCACCACGGGCGCGCTGCTGCACGGCAGCGTTTCGCGGCACCTCGATTTCGACGAAGCCGAGCATCCGGTCGCCCTGCAACTGGGCGGCAGCGAGCCCGACGCCTTGGCGCAGTCCGCCAAGCTGGGCCGTCAATGGGGCTATGACGAGATCAACCTGAATTGCGGGTGCCCTTCGGAACGCGTGCAGAAGGGCGCTTTCGGGGCCTGCCTGATGGCGGAACCGGCGCTGGTGGCCGATTGCATGAAAGCCATGCAGGACGCCGTGGATATCCCGGTCACCGTCAAGCACCGTCTGGGGCTGGACTACGAGGAATCCTACGCGTTCGTGCGGGATTTCGTGGGCAAGATCTACGACACGGGATGCCGGGTCTTCATCGCCCATGCCCGCAATGCGGTGCTCAAGGGCCTGTCGCCCAAGGACAACCGCGAAATTCCGCCGCTACGCTACGACGTGGTCAAGCAGCTGAAGCTGGATTTTCCGGATTGCACGTTCGTACTGAATGGCGGGCTTGCCGACGCCGAGCAATCTGTCCGGGCTGCGGACGAATTTGATGGCGTGATGCTGGGCCGGGCCGCTTGGCACACCCCGCGCGTGCTGTCCGAAGTGTCGTTGCAATTGTGGCCGTCCGTACGGTTGCCCAGCGACGCGCAAGTGGTGGACGCCATGACCGAATACGCGGCGCGCCAGGTTGCCAAGGGTGTGCCGCTACGCGTGATGACCCGGCCGATGCTGGGCCTGGTGAACGGGCAATCGGGCGCGCGCCGCTGGCGCCGCATGCTGTCGGATCCGGCGCTGCTTGCCGCCAACAACCCGGAACTGATCTATGACGCCTGGCGCAGCCAGCGGCAGGCGCCAGAAATGCGCGGCGCCGCATTCGAAGCGGCGCCGGCAGGGGTGTAGGCTCAGGGGGTAGCCCCCTGCGGCAGGCGCCGCGGGGCTGTCCCGGAACGCGGTCAGGTCTTGGCCGGTTCGGCGCTTTCCGTGGGCCAATCGCGGATGTAGGCCTTGAGCATGTTGTTTTCAAACTGCTGGGCCGCCACGATGGCTTGAGCCATGTCGTAGAACGAAATCACGCCCATCAGGGTCGGGCCGTCCATGACCGGAATGTAGCGCGCGTGCTTTTCCAGCATCAGGCGCTGCACTTCGTCGGCGCTGGTGTTGGGCGACACGCTGACCGGGGCGTCATCCATGATTGAACGGATGGTCGTTTCGCCGGCTCCGCCATGGGCGTGCATGTGCCGGATGATTTCGCGGAACGTGAGCATGCCGGTCAGGGTGCCGAATTCCATGATCACCAGCGAGCCTATGTCCTGCTCGCTCATGGTTTGCACGGCCTGGGACACAGGCATGTCGGGCGACGCCGTATAGAGCGTATCGCCCTTGACGCGCAAAATCTCGCTGACCTTCAACATCGGTTCCTCCTGGGCGGACTACGCCCGAATGCATTTGCTATTTCTTGTTCGCTTCCAATTGCAATATTGGAGCGATTCCATTTTCGGTATTCTGCGCTTCTCCGCACAGTTCTTCCAGCGTAGGCGTATTTTGCTGGGAAATTACGGCTGAAGCGACTCGCAATATCTCGGGATCGTCGCGGACGCGGCGCTGAGTGCGGTCCAACAGGAAATTGTCCACGACCGGCGCCAACGAGGTTTCGCGCGCGTCGCAGGTCAGGACCCAGTTGTCTTCGGGGCTGCGCGTGGCCAGGCCCATGGTGTTCAGCGTTTCCAGGACATCGTTCAATTCGTCCTGATGCAGGTGCAATTGCGAGGCCAGTTCATTGGCGGGCAAGCCGGGCGGATTGGCTGACTGCACGCGGCGCAGGGCGCGCAGGGCATCCAGGGCGTCGACGAATTGCGCGCCTGCGTAGCGGTTGATCTCCCAGCGGCCCAGCCGGATCAGCGGCGCGCTGGAGGCCAGCGTGGCGCCCAGCAGCACCGCCAGCCATGAAAGGTAGATCCACAGCAGGAAGATCGGCAGGGTGGCAAACGCCCCATAGATGATGGTGTACGTGGGAAATCGCGTCAGGTAATAAGCAAACCCGGATTTCATGATTTCCAGGACGATGGCCGTTACACAGCCGCCCACCAGTGCATCGCGCCACAGCACTTCGCGGTTGGGCACCACGACGAACAGCGCGGCAAAGCCCAGCGCCGTCAGGATCAGGGGGATGAAGGAAATGGCGACACTGATGGCTTCAGGCACGTCCGCTACCAGTCCCAGCGATTCCCGTGCCACGAAAGAGGTGGCCCACAGGCTGGCGCCCGCCAAAACGGGCCCCAGCGTGATGATGGCCCAGTACACCAGTGCCCGTTGCGGCAGGGGGCGCTGCCGCGACACGTGCCAGATGTCATTGAACGCCTGGTCGATTGTCATGATCAGCAGCAGGGAAGTCACCAGCAGGAACGCGCCGCCAATGGCGGTCAGGCGAGAGGCCTGGCGCGCGAACTGGTTCAGGTATTCCATGATGTTGTCCGAGACGGACGGCGGCATCAGGCTGTTGGTCAGGAAATCTTCCAGGGCGACGCGGAATTCCTGGAATACCGGAAACGCGGTAAACAAAGACAGCACCACGGCCAGCATGGGCACAATGGCCAGGACCGTGGTGAAGGTGAGGCTGGAGGCGACCTGCAGCAGCTTTTCTTCGTTGGCGCGCTGCACCGTGAACCGGAAGACGCGTCCGGCCCTCGCGGCCCATGAAGAGCGCGAAGTCGAGGGCTCGGTGGCCGCCGGCGTAGCGGCGACAGGCTCGGCGGGGCGATTCATCAGGCGATAATAGCAGCATGAACCCTGAACTCAACCCCCGTTTGCGCCTGCTGGCCTCGGTTTCACTGTTCGCCCTGATCGTCTTGTGCGTCACCTGGGAAACCGTGGTGGCGCCGGTGCGGCCGGGCGGTTCCTGGATGCTGCTGAAAGCGCTGCCCCTCGCGTTTCCATTGCGTGGCATCCTGCGTGGAAACCTCTATACCTATCAGTGGGCATCGATGCTGTCGCTGCTGTATCTGATGGAAGGCACGGTGCGCGCCATGTCGGACCCGGCTCCGCTCTCCGTGCTGATGGCGTGGGGCGAGATCGTCCTGTCGGCCACTTTCTTCCTTAGCGCCATTTTCTATGTGCGTCCCGCCAAGCGGGCCGCCAGGAGCCAACGCGCATGACTTCCCATTCCCTGTCCGATCTGCGTGCCGTCAATTCATTCGCGGCATTGCCCGAAGCCTTCTACACCCGGCTGACGCCGCAGGGGCTGAACCATCCGCGCCTGCTCCACGCCAATGCCGATGCGGCTGCGCTGCTCGGGCTGGACCCGGCAGTGATGTCCACGCCGGAATTCCTGGCTGTGTTCTCGGGCTCGCAGCCATTGCCCGGTGGGGATACGCTGGCGGCCGTCTACAGCGGGCACCAGTTCGGCGTATGGGCCGGCCAGTTGGGTGATGGGCGTGCCCACTTGCTGGGCGAAGTCGAAGGGCCTGACGGCGGTTGGGAACTGCAATTGAAGGGCGCTGGCATGACCCCGTACTCGCGCATGGGCGACGGGCGGGCCGTGCTGCGTTCGTCGGTGCGGGAATACCTGGCCAGCGAAGCCATGCATGGACTGGGTATCCCTACCACGCGCGCGCTGGCGCTGGTGGTGTCTGATGACCCCGTCATGCGGGAAACCGTGGAAACCGCCGCCATCGTGACGCGGATGTCGCCCAGTTTCGTGCGGTTCGGTTCTTTTGAACATTGGTCTTCGCGCCGCCAGCCCGAGCTGCTGAAGACGCTGGCGGACTACGTCATCGACCGCTTTTACCCTGAATGCCGTGAATCGCCCACGGGCGAGCCCCTGAGCGACACTGCGCCCTACATCAATCTGCTGCGCGTAGTCACGCGCCGGACGGCGCTGTTGATGGCGGACTGGCAGGCCGTGGGCTTCTGCCATGGCGTGATGAACACCGACAATATGTCCATCTTGGGGCTGACGCTGGATTACGGCCCTTATGGATTCATGGACGGCTTCCGTTTGGGGCACGTCTGCAATCATTCGGATTCGGAAGGGCGCTATTCCTGGAACCGGCAACCGTCGGTGGCGCTCTGGAACCTGTACCGGCTGGGCGGCAGCCTGCACGCGCTGGTGCAGGATGTCGAAGGCCTGCGAGCCGTGCTGGACGAGTACGAGGCGGTTTTTACCCGGGCCTTTCACGACCGCATGGGCGCCAAGCTGGGCCTGGCCGCCTGGCGGCCGGCCGATGAGGCGCTGTTGGACGACCTGCTCAAACTGATGGATGCCAATCAGGCCGATTTCACCTTGTCCTGGCGACGGTTGGCCGACGCCGTGCTGGGCGAGCGTGCCGCATTCCAGGACCTGTTCATCGATCGTCAGGCGGCCTCCGCCTGGCTGGACCGCCTGCTGGCGCGCCATGCGGAAGACGGCCGGCCTGCTGAAGAAACGGCCCAGGCCATGAACCGCGTCAATCCGCTCTACGTCCTGCGCAACCATCTGGCGGAAGAGGCGATCCGGGCGGCAAAAGCCGGCGATGCGAGCGAAATCGACACGTTGATGAAATTACTGCGGGCGCCGTTCGTGGCCCAGGCAGGGTATGAGCGCTATGCTGGGTTGCCGCCAGATTGGGCGGGCAGTCTTGAAGTCAGCTGCTCTTCTTGACGCGTGGCTGACGCGTTTCGCCGGTAATCGCAAGCAAACTCATACCAATATCTTGTGATTTACGAGAAAAACGGGTGAAAGAGAGTGAAATATCGCAGTTTTTTTCACTGCAATCATTCGTTTCCATTGTAAATCTCGTAAGATTGTCGCCTGCGGGACACTCGGGATGGCTGGCTGCATCCTTGGGGCATTTGTCGACAATTTTCAATATAAAGCACTCTGAATATGCCTGGCGCAGATGGTTTGCTATGTATCGGTCTGCTTGAGGATGATGCCGACTTCCGGGAGGAGTTGGCATTAGGCCTGGGCGGCTATGGTTTTCGGGTGGCGTTTGCTTGTGACAATGCTGCGGCGTTTTATCGCCGCCTGCAGGAGCAGCCGTGCGACATCGTTATCCTGGATGCGCACCTACCCGGCGAGGACGGTTTTTCCGTGGCCACCCGCTTGCGGGCATTGAGTCCGGTGGGCATCGTCATGCTGACTGGGCGCAGCGCCCTGGAAGACCGCGTGCGCGGTCTGGAGGGCGGCGCGGATGTCTACATGACCAAGCCGGTGGACTTGCTGGAGCTCAGTTCCGTCATTCGCAGCCTGGCTCGGCGCATGCGCCTGGCCAAGGCGCCCCGCCCGGCGGACGTGGAAACGCGCGCCTCGGCGGACAGCACCTGGTCCTTGCAGGACGGAGGATGGATCTTGGTTGCGCCCGACGGCGCTTCCTTGCACCTGAGCGCCCAGGAACGGACCTTTCTGGTGGCCTTGATGGATGCGGCGGGCAGCGCGGTCAGCCGCCAGGTGCTGGCCGAACTGTTCCTGCCGGACAGCCCGGGCGGTTTCGAACTGCGCCGCATCGACGTGCTGGTGAGCCGCCTTCGCGCCAAAGCGCAAAGCGCCGGCCTGAAGCTGCCGGTGCTGTCGGTGCGTGGCCAGGGCTACGTTTTCGCCGCCTGATCCGCCCGGCGTTGCCTGACGTTGCCTGACGTTCCCGCGTGCCCGGCTAAGTTGGCTGGGCCTGGGTCTCAGGGGCCTGGGCCGGCAGGGTGATGATGAAACGGGTGCCCACTCCGACCTTGCTTTGCATGGTCAGCGAACCGCCCTGGTTCTGGCAGATGCGGCGCGCCAGGTACAAGCCGATGCCCATGCCCTGCGTCTCGCGGTGCGCGGAGCGCCGGAAATGGGGCTCGAAAATCCGAGCCTGTTCTTCTTCCCCGATGCCCGGGCCGCGATCAATGACAGCCAACCAGGCCATGGGCACGCCGTCGGAGCAGGCTTGGCCAGTCTCGATCCTGACGGGTTCATTGGCAGGAGAGTACTTGATGGCGTTGTGGATCAGATTGCGCACCACCACGCTGGTCAGCGGGCGGTCGCAATAGACGGGCAGGTTGCCACTGCCCTGGATCATCAAGGCATGGGCGGTATCCGGCTGCATCGCCGTCACGACATCGCGAGCCAGTTCGGCCAGATCCGTCTGTTCTCCGCGCGGCGTCCAGGCCTGCTCGCCCAGGCGGTCCTGGTTCAGCAACTGGTCCATCAGTTCCGTCATCCGGGAAACCGAACGGTGAATACGGGCCAGCCGGTTGTCGACGGCCTCGCCGCTATCGGACAGGATCATGTCCAGCGATTGGGCGGCCGCGCTGATGGTGGCCAGCGGCGCGCGCAGTTCGTGGGATATCAGCGCGTTCATCTGGCGTTGCGTGTCCAGGGCGCCAGCCAGCTCGGCCAAACGCAATTCGCCTTGGGCCACGTGTTCGACGTCCGCCGAGTCTTGCCCTGCGCGACCTGCGGACGATTGCACCCTGGATTGACGGGTTAGCGCCAAGCCTAGCAGGGCGCCACCCACCAGCAGCAGGCGCGCCATTTCGATGGGCGTGCCTGCCGTATCGGCGCCGTTGGATTGCCAGGCATCGTGTCCCAGCATCCATGCCGACGCCGCATAAGCTCCCGCCATTGCCAGCGCCACGCCGCGACCGTTCTTCTGCAGGACGGCACGCGCCACGAACCAGGCGGCCAGTGGCACGCTCAGCACTGCGCACACGCCGGCGATCACGGCTGGAATCGAGCCGTTGTCGGTTTCATAGACGAAGATCAGCGCCAAAGCCGCCACGGCAGCCAGCGCGATGCCTAGGCCGCGGCAGGCCGCCGCCAGCCTTGAGGCGTGAGGCAGGCCCGACAGCAAGGGGGCGGTCAGGGCCAGCAGGGCCGCAAAGGATCCCGCTTGCAACGCGCCGGGCGGTAGCAAGTCGGGCAATGAGCGGAACAGGCCTTCGATCAACATGAAGGCCAGGGCGGCGCCATAAACGGATGCGCGGGTGTATCCCCACGCGAGGGCGCATGCCAGGCCGCCAGCGAGGGCGACGCCAGCCGTCAGGCCAAGCTGGATGTCCTCGTAAGGCCCGCTCAGCCCATAGGCCAGAACGGCACCCGGCCACAGCAGGCCGCACGACAGGGCGCATAGCAGCACGTCAAACCGCGATAACGCTGCCCGCGATCCGGTACTGGCATGGCGCGCACGGTGATGGCGAAAACGCCAGCGGGTGCGAAGAAACAATCCTTCCGTCAACTAGGAACCCATTGGTGATCCGGCGCGAGGTCGCGCGTTTGCGAGAAGTTTACGACAGCCCCGCGTATCGCGCGGACACCGAGGCTTTCAAGAATGCCCTGGGTGGCCGAATCGGGAACGTCTTCAGCGTAGACGGCCATGTCCAGCGTCGTGGCGGTGGCCACCACGGTGGCGGCCAGGTGCTGGCTGCCCGGACTTTGCAGCAGGCCGGTGATGAAACTGCCGCATAGCTTCAGGTAAGACACCGGATACTCGTGCAGGCGTTCCATGGCGCCGAACTGTTGCGACAGTCGCGCAATGCCCGTGCGGGCCCCTGCTGCGGTGACGATATCGCACAGCTGGCGCAAATCGCCACCTTGGTCGACCAGGCCTGCGGCGTCGACTTCGATGATCAGACGCGTCGTCAAGGCGGGGCGGTCGGCGAGCATCCTGGCCAATCTGGACAGGAAGGAGGTTTGCGCCAGCGAAGCTAGCGACACCGGAACGGTCAGTGCACCGGTGTGGGTGAACAGCCAGTCCAGGCCCAGGCGGATGGCCTGGATGTCACATTCCGCCGATAGGCCCAGCCGGACGGCGGGCGGGATGAAGATGGAGGCCGGTACCGGATCTCCGCCCGTCGTGTCGTGCAGCGTCAGGCTGGCTTCGTGGTGCAGCAGCGCACCGGACAGGGCGTGCAGCGGCTGGATCGTCAATGAAAAGCGATGTTGCTCCAGGGCGGTGGCCAGGGCGTCGTGCCAACTGTATTCCCCGATGCGCGTGCTGTCGGCGGCCTGGCTGGCCGGTGTGATCTGGTCGTCCTCGGCGCTTTCGGCGCACATCAGTGCGTGGTCCAGGCGGGCCAGCGTATCGCTCATGTTGTCGCCTGGGGCGAAAGCAGCCATGGCCAGGGCCCAGCGGCACCAGCCGTACTTGTCCATCGGCACGCGCAGCGCGCGTAGCTCGCGGCGGACCCGTTCGGCCAGCAGGCTGGCTTGCGGCGCGGAGGTGCGCGGCATCAACAGCGCGAAGTCCGAACCGCTGATGCGCGCGATCTGCGCCGACTGCCCGCCGAATTCGGTCACCAGCTTACGCAGACGGTCTGACGACGAACGCAACCACTGGTCTGTGAAGGCGCGCGACAAGTGCCGGTTGATCTGGGCCAGATCGCGTTGGCGGAACATCAGGATATGGCCGCCGGCATCCGGCGTTTTATCCGCCAACGCCAGCCGGAACTGATCCACGAAATATTTACGGTTGTGAAGGCGCGTGACGGGGTCGCGGTAGATCTCGCTTTGCAGGGATTCGATCTTCGCGTTCTGCTCCTCGACTGTGGCGGCCACCCTGCGTTGCGCATCGACCAGGGCCTGGTCTACTCCCGCCAGTTCACACGATCCTGTGAGCGCAGTGCTGTTGCCCGGGTCAAGGGTACGCACGCGTTCGCAGATGTCGCGCGAAGTCCGCACTTCGATCCAGCGGACCAGGTTCAAGGCGAACAGCGCCCAGAAGACACCTGCCACCAGCACCAGCCCCAAGATCCGTACGCCGCCTTGCCACAGCGTGTCCCGCGCCAGCCGCGTATCCGCCTGCACGGTGACGGTGCCCCGGACGCTGCCGTCGACCGAGGTGAAAGGGCGCGACACCGCGGGCGCCTGCACGCTCAGCCAGGCGTTGCGCCAGTCCCCATCTCGCACCGCAGCGTTTTGACGTTTGCGCTGCTCGGCGAGGACGTTCCCTCCATCATCGGTGATGCGGACTAAGGCATACAACCCCTGGTCGAACAGCTCATCGGCCAACGCCGTCCGTTCGACGGGGCTGGCCGTGGCATGCGAGAGCGCCCACGACAAGGCACTGGCGCCGCCTTCGCTTTGCTGCGCGAGTTGCGCGTTCAGATAGCGGTGGGCGGCAAGCATCCCCAGCGCCTGGGCGCCGAGCAGGATGAAGCCGATCAGGAGGGCTGTGCAAAAAAGTAATCGGCGAAATGTCGACATGTGTTCGGGGTTCCCTTTTAGACGGCAGGCCATCTCGCGTGGAGAGTTGCCGGGCGGCCGATGAAAGGGGACATCGGGCTGCGAACGTGCCCGACGGAAAAAAACCTGGATAAGAAACGTGACACACGTTACTAATACCTCAGTGGCGCCGCTTACACTGTAATTCGGCATGTCACAGAACGTACAGAATATTACGAAATACGCTACGACATCAGACAACCTGTGCAATTATTTCGAGCGTGATAATTGCCCGCTTGAGAACTATTGAGACAGGGCGTATTAATTTTTGGGCTTTGGCTGTCGTAGTAAGGGTAGGGCATGGATCTATGGACCGGCCAGCGAACGCTATCCAGGGACCGTTATGACCATCCACGAGCAATTAGAGAGCCTTAGGATTTCAAGGAAAAGAGGCGCGTTGCCTCTGAAGTGTGGCGTTTTTTTGCGAAAATAATGCATAATTTAAAAAATGTTACAGCCCTTGGGTTCTTTCTCGGACCGCAACGCCAGGGGTTTCTAGATAGGGGGCTCCGTGCGTGAGAGTTACCTGCTCGCACTGTGCCTGACGCTCGCGGGCGCACTTGCGGCGATAAGTGTGTTTTTCGTCCGCAGGGAACGTGCATTGCGTGGACGGCTGACGCGTGACGAATTGACCGGCGTCCTGAGCCAGCAGGAGCTGCATCGCCGCGCGCGCGCCTGGCTGGCCCAAACGGAAGGGCCGGCACGCCGGGGCGCTTTTTTCCTGGTCAGTTTCGAACAATATGCCGAGATCAGCGCCATGCTGCGTGCTGGCGAAGACCAGTCGCTGCTGGTCCAGGTGGCCAATCGTCTGGGCCTGATCACCCGTACCTTGGGCGGCATGGTGGCGCGCACCGGCATCGACAGCTTCACCCTCTGTGTGCCAGAAGTGGACGAGGTGGGGGCGGCGCAGGTGTCGGCCAAGCTGCTGGAAGACCTGAGCGCCCCGTACGAATTGGGGGGGCGTCCCCTGATAGCCGTCTTCCGGGTCGGGGCCGCGTTGTACCCTGACCACGGGCGCACTGTGGAAGAAATGCAACGCTGCGTGCAGGTGGCGATGGTTCCGCTGAAAGAGCGGGGCGGCCCCGGATGGAATCTGTTCGACTTCCGGCTGCTGGCGCGCCACCGCGATCAGCAAGGCCTGGAAAACGACCTGCGCCTGGCGTTGACCACACCCGCCATGGAGCAGTTCGAACTCTTCTACCAGCCCGTTTGCGACAGCGGGACCGGCGTCGTGCAGGGCTGCGAGGCCTTGTTGCGCTGGCATCACCCCGTGTTGGGCAGCGTGTCGCCGGCCGTCACTATCGAATTGGCCGAACGCAGCGGGCTGATTGTTCCATTGGGCGCGTGGATTCTGGAGCGGGCCTGCTCGCAAGCCGCCTTATGGCCCCCGGCCTGGCGGGTGCATGTGAACCTGTCGGTCAAGCAGATGAACGAGGATGGGCTGGTTCAACTGGTGGCTGACGTGCTGGCCGCCACCCGGCTGTCGCCCAGCAAGCTGGTGCTGGAGATCACGGAATCGATCTTCATCCTGCACTACGAGCGGCACGTCAAGATCCTGAACACGCTGCGCGCCAAAGGCATCGGGGTGGCGCTGGACGACTTCGGTTGTGGATATTCCAGCCTGAATCATCTGCGCCACCTGCCCATCGACTGGGTGAAGATCGACCGCAGTTTCATTTCGGCGCTGGAGTCCGATGCCGGCAGCCGTGAAGTCGTTTCCGCGCTGTTCGGACTGTGCCAGGCGATGCGCCTGCCCGTTGTGGCCGAAGGCGTCGAAACCGAAGGCCAACGCGAAATCCTGAAGTCCCTGGGCTGCAGGGAAATGCAGGGCTATCTGCTGGGCCGCCCTGCGCCGGCCTCGGAAATCCAGGCTTTGGCGTCGGCGGTGTCATAATCGGGGTTGCTCGCAAATCCGACCTGTTGACTTCCTATGCCCGGCAATACCCTAGGTACCCTCTTTACCGTCACGAATTTCGGCGAATCCCACGGGCCGGCCATCGGTTGCGTCGTGGATGGTTGTCCCCCGGGACTCAGCCTGGACGCGTCCGACATCCAGCTTGAACTGGACCGCCGCCGTCCCGGCACCTCGCGCCACGTCACGCAACGCCAGGAGGCCGATCAGGTCGAGATCCTGTCTGGCGTCTATGAAGGCGTCACCACGGGCACGCCGATCGGCCTGCTGATCCGCAATACCGACGCGCGCAGCAAAGACTATTCGAACATTGCAGACACCTTCCGCCCGGGGCATGCCGACTACGCCTATTGGCGCAAATTCGGCGTCCGCGATCCGCGTGGCGGCGGCCGCTCGTCCGCGCGCCTGACGGCGCCCACCGTGGCGGCCGGCGCCATCGCCAAGAAGTGGCTGGCCGAGCAGTACGGCGTGAAAGTGCGCGGCTACATGAGCCAGTTGGGCCCGGTCGCGATCCCGTTCCTGTCGTGGGATGAAGTTCCCAACAATCCGTTCTATGCGCCCAATGCCGAGGTCGTTCCGGAACTGGAAGCCTATATGGACCAGTTGCGCCGCGACGGCGATTCGGTCGGCGCACGTATTGAAGTCGTGGCGGAAAACCTGCCGGCCGGCTGGGGCGAACCCATCTACGACCGGCTGGACGCCGACATCGCGCACGTGATGATGGGCCTGAATGCCGTCAAGGGCGTGTCCATCGGTGCGGGCTTCGACTGCATTGCGCAGCGCGGCTCCGAACACGGCGACGAGATCACACCCGACGGTTTCCTGACCAACCACGCCGGCGGCGTGCTGGGCGGCATTTCGACGGGCCAGCCGATCACCGTGTCCCTGGCGATCAAACCCACGTCCAGCATCCGAGTCGAGCGCCGTTCGGTCAATCGCGCGAACGAGCCGGTCATGGTGCAGACCTTGGGCCGCCATGACCCTTGCGTCGGCATCCGCGCCACGCCCATCGCCGAAGCCATGCTTGCGCTGGTGCTGATCGATCATGCGCTGCGCCATCGCGGCCAGTGCGGCGATCCGCTCTGACACGCGAGCGTTCCCGCCATCGTCTGTTGGAGACCGACATGAACCGTAAACGTCATCTGTTGCGCGGCACGGCCGTGGCGCTTGCGCTGGCCGCGCTGGTTGGCTGCACCGGCATGAACACGACGCAGTCCGGCGCCATCGGCGTCAACCGTACGCAATACATGTCCAGCCTTGTGCCTTCGCAAGCGCTCGAGCAAGAGGCCAGCCAGCAGTACACCGACATTCTCAAGCAGGCTCAAGCCAAAGGGCTGCTGGACCGCGACGCGCAGCAGGTGGCGCGGGTTCGCGCCATTTCTCAGCGCTTGATCGCGCAGGCAGGCATCTTCCGCCCGGATGCTTCCGGTTGGAAATGGGAAGTGCACGTGCTGACGAGCGACGAGATCAACGCCTGGTGCATGCCCGGCGGCAAAATTGCCGTCTATACGGGCCTGCTCTCCAAGATCAAGCCGACCGACGACGAACTGGCCGCGGTGCTGGGCCACGAAATTGCCCACGCGCTGCGCGAGCACGCCCGCGAACGCGTTTCGCAGCAGATGGCCACCAACCTGGGATTGCAGGTGCTGTCGATCGCAACCGGTTCCAACGCTGCGTCAGATCTGGGCGAGCAACTCACAAGCGTGATGTTCACGCTGCCCAATAGCCGCACGCACGAGACCGAAGCGGACCGCATGGGCGTGGAACTGGCGGCGCGGGCGGGCTATGACCCGCGTGCCGCAGTGACGCTGTGGCAGAAGATGGGGGCGGCCGACAGCGGCAACGCGCCGCCGGAAATCCTGTCCACGCACCCCTCGGCCGAATCGCGCATCAGCGACCTGCAGGCTGCGGCGCAGCAGGTGCTTCCGCTGTATCAGCAAGCCAAGAAATAACGCGGCCCCGGGGGTCAGGTTGCGTTGGCCGCCGGCTTCACGCCCGGCCCGCGCATGATGCTGATACCCAGCTCGGACAGGATGCGGCGCGTTTCGGCATCGGGTACGTCTTCGGCATAGACCGCGATATTCAGGGCGCGGGCGGTTTCCAGCACGGAAGCCGTCAATTGCTGGCTACCCGGACTTTGCGACATGCCTCCGACGAACCCGCCTCCCAGCTTCACATAGGACAAGGGCAGGGTGTGCAGTTGAGCCACGGCGCCGAACTGTTGCGCCAGGCGGCGCACGCCGATATGCGCGCCGAATTCCGACGCCACGCGCGCCAGCGTGGCGATCTGCTCGTGGCATTCCACCAGACCGTGCGCATCGATTTCCAGGAACAGGCGCGACGCCAGTCCACGGTGTTCCGTCAGCAGCAGCGCCAATTGGCGGAAGAATTTCTGGCCTCGCAACGAGGGCAGGGCGACCCGGATGGCCAGTTGGCCTTCGTGGGCCACCAGCCATTCCAGGCCCAGGCGCACGGACTCCAGATCGCAATCGGCCACCAGGTCCAGCCGCACCGCGGGAGGAATGAACAGGGTGGCGGGAATGGCGACTTGATCGGCCGCGGTACGCAGCATCAGCATGGCTTCCGTACGGACCTTGCGGCCGTCGGCGGCCAGCAGCGGTTCGGTCGCCAGTTCGAACTGGTTCTTCTCCAGCGCAGTCAGGATGGCGTCCTTCCAGGCGCGTTCGCCGGATTCCGACGGCGATTGCATGTCGGTCGCGCCCGCGATCACGACCTGATCGTTGTTGGCGCTTTCCGCCCGCATCAAACCGAAGTCCAGGCGCGCAAGCACCGGGCCGGCCTGATTGCCTGAACCGTAGTCGGTCATGGCCTGCGCCCAGCGGCACAGATGGCCTTCACCGACCGGAATGCGCGACGCATGCAGGTCCGCCCGCAATTGTTCGGCGACCATCATTGCCTGCGGCGCCGCGCAGCCGGGCAGCAGCAGCGCAAAATCGGAACCGTTCAGCCGGGCCAGCAGCGGCGTAGCGACATTGAAGCTCTTGAGCGTGCCCTGAATGCGTTGGCACGCGGCGCGCAGCCATTGGTCGATGAATTCGCGGGGCATATGGCGGTTCAGGTCCGCCAGATCCCGCTGGCGGAACACCAGCACGTGGCCGCCGGCGATGGAACGCGATGCCGACTGGCTCGTGGCGACGGCCGGTGCTTCCAGCGCGCGCCGAAATTCGTTGACGAAATATTTGCGGTTCGGCAGGCCGGTGACTGGATCCTGGTTCAGCTCCAGTTCCAGCGATTCGATCTTGGCGTTTTGCTCTTCGACGCTGGCATATACGCGTTCGCGGGTCTGGTTCAAGGCTTGCACGACGCCGGACAGCTCAGGCACACGGGCTTCCACCTGCTCGGGCGGCGTGTCCTGGCCGATGCTGCGGACGTGGTCGCTGATTTCGCGCAGCAGGCGGTTCTTGATCCAGCCCACCAGCACAAACGCGAACACGGCCCACAAGGCGCCCGCGCCCACGACCAGCGCGATCATCTTCAGGCTGCTGCGCCACAAGGCTTCCCAGGCATAGGCATCGTTAGCGATCAGGGTGACTTCGCCGATCTGGCGCCAGCCGTCGCTGACGGCATGGCTGGCAGGCTGCGTGTCCAGCGGGGCCAGCTTCTGGAACCAGGCGGGAACCGACTTCGGCGTGGCGTCCGACTTGCGTTCGATCAGCACCTTGCCTTCCGGATCGGCCAGGCGCACCAGCGAGAAATGGCCGCCGTCGTACAGCGCCGACACCAGCAATTCCTGAAGGACGGGGTCATTGTTGGCGGGTTGCGACAAGGACAGCGCCAGCGATACGGCGGCATCGGTGCTCTGCACCTGCAATTGGCCCGACAGGTATTCGCGCGCCGAGTTGACGCTGAGCGCCAAAGTGCCAAGCAGGATGACGCCGATCGCAAGGGTAACGCTGAGCAGTAGCTGTCGAAGTATGGACATAGTCTTGGTTCCGGCGGTCAGGGGCGTATGCCTTCCCGTTCCATGCGTTGAAGTAGATCACGCCAGCGGCTGAGGCGGTCAACCGGCGCGGCGGGCTTGCCGTCAACGTAGACGCCGTCGGCGTTGAAGCTGAAGACCGGCGTCAGGTCGCGACGCTGCGTCGCCGGAAGGATGGTTGAAATCAGGCTGTCCAGCACCAGCGGGACGGCATTCGGGGTTTCGTAGTAGCCCAGCACCATGTGGGCGACCTGGCTGCTGCTGGCGGGACCGCCGATGCGCGCACGGACGTAGATGAAGCGCAGCTTGTTCGCGGGGACACCCATCGACAGCAAGGTGAAGTACTTGCCGATCACATAGTCTTCGCAGTCGCCGGCGCCTTTGCCCAACGATTCCAGCGGAGTGGCCCAGTAGTCGGCTTGCCCCCAGATGGTCTGGTCTTCGCCTGAGAGTAGCGCGCGGTTCCAGAAGTCATTCGCAAGCGTCAGCTTGTCCCGTTCCTGGGCTGGCGGTGGGTTGCGCAGTAGCTGCAACCAGGTTCCCACCGATTTCGCGCCCTTTGCGCCATAGCGGCTGGCCGCCAGGCTTTGCAGCCGGTCGGAGCTGACCTCCAGGGCGAAGCTGCCGCCCCAGACGCAAGCCAGGCACAGCAAAACCAGTCGGCACAGGTTCAGCGAGCCGCGGAAACGGTGAGTCGAAGACATGAAACGGATTTTCACATTTTTCCGACTCTCGCAGGCGTGCCTGCATCAAAAATGCCTGTCGCCCAAGGGCAGACCGTTGCCGGCCTGCCCTTGGGGCACTACGGTTTAGCTGTGGTCGACGTTCAATTTCCCCTTTTGCAGCAGGTCGTTGATGATGGCCTGATTGTTCATCTGGCCATTGTTCGTCAGGTCCACGTTCTCCAGCACGATCTTCTGGTCTGCGCCTTGGGCGATCTGGCCCTTGGTGTTGATGTCGATGACCGTGTTGTTGCCTTCCTTGTGGATGTTCAGGTACTGCGTCAGCGTGCCGTCCTTTTCGCCGACCAGCAGATCCTTCAGATCCAGGACGTCGCCACCGTTGGCAATGGTGTCGTTGGAGAAGTCCTTGATCGTGTCGACGGCGGGGGCGCCAACCGAACCCTGGTCATTCAACTCCCACTTGAACGTGTCGCTGCCAGCGCCACCGTACAGCGTGTCGTTGCCCTTGCCGCCGATCAGCGTGTCGTTGCCCGAACCACCGTCCAGCACGTCGTTGCCGGCGCCACCGTGCAGGGTGTCATTGCCGGAACCGCCATACAGGATGTCGTTGCCGTCATCGCCGTACAGGGTGTCATTGCCGCCCTGGCCGTAGATGATGTCATCGCCCGTGCCACCATGGACGGTGTCGTTGCCACCGCGAGGATCGTCCGGCAGGTTGAACTGCGCGTGATTGGCCTTCAGGTAGTCGTAGATCTCCGTGCTGGTCGCCGCATGGCCATTCTGGTAAGCCAGGAAGTCCTGCAGCGCCTTCAGGCCTTGGCCATCATGCGAACCGGCGGCGACATTGCCCCAGGTGAGGTGATCGGTATTGATCGTGTCACCAAAGATGATGTCGTTGCCGGCGCCGCCGTTGATGACGTCGTTGCCCACCACGGCCGGGTCGGTGCTGGAGCTGCCGCCTTGCAGCGCGGCTGCCAGGTCTTCACCCTTCAGCACGATGTCCACGTCGCCGCCAGGGGCCGCGATGACGTTGCTGGAGGAGTAATTCGTTCGCTTGATGTCGTCGATATACACGGTTGCGTTGCCGCCGCCAGCTGTATTGTCGGCCACATCGAAGACGAAGCGATAGGTGCCTCCTCCGTACGTATTGGTCGTGATCGTCGACCAGTTGGACTGCGCGCTCGTCAGGCTGCCCTTGTCGATCGTGACCCAGCTGCCGTCTGCCTTTTGCACCTGCAAAGACCACGAGAACACGTCGCCGTTGCTGAAGGAGGCCGTCGCGACCGAGAAGCTCATTTTTCCGTAACCGGAGTAGGTGAACGTCGGCGTGATCGCATTGGTGCTGCTGCCACCATTCGTATCGACCATCCTCCAATAGTCATTAGAGCCCCAACCGGTGTTGTCGACCCGGCCTGCCGAGCCTCCGCTTCCGGTCCCGGTGATGGTCCACCCGTTTGAGTTGCTCCATCCGCTGGCCGACTCGAAATCCGCCAGCAGGGTCGTGGACGAACCGCTGCCGAAGCTGGCGTAGGTCGTCACGGTGCTGCCGGAGTTGCCCGTATTGTCGAACAGGCGCAGATAGTCTTCATTGACACCGTTGCCGATGCCGATGCCGTGAACGGTACTCAGCTTGGACAGCGGGTCAAACGCATTGACGGATTCCTGCACCGTTGTTTGGTCCGTGGAATTACCCGTGCCTCCGCGGGTTCCGTCGTTTTTGATGTAGTAGGTCGGATCACCATCGGTCAAGAAGAACGTGACGTTCTCGTAGCCCGCGGCGGGCGACTTGCCTGCGGCGGTTTGTCCGTTGAACCACGTCACGGCGCTATTGAAGGCCGCTTCGTAGTTGGTGCCGCCCGTCGCTGTCAGGTTGTTGATGGCGTTCAACAGCGTCTGGACGTTAGAGGAGGTAAGGTTCTGCAGCGTCACGGGAGTTCCCGCTGACGTCGAGAAGCCGATCAGAGTGACGTTGACGGTGCCATCGTGGCCTGTCAGTTGGTTCGCCAGATTGAGCAGCGCGTCCTTCACCAGCTTCATGCGCGAGTTGGCATAGGCGACGCCCTCGGTGCCGTCCAAACCGTAAGCCATGCTGCCCGACGTATCCACAACCAGGGCAATGTTGTAGTTCTTGCCCGGTTCCACGGTCACCACCGTGCCGCCCTTATCGCCCAGGATGATGTCATCCCCCGAGCCGCCATTCAGCGTCGGCGTATTGCCTGTGCCGCTGCCGGTGTTTTCACCCGTCACCATGTTGTTCGTGTTCAGCACGAAGTTGTAGGTGCCTGACGTATCCTGGCCGCCGTGTGCCGTGCCGCCGGTGTCGCGAACCTGGAATCCGATCGACGTATCCAGGCCATTGGCCGACGGGGTAAACACCAGCTTGCCGGCGGCGATATCCGCCGCCGAGACGGCAGTATTCACCGTCACGGGATTGCCGTTGAGCGTCAACGTGCCATCTGTCGGCAGGCGCGAGATGATCACGCTTTGCAGCGCGTCGCCCTCGGCGCCGCCATTGAAGCCGAACTCGGCAACCGTGAAGACGTGGCTGGTGCCGACTTCCACATTCGCGGAATTGTCGGCTGCGACCGGTGCGTCGTTCGTGCCCACGATCGACACGGAGATCGGCTGAACCGTCGTGCCGTCGCCGGTCACGACATTGAACGATTCGGAGAGCAGGGCGCCTGCGGGCAGGTTCTGCACTACCGCCAGGCTGTTGTTCAGCGTGTACGTCCAGTTGCCGTTGGCGTCGATCGAGAACGTGCCGTACTTGCCGACCACATTGGTCTGCGCAATGACGCCGCTCTGGCCCACATCCGCGTCCACCACGCTCAGCTTGCCGCTCGTGGACAGGGTGTAGTCCTCCGTTACCGTGCCCGAGGTCTGGCCGGTGATCACCGGCACGTCATTCGTGCCCGTGATGGTGACGGTGACGGGCAAGGTCGCCTTGCCGCCGTGGCCGTCATCGACAGTCACGTTGATGGTGTCGGTGACCTGCTGGCCTTCCTTCAGGCCCTGGACATTGGCTGCATTGTTGTTCAGCGTGTACGTCCACTTGCCCGACGAGTCGACCGTGAAGGTGCCGTACGTGCCGGTGCCGTTATTGCTGACCGACCAGGTGTGCGTGTCGGTGGTGTCGACATCGGTCTTGGTCAGTTGGCCGTTTGCCGTCTGCGTGCCGTCTTCCTTCACTGCGCCGGTGGCGTTGCCCGCGATGGTCGGGTTGTCATTGGTGCCGGTGATGGTGACCGTGACCTGCTGCGTGGCCTGGCCGCCGTGGCCGTCGTCGACAGTCACGGTGATGGTGTCGGTCACTTGCTGGCCGGCCGCCAGGGCCTGGACCTTAGCGCTGGCGTTATCCAGCGTATAGGTCCACTTGCCCGTGGCATCCACAACGAAGGCGCCGTAGATGCCCTTGCCGGCGTTGTTGAGCGTCCAGGTGTGGGTGTCGGTCGTGTCGACGTCGGTTTTAGTCAACTGGCCGCTGACAACTTGCGTGCCGTCTTCGGTCACGCCGCCGGAGATGGTGCCGCCGATGGTGGGGGCGTCATTGGTGCCGGTGACGGTGATCGTGATGACCTGCTGGGCCGTGCCGCCCTGGCCGTCGCTGACGGTCACAGTGATGGTATCGGTCACATGTTGGCCATCGGCCAGGGCTTGCACCTTGGCGTTGGCGTTGTCCAGGGTGTAGGTCCACTTGCCCGTATTGTCGACCACCAGCTTGCCGTACGTACCCTTGCCGTCGTTGTTGACCGACCAGGTGTGCGTGTCGTTGGTGTCCACGTCGGACTTGGTGAGCTGGCCGGTGACGACTTGGGTACCGTCTTCCTTCACCGAGCCGGCGGCGACGCCGCCGATGGTCGGGGCGTCGTTGGTGCCGGTGATGGTGACCGTCACCTGCTGGGTGGCCTTGCCGCCATGGCCGTCATCGACGGTCACCGTGATGGTGTCGGTCACCTTCTGGCCGGCCGACAGAGCCTGGACGTTGGCGGCGGCATTATTCAGCGTGTAGGTCCACTTGCCGGTGTTGTCTACTGCGAAGGTGCCGTACGTGCCGGCGCCGTTGTTGCCGACACTCCACGTATGGGTATCGGTCGTGTCGACGTCGACCTTGGACAGTTGGCCCGAAACGGTGTTTTGCGCAGCGTCTTCCGTGACGGCGCCAACAGCGGTGCCGCTGATCGTCGGGGCGTCGTTGGTGCCCGTGATCGTGACGGTAATGGTTTGGGTAGCTTTGCCGCCGTTGCCGTCGTCGACGGTCACGATGATGGTGTCGGTCACCTTCTGGCCGGCAGCCAGAGCCTGGACGTTCGCGCTGCCGTTATTCAGGTTGTAGGTCCAGTTGCCGGTCGCGTCGACCGAGAACGAGCCGTACGTGCCCTTGCCACCGTTGTTGACGGACCAGGTGTGCGTGTCGGTAGTGTCGACGTCGGTGACGTCAAGCTTGCCGGCAGCCACCAACGTGCCATCTTCGGTAACCGCACCGTCAGCCTTGCCGGTCAGGACGGGGATGTCGTTGGTACCGACAATGGTCACAACCACTTCACCCGTGGTGCCGTCAGCCGTCGTAACGGTGAAGGTCTCGGTCAGCGTCTTGCCAGCGCCCAAGCCTTGGACGGCCGGGTCGTTATTGGTCAGGTTGTAGGTCCACTTGCCGTCGGCGTCGATCGAGAACGTGCCGTGCTTGCCCGCTGCATTCGCTTGGACCTGGAACACGGCTTGGCCGACGTCCGGATCGGTCACGTCGAGCTTGCCGCCCACGGACAGCTTCACGTCTTCGGTAACGGTGCCAGCATCGTCGCCCGGTTGCGCCGGGTTGATGACGGCGCCGTCGTCCGTGCCGTTGATGGTGACGGTCACTTCCTTCGAG